>OHAF01003228.1_pt1 | contig 10869 bp, 9 predicted proteins | sample 1577041 | NCBI WGS metagenome assembly OHAF01 (sample SAMEA3541495, study PRJEB24748) | human gut metagenome | biome: human gut; feature: human-associated habitat; material: faeces | place: China | collected 2012
AGCAGATCTTCAAAAACAGCCTGACAGGGCTTCCCATCGGCGGCGCGAAGGGCGGCAGCGATTTTGACCCGAAGGGGAAATCAGATGCCGAGGTGATGCGTTTCTGCCAGAGCTTCATGACCGAGCTGAATAAGTATATCGGGCCGAATACGGACGTTCCAGCGGGCGATATCGGCGTCGGCGGCAGAGAAATCGGCTATCTCTTTGGCCAGTACAAGCGGCTGCACGACGAATTCTCCGGCGCGCTGACCGGAAAAGGCCTGAGCTACGGCGGCAGTCTGGAGAGAACCGAGGCGACCGGCTATGGCCTGTGCTATTTCACGCAGAAGATGCTGGAGAGCGCGCAGGAGGGCTTTGACGGGAGCAGCGTGGTCGTTTCCGGCTCCGGCAACGTTGCGCTCTATGCCTGCGAGAAGGCGGAAGAGCTTGGTGCAAAGGTGGTGGCAATGTCCGATTCCTCCGGTTTTGTCCACGATCCCGACGGCATCGACATCGCGCTCATGAAACGGCTCAAGGAGACGGAGCGAAAGCGCATCTCGGAGTATGTGAAGCTGCGGCCCGGTGCAAGCTACCATGAGGGTTGCCGCGGCATCTGGGAGATTCCCTGCCGGATCGCCCTGCCCTGCGCCACGCAGAACGAGCTGGACACCGCTTCTGCAAAGAAACTGATTCAAAACGGTTGCATTGCCGTGGCGGAGGGCGCAAACATGCCCAGCACGCCCGAAGCGATCGAGAAGTTCCAGAGCGCGGGCGTCCTGTTTGGCCCGGCCAAGGCTGCGAACGCCGGCGGCGTCGCGACCAGCGGCCTGGAGATGACGCAGAACAGCATGCGCCTCTCCTGGAGCTTCGAGGAGGTTGACGAGAAGCTGCAGGGCATCATGAAGAACATCTACCATGCAGCCGACGACGCTGCCAAGGAGTACGGCCACGAGGGCAACTACGTCATGGGCGCCAACATCGCGGGCTTCAAGAAGGTTGCCGACGCCATGATGGCCCAGGGCATCGTGTAGTCGCGGCAGCCCGGAAAGCATCGCGCGCGGAAACGGGTCTCGTCCTCAGGACGGGGCCCGTTCTTTTTGCCATGCAATGCGCAGGACGAACTCGGCCGTCGCCCGCTTACCGACCGGGCCGATCACGCTCCAGCAGCGACACCGTACGTTCGACGAGCGCGACGGGATCGTCGCCGTCCTCCGGGAAGCGCACGGCGGCCGAGCGAACCGCGCAGAACGTCTTCCTGCCGTCGATGCGCACCTTCCACAGCAACTCCAGCTCGAGAGCGCGCATGAGATCGACGAGCGAACCACGATCGACGTAATCGCGGATGACGATCGCGAAGCAGCCCGCGCTCACGCGCGCAGCCACGTGTTGAACCTGGATCACCTCGTCGATCTCGCCTTTCACGCTTTCCAGATACGAACGGCGAGCCTCCGGTCCCAACGACAGCGCCGCATGCTCGAAACCGTCCACCATAAGACAGACGATCGTCAACGGAACGGCCTCATCACGGCAGGCGGAGCGTTCGAGCTCGTCGACGAACGCGCGATAGGCGAGCAACCCCGTCTCGTCGTCGCGACGCACGGCTTCGGCATGAAACCGACGCGCACGTCGAAGGGCGAGCAAGGCGAAGGCCAGTCCGAAGATCAGCGCCTCGACCACGATCACGCCCACGGCCAGGAAGATGGACCATTCCCGGGGAATCCAACCCTGCTCGGGCATAATGGACAGGGTCCATTGCGTGGGCATGTTGAACGTCGACTTCGCCGCATGGGAGAAATCGTGCGAGCCACCCGAAGCGGCGATCACGTCCTTGCTGCGGAACATGAGGTCAGCTATGCCAATGACCGACACGATGGAGCTTTCCTTTATCACGGTCACGAATTCGTTGCCCAGAGCCGGCAGTATATTCTTTACCGCCTGGGGCAGCACCACCATGGTCATGGTCTGGGACTGCCGGAAGCCCAGGCTCCTTGCGGCCTCGGTCTGGCCGTGATCCACGGCCTGTATGCCTGAACGTATTATTTCGGCAACATAGGCGCAGCTGTTCATGCTCATGGCGACTATGCCGGCGGCGAAGCGGGAAAAGTTGGGTATCCAGGATATATCCGGCAGCTTAATGCCGGTCATGGGCAGGCCGTAGAATATGAACATGAGCTGAACCATCAACGGGGTGCCCCGTATGAACTCGATGTATGCGGTGGCAAGGTAGCGCAGGGGCTTTACCTTGCTCATGCGGAGCATCGCCATGAGGGTACCGAATACTGTGCCGAGCAGCACGGAGAAGAAGGCGATGATGAGGGTGTTCTTTATGCCCTCTGCAAAGAAGGTATTATATCTTGTGAACAGGGTCCACATCCGTGTCAGAAATGCTATAAGTGCTGCCATTAGTGCGAGCCGCCTTTCTTTTTAGCTTGCTAAACTGGAAAAGCCGAACCCGGGGCGGTCAGGCCTCGGGCACGGCCGGTATGGTGAGCTTTTCAGGACTTTAGTCCATCTCAAGACCCATGGAGTCCGCGAGGGCTACCGCGTCGTCATATGCCTTCTGGAAGGAACCGTCAGAGGCGACCTTGGTAATCACTTCGTTTACGGCGGCTACGAAGTCCTCGTTGCCCTTTGCGATGACGGCGGCCTTGCCGTAGTTTACCTCGTTGGGGTCAAACTCAAAGGCTGCCAGAGCCAGCTCGGGATTGCTCTTGATGAGGGCGTCCGCGACCGCGGAGTCAACTACCAGAGCGGCGATGTTGCCGGCGGCAACCTCCATGCCCAGTTCGGGGTACTTGTCAAGCTCAAACAGCTCACTGCCGGTCAGCACGTTCTTGATGAGCAGGGACTGCACGGTACCCTTCTGCGCGCCGACCTTCTGGCCTGCGAAGCTCTCCTTGGTGGAGTAGGTGGCTTCGTTGCCCTTCTTTACTATAACGGCCTGGGGGCTCTTCTCGTATACTTCGGAGAAGTCGATGACCTGTGCCCTCTCCTCGGTAACGGTGAAGGCGGCTATGCCTATATCCACCTGGCTGGACTGAACGGCGGGGATTATGCCGTCAAAGCTCATATCGACTACCTCGAGCTCTACGCCCAGGGCATCGGCTATCTGCTGGGCCAGCCACATATCGCAGCCTGCGAAGTTGGCGTCCAGATCCTTGAACTCATAGGGGGCGTACTGGGCTTCGGTGCCTACAACCAGCTTGCCGCTTTCCTTGATCTTCTTCATTACGGGGCCTTCCTCGGCGGGGGCTTCGGCAGCTTCGACGGCAGTAGCCTCGGTAGCGGGGGCGGCGGTTTCCTCTGCGGCGGGTGCGGAGCAGGCCGCCATGGACAGTACCATCAGGGCCGCGAGGGCCAGCGCAAACAGTTTCTTCATTGAATGTATCCTCCAATTTTAAAAAATTATTTGACTTATTCGGCGGTGCTCTCTCTTGCTGAGCACATGATTTATTATACGTATAAAATCCGGTTTGTAAATACCTAAAATGCAAAAATATAAAATTTTTTTGATAAAATGTGCATAGATACATCCGAAAATGCATTATTTAAGCTAATATGCAGCATAATTATGCAATAATGTTATGCATTATAACTTTTGCAGGACTATGGCGGTATTTTAACGGAATAATATTTAAGAAAATGCATAATTACTGTTTACAAAAGAACTTCCATAGAATATAATGCTAAAAGTTGTGATATAGGAAGGGGTTATGGTTGACTTTCGCTCAAAACAGGCATTTTATATAGGTGAATGCTGGAAAAATTGGCTTATGCCCATTTTTGCGAAAAGTAATAACAAGTCCAGCAACTATAAGTGTTACTTATAAAATAAAACGACTAAGGAGGAACGCCGATGCAGCTTTTCAATGAGCTTTTCGGGAATGTGCTGAACTTTACCTGGCAGCAGGGAATTATGATCGTAATAGGCTGCGCCCTTATATGGTGCGCGATAAAGCGGGAGATGGAGCCCGCGCTGCTCTTGCCCATGGGCTTTGGGGCGATACTCGTAAATTTGCCCTTTGTGAATACCGAGGCCATAGAGACGATGTTCAACGCGGGCATAGCGACCGAGCTTTTCCCGCTGCTGCTGTTCATAGGCATAGGCGCCATGATAGACTTTGGGCCTTTGCTTTCCAACCCAAAGATGATGCTCTTCGGCGCGGCTGCTCAGTTCGGCATATTCTTTACCCTTGGAATGGCGGTGCTGCTGGGCTTTGAGCTGAAGGACGCCGCAAGCATAGCCATAATAGGTGCTGCGGACGGTCCCACCAGCATATATGTGGCGAACTACTTCAAATCCAACTATCAGGGAGCCATAATGGTGGCGGCATACAGCTATATGGCGCTGGTGCCCATAGTCCAGCCGCCTGTGATAAAGCTCTGCACCACACAAAAGGAGCGGCGCATACGCATGCCCTACAATCCCAAGGCGGTGTCTCAGACCACCCGCATACTGTTCCCTATATTCGTTACAGTCATAGCAGGCACCATAGCCCCCAAGAGCGCGGAGCTTATAGGCTTCCTGATGTTTGGCAACCTTATACGTGAATGCGGCGTGCTTGGCAGCCTGTCAGAGACCGCGCAAAAGGATCTTGCAAATCTCATCACACTTGTGCTGGGCCTGTCCGTTTCCTTCCGCATGAAGGCTGAGATGTTTGTCACCCTTGAGACGCTGGTGATACTGGCGCTGGGTCTTGTTGCGTTTATATTCGACACGGTGGGCGGCGTGATGTTCGCCAAGGTGCTGAACCTGTTCTCCAAGAACAAGATCAACCCCATGATAGGTGCAGCCGGCATATCGGCATTCCCCATGTCCAGCAGGGTAGTGCATAAGATGGGGCGCGAGGAGGATCAGGGCAACTTCCTGCTGATGCACGCTGCAGGCGCAAATGTCAGCGGCCAGATAGCATCGGTAATAGCCGGCGGATTGGTCATAACCCTCATAGAGAACGTCATAGCGGGCATGTAAAGGAGGAAGAAGTATGTTTGATCTGCATTTTGACCCTCAGGCTTTGGTAAACGTGCTGCCGGTGCTGGGCAAGGGCATTCTCGGCGTGTTTGCCGTGATCTGCGCCATATGGGCGCTGGTGGCCATCATGAACAGGAATGCCGGGAAATAATAAGGCTTTAAATCGAAGGGGCAGAAATGAACTGCCCCCCTTTTGATTTACTTTATTATCTCCAGTTCGTCCCCGGGCCTTACGGAGCCCTCCTTGAGCACCTTTACGAATATGCCCTCCCTCGGCATGACGCAGTCCCCTGCCGCCTTGCGTATGGCGCAGTCATAATGGCACTCCTTGCCTATCTGGGTAACCTCGCATATGGCATCTGGGCCTAGCCTGAGCCTCGTTCCCACCGGCAGCTCATAGAGACATATGCCTTCGGTGAGTATGTTTTCGGCGAATGCGCCGGGGGTGAGCCTGAAGCTTATCTTCTCCTGCAACTTGGCTGCGCTCTCGGCGCCCAGCAGGCTCACCTGGCGATGCCAGTTGCCGGCATGGGCGTCGCCCACTATGCCGTGGTCCACTTTGAGCAGTATTTCCGGCACCTCGTGCTTTTGCGTGCCTTTCTTTTCGGATATGCAGACTGCCAGTATCTTAGCCATTCTGATGACGCTCCTTATGCTCATGGCCGTTGTGGGAAGAGCATTCCCCCGACCAGCCCCGCAGCATCTGTATGCCGTGCTTCAGTGCGGGAAGCACCGCCGTCAGGCATTCGCGGGCCGCCTTTTCGCTGACGGGGCAGTTGATTATAAGAGTATCCCCCCGAATTCCCGCAGCCTCCCGCGAAAGGCAGCCCCGGGGAGTTATGCGCATGGATTCGGCCCGCATGGCCTCGGGTATGCCGGGGACCTCTCGCTGTATGACGGCCTTTGTGGCCTCGGGGGTGATGTCTCGCTTGGAGAAGCCTGTGCCGCCGGTGGTGACGATAAGGCAGGGACTTAGCCTGTCGGCGCATATGGTGAGCTCGGTCATTATCTTTTCCATGTCGTCCGGTACGAGAGAGGTGCTTATGACTTCGTAGCCGTCCTCTCTGAGCAGCTTGACGAGGGCCGGTCCGGAGGTATCCTCCCTGAGCCCGGCAAAGCCCTTGTCGCTTACGGTTATCACTGCCGCGGTGTAACGGTTTTCCATATTATTCCTTCCTCCTGAACTCACCGGATTTTCCCCCCGCCTTGCGCAATAGGCAAATGCTTTCAATAATTATATCCCGCTGCGCCGCCTTGCACATATCGTAAACCGTCAGGGCGGCTATGCTTGCTGCCGTCATGGCCTCCATCTCAACGCCTGTGGGGCCGGTGCATTTCGTCGTGGCGAATATGTCTATGGTGCGGTTTTCGTCGTCCAGCTCAAAGCTTATGTCTGCGCCGGTCAGGGCTATGGGATGGCACATGGGTATAACGTCCGGGGTGCGTTTTGCGCCCATTATGCCGGCTATCTGTGCGGTGGTGAGCACATCCCCCTTTTTTATGCCGCCGGACTTTACGAGTGCGTAGGTATCGGCATTGAGAAGCACGCGGGCTTTGGCTGTGGCGGTGCGGAGGGTATCCGCCTTTTCGGACACGTCTACCATGCGGGCCCGGCCCTGATGGTTAAAGTGGGTGAATTCCATGTTATCCTCCTATACGGTTCATGTCGCGGGCAGACCCGGATCTGTCAGAATAGGAAAGGGCGCAGTGGCGCTCCGGCTTGCGGGATACGGCAAATTCTATCCGCTCCTTCAGCGCATCGCCGTGAAGTCCCCTTAGGGGTATCTCCTCGGCAGAGTGCAGGCAGGGCTTGAGGCAGCCGTCCGCCGTAAGCCTCAGCCTGTTGCAGCCGGAGCAAAAGTGGTCGCTGAGGGGGCTTATCAGCCCTACCGTGCCCTTTGCGCCGGGCAGCCTGTAAAGCCGGGCTACGCCGCCGTCGCTCTGAACGGGCTCAAGCTCCGGAGCTCTCTCCAGAACGGTGCGCATGGGCAAATACGCTTCCCTGTCAAATGGGTAAGCATGGCCAATGGGCATGAGCTCTATGAAGCGCACCTGATAGGACTTTTGCTTGGTAAGCTCTACAATGCGGGGTATCTCGCAGTCGTTAAAGCCGCCTATGAGAACTGTGTTCAGCTTGATATTTGTAAAGCCGGCCTCCTCCGCGGCGGCTATGCCGGCGAGGGCGTCGTCAAGGCTGCCTATCCTGGTTATTTGATGATACTTATCGGGATCCAGAGTGTCGAGGCTTATGTTCAACCGCATCAATCCTGCGGCCTTAAGCTCCCTTGCCATCTCCGGCAGCAGCAGGCCGTTGGTGGTCATGGCAAAATCCTTCACTCCGGAAAGGCCGCTTATGCTGCGGCAAAGTTCGATTACGCCCTTGCGCACCAGAGGCTCGCCCCCTGTAAGGCGTACCTTGCTGAAGCCCATTTCTACGGCGGTTTGGATTATCTCATATATATCCTCGAGGCTGAGGATATCCCTGTGGGATTTTTTGTCAATGCCCTTTTCCGGCATGCAGTAGCGGCAGCGCAGGTTGCACCTGTCCGTCAAGGATACGCGAAGATAGTTGATATTGCGGCCAAAACTGTCTGTCATTCAGGCACCCCGGAGATTATTATTATATTCAATTGTAGCACGGCCCATCGTCGAATACAACCGATATACTTGCAAATCCCAAACGCTTGGTGTATAATTTGATTATGCGTTATTTATATGTGAGAATAACGAAAACACGATGTCAGAGGAAGAAACACATGAAGCTTGTCAGAACAGAGAACGCCGTGGGCTGCGTGCTGTGCCACGACATAACCCAGATAATAAAAGGAGTTACAAAGGATGCGGTGTTCCGCAAGGGACACATAGTCCGACAAGAAGATATCCCCGTGCTGCTCAGCGTAGGTAAGGAGCACCTCTATGTATGGGAGAGCGACGAAAATACACTGCATGAAAACGACGCGGCGGCGATACTCCGGGATATATGTATGGGGGAAAATATGCACCCCACGGAGCCCAAAGAGGGCAAGATAGAGCTGATAGCGGATATAGACGGGCTGTTCATAGCGGATCTCCAAAAGCTCAGGGAGGTGAATTCCTTAGGCCGAATGATGATAGCCACACGCTCCTCAGGCTTTCCGGTAAAGGCGGGAGATAAGCTCTGCGGCACCAGAATAATACCACTCGTAATAGAAAAGCATGCAATGGAGCAGGCGAAGGCCGCGGCGGGGGATAAGCCCATACTCCGCCTTCTGCCCATAAAGCCCAAGAAATACGGCGTGGTGACTACCGGCAGCGAGGTGCTGAAGGGCATAATACAGGACACGTTCACTCCGGTTATAGATGAAAAAATGGGGGAATACGGCTGCCACATGATAGCCCACTCCACACCGGGCGATGACGACAGGGCTATTACCGCCGCCATAAAGCAGATGATAGCGGATGGGGCAGAGATGGTCATATGCACCGGGGGTATGAGCGTGGACCCGGACGACCGGACGCCTCTCGCAATACGCAACAGCGGCGGACGCATCGTTTCATACGGCGCGCCGGTGCTGCCCGGAGCAATGTTCCTGCTTTCATACAATGAAAACGGAATACCGGTATGCGGCCTTCCGGGCTGTGTTATGTACGCCAAACGCACCATATTTGACATAGTGCTGCCCTACCTCCTCGCGGATGAGCCGGTAACGGCGGAGCTGCTCAGCGGCCTCGGCAACGGCGGCCTCTGCCTCAACTGCAAGGTCTGCCATTACCCCAACTGCGGCTTCGGTAAGGGCGCATGATACGGACGCGAAGGTGTTTTGTATATACTTTATTTAAATACAAAAGGAGAAATAAGAAATGAAGAAGCTTTTTGCAATGCTGATTGCTGCCGTGATGGTACTCAGCTTTGCGGCATGTGCCGCCCCCGCCACCGAGGAGACGGCCGCGCCCGAAGAGACCGCCGGGGAGACCGAATCGGAGACCGAGCTGGAGACCGTACCCGAGGCAGAGCCTGTGGAGCTGATAGTGTTCGCCGCCGCCTCAATGACAGAGACCATGAACCAGATCGCGGAGCTGTATAAGGCCAAGGCGCCCAACGTGACGCTGACTTACAACTTCGATTCCTCCGGTACCCTGAAGACCCAGATACAGGAAGGCGCCGAGTGCGACCTGTTCATTTCCGCCGGCCACGCAACGCATATCCCGCTCATCTGCGCACGGCACCATTTCAAAACCCGGGCCGTCCTCTGCATGAAACCCACGCTTCCCTGCTCCTTTTTCGACCTCTGCCTTATTCCCCGCCACGACCTGGATTCCGGCCGCGATTACACTGACACGGATATCTTCCCCACCCGGGGAGCCCTCCACCCCATGAGGCCCAACCCATCCGAACCAAAGGATATCACCCTGATTCTCATCGGAGGACCCAGCAAAGACTTTGACTGGGATGACGAAAGCATGCTCAATCAGCTCTCTTCCATCAGCATCCACACCCCCGGGAACATCGTTTTGACCACCTCACGCCGGACGCCGGACGGCTTTGCGGAAAAAATCCGGACAGCCGTTCCGGAAATCACCGTCGTTCCCGTAGAGGAGACCCGGCCGGGCTGGGTGGCCCGGCATCTGGCGCACGCCTCCGCCGCCTGGGTCAGCCAGGACAGCGTCTCCATGGTTTATGAGGCTCTCGGCTCCGGCGCGCCTGTAGGCCTCCTTTCCGTGCCGCGCCGGCATGGCAACCGCAAATCCCGCATCCTGTCCGGCCTGGAGATACTGGAGAAGGAAGGCATGGTTACTGGATACAGTGACTGGAAAAAACAGAACTTCCGCCTGGCGGCTCCAGGTTCCCCCCTTCTGGAAGCGGACCGTGCGGCAGACTACATCCTCTTCAGATTTTTCCCCCAGCTCCGCGCCTTATGAAAATAGTGCATCTCGTCCCCTCCATGGAATCCGGAGGCGTGGAACAAGTCGTTATGGAACTGGGCAGCGGCCTTTCTTCCCGGGGCGTGGAAAATATCGTCGTTTCCGGAGGCGGACGCCTGGTGCCCCGTCTGGAAAAGGAAGGCTCCCGCCATATCCTGATGCCGATAGGGAAAAAAAGCATCTCCACTCTCTTCCGCATCGGAGCCCTCCGCGCCCTGCTTCAGGCCGTCAGGCCGGATATCCTGCATCTCCATTCCCGCGTTCCTGCATGGGCGGGCTACCTGGCATGGAAAAAGCTGCCGCCGGAAGACCGGCCCGGCCTCGTCACCAGCGTTCACGGCTTTTACTCCGTCAACCGGTACTCCGCCATCATGAGCCGGGGAGAGCGGGTGATCGCCGTCTCCAACTGCATCAGGGACTATATCCTCGCCCATTATCCGTCCACCCCGCCGGACCACATCAGAATCATACCCAACGCCATTTCTCCTGACCAGTATCATCCGGACTACTCCCCCTCCCGGGAATGGCTCACGGGCTGGTTCATGTCCTATCCCGAGCTGAAGGGAAAATTCACCCTGTGCCTGCCGGGCCGCATCACGCGCCTGAAAGGGCATCTGGATCTGATTCCAGTCGTCAGGCAGCTTCTGGAACAGGGGATTCCGGCCCACGCCGTCATCGTAGGAGAAGCCAAGAAAGGGAAAGAAGAATATAAAACCGAAGTCCTGCGGGCAATAGAGCGTTCCGGCGTCTCCCAGGCTTTCACCTGGACAGGACATCGCCAGGATCTGCGGGACATTATTTCCACGTGTTCCGTCACCCTCTCCCTGACCAAAAGCCCGGAAGCTTTCGGCAAATCAACCCTGGAGGCTCTTGCTCTGGGAAAACCCGTTGCCGGATACGCTCACGGAGGAGTCAAGGAACAGCTGGACGCCTTCCTTCCGGAAGGGAATGTCGCCGTAGAAGATGCCGCCGCCATGGCGGACCTGCTGGCACGCTGGCCCGCCCAGCCCCCCCCC
>OHAF01003236.1_pt1 | contig 10854 bp, 9 predicted proteins | sample 1577041 | NCBI WGS metagenome assembly OHAF01 (sample SAMEA3541495, study PRJEB24748) | human gut metagenome | biome: human gut; feature: human-associated habitat; material: faeces | place: China | collected 2012
CCTCGCCGGAGACGTCACGCGTGATGGAGGTGTTCTCGCTCTTGCGGGCGATCTTATCCATCTCGTCGATATAGATGATGCCGCGCTCCGCCAGCTCAACGTCGAAGTCTGCCGCCTGCAGCAGGCGCAGGAGAATGTTCTCGACATCCTCGCCGACATAGCCCGCTTCGGTGAGCGTGGTCGCATCGGCGATGGCGAACGGAACGTTCAGGATTTTGGCGAGCGTCTGCGCAAAGAGCGTTTTGCCGCAGCCCGTCGGGCCGATGAGCAGGATATTGCTCTTCTGCAGCTCCACATCGGAGTCGCCGCCGTAGAAAATGCGCTTGTAATGGTTATACACCGCCACGGACAGGGCGATCTTCGCCTCATCCTGACCGATGATATAACCGTCCATATATTCCTTGATCTCTTTCGGCGTGGGCAGATGATCGGGAACGGCCAGCTCGGAGCTGCCGGTCTCATACATCTCCTCGTGCAGGATCGTGCTGCACAGCTCCACGCATTCGTTGCAGATATAGGCATTCGGTCCAGACATGATGCGCTTGACCTGTGCCTGTGTCTTGCCGCAGAAGGAGCATCGGATGAGTTTTTCTGCCAAATTTACTTCCTCCTCTGGGCTTTAGCGCTGATAGATCACCTTATCCACAATGCCGTATTCCTTCGCCTGCTCGGCCGTGAGGAAATGGTCGCGCTCGCAGTCGCGGGCGACCTCTTCAACGGGTCTGCCGGTGTTCTTCGCCAGAATTTCATTCAGACGGCGCTTCACATCCGCGATGCGCTGGGCGTGGATCTCGATATCCGTGACCTGACCCTGCGCGCCGCCGGACGGCTGATGGATCATGATCTCCGCGTTCGGCAGGGCGAGGCGCTTGCCCTTCGTGCCGGACGACAGCAGGAACGCGCCCATGGACGCGGCCATGCCGATGCAGATCGTGGAAACATCGCACTTGATATACTGCATGGTGTCATAAATCGCAAGTCCGGCCGTTACCACGCCGCCCGGGCTGTTGATGTAGAACTGAATGTCCTTGTCGGGGTCCTGCGCCTCCAGATAGAGAAGCTGGGCGACGATCAGGCTGGCGGTCGTGTCGTTGACCTCCTCCGACAGGAAGATGATGCGGTCGTTCAGAAGGCGGGAGAAAATGTCATAGGAACGCTCTCCGCGGCTCGTCTGCTCGACGACATAGGGAACCAAACTCATAATCATGCTCCTTTCTGCGTGCATTCCCGCCGGGGTCACCGGCGGGAGTGCGGATCGCCTGCCGCAGCAGGAATCAGAAACATTCTAACCGCTCTGCAGGCGGATTATTCCTCGGAGGCAGGAGCCTCTTCGGCGGCCTCGGGGGCCTTGGGTGCAACGGCGACAGCGGAGTCGGCGATGAGACGGGCAGCCTTGCGCAGCTTGAGATCGCTCTTCAGGCCGTCGGCGTTCAGGGCCTTCTTGACGTCGTCCAGCTCCATCTTGTAGCTCTCGGCGAGCTTCTTGTATTCTTCCTCGCACTCTTCCTCGCTGACCTCGATGTTCTCAGCGGCAGCAACGGCGTCCAGCAGGACGTTCGTGCGGACAGCGGCCTGAGCGGACGGGCGCAGGCTGTTTCGGATGGCGTTCATGTCGCCGCCCATCATCTGGGCATAGGCCTGCAGGGAAGCGCCCTGGGAGCGGAGCTCATAGTCCATGCGCTCCATCTCCTGATCGAGCTCCTCGTCGATCATGCTGTCGGGGATCTCGACGGTCATGTTGGCGGCAGCCTTCTCGACGGCGGCGTTCTCGAACGCGCGGTCGATTCCGGCCTGCTTCTCGTCGCGGATGCGCTTCTCGATGTCGGCGCGCAGCTCGGCGACGGTGTCGAACTCGGAAACATCCTTGACAAACTCGTCGTCCTTCTCGGGAACGACGGTCTCCTTGACCTCATGGACCTTGACCTTGAAGACGACAGGCTTACCGGCAAGCTCCTCGGCGTGATAGTCAGCCGGGAACGTGACGTCGATGTCCTTCTCCTCACCGGCGCTCATGCCGGCGACCTGCTCCTCAAAGCCGGGGATGAAGGTGTGGGAACCGAGCTTCAGCTCGTAGTTCTCGCCCTTGCCACCTGCAAAGGCCTTGCCGTTCTCAAAGCCCTCGAAGTCGATCACGGCGGTGTCCCCCTCCTGTGCCGGGCGGTCGACCGTGGTGATGCGGGCAACGTTCTGGGCCATGCGGTCCAGCTCGGCCTCGACCTCGGACTCCTTGACCTCGACCTCGGCCTTCTCGATCTCGAGATTCTTATATTCGCCAAGCTCAGCAACGGGATACAGATCCGTCACGATCGTCAGCGTGACGGCACCGTCGTCGGCGATGTCCATCTTGGAAACGCTCGGGCGGCCGACGGGACGGATGTCCTGCGTCAGGACGGCATCCTTGTAGATATCCGGGAACATATCCTCGACAGCGTCCTCAAAGAAGACATGCTTGCCATAGGCAGCCTCGATGACCATACGCGGAGCATGACCCTTGCGGAAGCCGGGGATCATGATATCCTTGCGGTACTTCAGATAGGCGCGGTTCAGGGCAGGCTCCAGCTCCTCACGGGTCAGTTCCACCGTAACGGATGCGCGGGTCGCTTCTTTCTCTACGCTTTTGACATTCATTTCTAACATCCTCCTATGTGCTGCGCCGGTCGGCGCGCATTGATACCTTGATGAATCCGCACTATTTTATCAGACTATTCACAAAAAAACAAGTCGATTTTGTGAATTTTCGGTTTTTCCGCAGGAAAATTACAGGGAAAATATTCAGCGAATCCGAATCGGGGCAAAATTCGTATAATCCGCAGCACAGAGCCGGTAGGTCACGCCGTGGTGCTCGCCCTCGATGGCAAGGCGGTGGCTGCTGCCGTGCAGGTGGCCGTAGCAGCATTCCTTCACGCCGTAGCGCTCGAGGAGCGCCAGAATTTCCGGGCATTCGTAGCCGCGGTAGCGCGGCGGATAGTGCAGAAAGCACAGCTTTTCGGGCGTATCTCCCGCCGCGCGGAGCGAAGCCTCCAGACGCAGCAGCTCCCGCTTGAAAATTTTATCGTTATGACTGCCGTCCGGCGCGTCCTCTTCAAAGAACCAGCCGCGCGTGCCGGTCAGGGCGATGCCGTTATAGAAATAGCAGTTGTTATTCAGCAGATACAGGTCCGGAAAGCCGTTTTCCTCGCAGAAGCGGTAGAATTTCGCGGCCGTCGTCCACCAGTAGTCGTGATTTCCCTTGACGATGATCTTCCGCCCCGGAATGGCGGCGATCATGGCAAAATCCTCGCGCGCGCCGTTCAGGTCCAGCGCCCAGGACAGGTCCCCGAGCAGGACGGTCGTGTCCTCCGGCCCGATGACGGACAGGCCTTCGCGGAGCTTGTCCACATAGCCGACCCACGCGCCGCCGAAGACGTCCATCGGCTTGTCGCTGCCGAGGGAAAGATGCAGGTCTCCAATCGCGTAAAGGGCCATCCCTCACGCTCCTTTCATTGCAGCAGTTGCAGAAGGTTCCGGAAAAAGATCCGGTCGAGCAGGTCCGCGGGATAGTCCGCAGCCTGTAAATACGCATAAAACGAAGACCACGAGGAGACGTCCGTAAAGCCGCGCGCCAGCTCGTCGCAGCCGTCGAGGTCGCCGCCGAGGGCCACATGGTCCTCGCCGCAGAGCGTGAGCATGTGCTCGAGATGGGCGCGCAGCGTGTCGAAATCCGCTCTCCCGCCGAGGAACGGCGGATAGAGGTTCAGGCCGACCGTGCCGCCGGTCTGCGCCAGCGATCGGAGCTGATCGTCCGTCAGGTTCCGCGTGCAGCCGCACAAAGCGCGGCAGTTGGAATGGCTGGCCAGAATGGGAGCCTGCGTGCAGTCCATGAGCTGCCAGAACGCAGCTTCGGACAGATGACTCACATCGATCCGCAGGCCGAGCCGCTGCGCCTCCCGGACAAAGTCGCGCCCACGCGGCGTCAGGCCATGCGCGGAGCCGTGCCAGCCCGCAAGCGCGTTGTCGGCATTCCACGTCAGCGTGAGCATGCAGAAGCCCTGTTCCCGCAGCCATTCGAGTCTGCCCGGTTCGCAGCCGATGACCTCGCAGCCCTCCACGGACAGCAGCGCGGCGATCCTCCCCTGCTCCGTCAGGCGCAGGGCCTCCGCGCCGTTTGCGGCAAAGCCGATGCGGTTGCGGTTCTTCTCCACCTCGCGGCACAGGAGGGCCAGCGGCTCCGTCAGCAGGCGCTCCGTCCCGCCGCCAGGCCGGCCGGCGTTGCTGCAGAACGCAAAGACCTGGGCATAGGCCTCCAGTCCGGCCGCCTTCTGCAGGTCGATGTGGCAGGAGTTTCGCGCCAGCCCCTCGCCGCGCTTCAACAGCTCATAGGCGGTGTCGCAATGTCCGTCAAACAGCTTCATGAAAATGCATCCTCCAGATGCCGGATCTCCGGCCGCTTTGTCTCCGTGCCAAAAGGCGCGTAGACCTCGATGACGTCGAAGCGCGGCTGCTTCGTCTGCTTCGGGTGCTCACATAAGTACAGCTCCGCCGTGCGGCGGATGCGCTCCTGCTTGTGCCGGTCAACAAATTCCAGCGCTTCGGCAAATGCGGCGCTTTTGCGCAGCTTGACCTCGACAAAGACGAGATAGTCGCGGTTTTCCGCGATCAGGTCGATCTCGCCGAGGCGGCAGCGGTAATTCGCCGCCACGATGGTATAGTGCCTGCGGCGCAGATAGGCCGCGGCGGTCTCCTCGCCCCAGCGGCCCGTCAGATCATTCCGCATGGAGATTCTTCAGGAACGTGCGGCGATGGATGGGGCACGGACCGAATTCGCGCAGCGCGGCATAGTGCGCGCGCGTACCGTAGCCCTTGTGCGTGGCAAAGCCGTACTGCGGATATTTCTCATCCATTTCCAGCATGAAGCGGTCCCGCGTCACCTTGGCCAGAATGGACGCAGCCGCGATATTGGCGCTCAGGCTGTCGCCCTTGACGATCGTCTGCACGGGAAGACCGAAGTCCGTCTCGCGGTTGCCGTCGATCAGGGCGATATCCGGCCGCACCCGGAGCTGGTCCATGGCGCGGCGCATCGCGAGGAACGTCGCCTGCAGGATGTTGATCTCGTCGATCTCCTGCTCGGAGGCAAACGCGATGCCGTAGGCGAGCGCCTGCTCCGTGATAATGTCATACAGCGCCTCGCGGCGCTTGGCCGTCAGCTTTTTCGAGTCGTTCAGGCCGGGAATGTCCAGCCCGCGCGGCAGGATGACTGCCGCAGCGCACACCGGCCCGGCCAGAGGGCCGCGCCCGGCTTCATCCACGCCGCAGACCGTCTCATAACCCGCCTCCCAGCAGCGGCTTTCGTAATTCCAAAGTTCCGTCATGCCAATTCCTCATTTATCTTAAGCAATACCGCACAATTCAGCAAGTGCATTCGGCGAAAAATGTCCGGCGAAGGCCGAAGAGAATTATGCGGTCTTGCTCTTTCTTAATCATCCGGTGTGAAGCTCAGGCGCTGATGCAGGCCGTCCGCCACCACGTCGAATATAATGCTGCCGTCTTCGTTGTCCGTGCGGTCCATCGTGACGTCCTTACCGCGGCAGTATGTCCGCGCGACGGCCTCCGGGTCCGAGGTCTCCACCTCACTGACGAACACGTCGCGCATCTGGTTGTTGCTGCAGAGATTGAAGATCTCGCGGATCAGTTCGTAGCGCATGCCTCTGTCCTTTCCGGAGGGTCCTCCAGCGTAAAGCGGCCGATCTTACAGCTGCGGTATTCCTCCAGCAGCACACGCGCCATGCGCTCCGTGTCGATCTCGCCGCGCGCCAGCAGGAAGCCGCGGCGGCGGCCCGCCTCGGTCAGCAGATCATAGCCGGAGGCGTCCTCCGGCGGGTCGAGCTTATAGCGGGCGCGCATGGCCTCAGGGTAACGCGCCCAGAGCATGGCCGCCAGATGGCAGGCCAGCGTCTCCACATCCAGTACGTCGTCCTTGACCGCGCCGGTATAGGCCAGCCTGCGGCCGACCTCCTCATCGTCGAATTTCGGCCAGAGGATGCCCGGCGTGTCGAGCAGCAGAAGGCCGCTGTCCACCGTGACCCACTGCTTGCCGCGCGTGACGCCGGGGCGGTTCTCCGCCTTTGCGCCCTTGCGCCCGGCAATCTGATTGATGAAGGTCGATTTTCCCACGTTCGGGATGCCGACGATCATCAGCTTCAGTGCGCGGCCGGTCTGTCCCTTGTCCGCATAGCGCTGCAGCTTCTCCGCCAGCATGGAGCGGACGGCGGGGACGAAGCGGTCGATGCCGCGGCGGCTCTTGCAGTCCGTGCGCACAACGGTCATGCCCTGCGCCTGCCAGTAATTCTGCCAGACGTCCGTAGCGACCGGATCGGCCAGATCGATGCGGTTGAGGATCATCATGCGGGGCTTCTGCCCGCAGATGGCGTCAATGTCCGGGTTCCGGCTGGAAAAGGGGATGCGCGCATCCACGATCTCGCAGACGGCGTCCACGAGCTTGAGGTCGGCCTCCATATTTCGCCGGGTCTTGGTCATGTGGCCCGGATACCACTGGATATTCATGCGGTCATCCATTGTCCAGCGCTCCGATCCGTCCAAAGTCCCGCGAGCTGCTCTCGCCGCAGCCTGGGAACAGAATGCACAGCACCTTGCCGATGACCTGTGATTCCTCGATCTGCCCAATGGAGGCATAGCGGCTGTCGGCAGAACGGTTGCGGTTATCGCCCATCACGACGAGGCAGCCCTCGTCCACGGTCAGGGGGAAGCTCGTGCGGTCATAGTAGGGCAGCACCATCGGTTCCAAGATATAGGGCTCGTCCAGCGGCTCGCCGTCGACGTAGACCGTGCCATAGCCGTTGCCGTCGTAGAGGATATCCACAGTCTGACCCTCCGTTGCAATAACGCGCTTGACGATCGGCTCGCCATTTTCAAAGCTCTCCTTGCGCGCGACGATGACGTCGCCCTGCTCGAGGTCGCCCATAAACAGATTGCTCAGCAGCGCCACATAGTCGCCGTCCTGCAGCGTCGGCATCATGGACGGTCCGTCCACGCCGACGAGACGGACAAAGAACACAAACACGATCGTGATCGCGGCCAGAATATAGACAAGGTCATGCAAAAGCGAGTAGCAGTCATAGAGCGGATTTTTCGGTTCCTTCTTCGGAGTCTGCTCCTGCAGGTCCTCCATCGGCTGCTCCGCGTCGAAATTCTCCATCAAAGTCATCCTTCCTGTCTGGCGGCAGGCCGCCATTCATTCAGAATAAATTATACACCAACTCGTTCCAGAAATAAAGCCCAAAAAACGGAGCTGCCGCAAATCCATGCAGCAGCCCCGAAATGGCGGTCGATAAAAATCAGAGATCCTTCAGCCGTGCTTCGCTCTCCTCGAGCTGACGCAGCAGGGCGGCATACTTTTCGGCCTTCTCCTGCTCTGCGCGGACGACCTGCTCCGGTGCCTTTGCGGCAAAGCCCGGATTGCCAAGCTTAGCCTGCACACCGGCAAGGCCCTTCTGGACCTTCTCCTTCTCCTTGGCGATGCGGGCGAGCTCCTTGTCCACATCCACAAGCTCCTCCATCGGCAGGAACAGCTTGGCGTCGTGCGTCACGCAGGACACCATGGAGCCATGGCCCTCCGGCTCCTCACCCAGAACGACGACGCGCTCGGCATAGGCCAGACGGGTGATGAACGGGATACCGGCAGAGAACAGGTCCTGCTTCTCCGTGACGATATAGAGTGTCGTGCGGCGCGCGGGCGGCACGTTCATCTCGGCACGGCGGTTGCGCACGGCGCGGATGGCCTGCATGATGCTCTCCATGCCGTCCTCCTCCGCCTGGAAGCAGAGATCCTCGCGGAACTTCGGCCAAGCGGCGACGATCAGTGCCTCGCCCTCGTGCGGGATGGCCTGCCAGATTTCCTCTGTGATGAACGGCATGAACGGGTGCATCAGGCGCAGGATCTGGTCGAGCACATACAGCAGCACCTGCTGGGCAGAGCGCTTCTGAGCCTCGTCCTCGCCATAGAGGCGGGCCTTTGTCAGCTCGATATACCAGTCGCAGTAGCTGTCCCAGATGAAGTCATAGATCTTCTGGACGGCGACGCCGAGCTCATACTTGTCGAGGTTCTCCGTAACGTCGGCAATGAGCGAATTGAGCTTCGAAAGGATCCACTTGTCGGACGTCTCGAGCTCGGACAGGGCGGGCAGCTCGTTTTTGTCGATGCTGAGGTTCATCATGACATAGCGGCTGGCGTTCCAGAGCTTATTGGCAAAGTTGCGCATGGCCTCGCAGCGCTCGATATAGAAGCGCATGTCGTTGCCGGGCGAATTGGACGTGAGCATGTTCATGCGCAGGGCGTCCGAGCCGTAGCGGTCGATCATCTCGAGCGGATCGATGCCGTTGCCGAGGGACTTGGACATCTTGCGGCCCTTGTCATCGCGGACAAGGCCGTGAATCAGCACAGTGTGGAACGGCGGGCGGCCCGTTTGCTTGCAGGCCGAGAAGATCATGCGTGCGACCCAGAAGAAAATGATATCATAGCCCGTCACAAGCACATCCGTCGGATAGAAATACTGAAAATCCTCCGCATTCGTGTCCGGCCAACCGAGGGTCTCGAACGGCCAAAGCGCCGAGGAGAACCAGGTGTCGAGCACGTCCTCATCGCGGGTGATATGCTTGCTGCCGCACTTTTCGCAGCAGGTCGCATCCTCGCGGGAAACGGTCATATGGCCGCAGTCGGCGCAGTACCACGCCGGGATCTGATGGCCCCACCACAGCTGACGGGAGATGCACCAGTCGCGGACATTCTCCATCCAGTTCGTATAAATTTTTGTGAAGCGCTCCGGAACAAACTTCGTCTCGCCGTCGTTCACGACGCGCAGCGCCTCTTCGGCCAGCGGCTTCATCTTTACGAACCACTGGGCGGAGATGATCGGCTCGACGTCGCGGTGGCAGCGGTAACAGGTGCCGACATTGTGGTTATACGGCTCGACCTTCACGAGGTAGCCCTGCTCCTCAAGGTCGGCGACGATCTGCTTGCGCGCCTCATAGCGGTCAAGGCCCTGATACTTGCCGCCGTTCTCGTTGACGACACCCTTATCGTCGAGGACGCGGATGACCTCAAGGTTGTGGCGCAGGCCGACCTCAAAGTCGTTCGGGTCGTGAGCCGGCGTCATCTTGACGCAGCCGGTGCCGAAGTCCATCTCGGCATAGTCGTCCGCCACGACGGGGATCTCCTTGCCGACGAGCGGCAGGATGACGTTCTTGCCGACGATGTCCTTGTAGCGCTCGTCATTTGGATTGACGCACACGCCGGAGTCGCCGAGCATGGTCTCGGGCCGGGTCGTCGCGATGATGACCTCGCCGGAGCCGTCTGCCAGCGGATAGCGCACATGCCACAGATGTCCGGGCTTGTCGACATATTCGACCTCGGCATCGGACAGAGCCGTGACGCAGTGCGGGCACCAGTTGATGATGCGGCTTCCCTTGTAGATGAGGCCCTGCTCATACAGGTTCACGAACACCTCGCGGACGGCCTTCGAGCAGCCCTCGTCCATCGTGAAGCGGGCACGGTCCCAGTCGCAGGACGCGCCGAGGCGCTTCTGCTGCTCGACGATACGGTCGCCGTACTGATGCTTCCAGGCCCAGACGCGCTCGAGGAACTTCTCGCGGCCGAGGTCATAACGGGTCTTGCCCTCCTTGCGCAGCTCCTCCTCCACGCGGATCTGCGTGGCGATACCGGCATGGTCCACGCCGGGGATCCAGAGGGCGGAATAGCCCTGCATGCGCTTGAAGCGGATGAGCACGTCCTGCATGGCGGCGTCCATGGCATGGCCCATGTGGAGCTGGCCTGTGACATTGGGGGGCGGCATGACGATGGTAAAGGGCTTCTTGTCCGGGTCGCGTTCGGCATGGAAATAGCCGTTGTCTACCCAGAATTTGTAGAGCCGGTCCTCAACGTCGCGCGGCTCGTAGGTCTTTGGCAGTTCTTTCATAGTCTTCTCCTTTTTGACGATAAAAATCGCCCTGAGCTTCATAATATGCTCAGGGCGATGCAGATTACCGTGGTACCACCTGAATTCCCGCCATGGGCGGGCACTCTGGCTCTGTAACGGGAGCACCCGTGCGGCCTACTGCAGGTTCGGCACGCCCGCTCCGAAGCGACCTTCTCCCGACCTGCGCAGGGGCTTTCAGCAGCCGCCCCCTCTCTGCAGCGCGCGGATGGGATACTCCTCTTCTTCCATGCGTTTTCACTATGCTGTTATGATAGCCGAAAACCGGCCGGTTGTCAAGCGTTTTTGGGCAGATAGCCGCTCATTTCGGCGGCCATATCGTCCAGCAGCTTCATGGCTGCCGCGCGGTCGGCGTCAACGGCGGTCAGATAAATCTTGACCTTCGGCTCCGTGCCGGACGGACGCAGGATGACCGTACCCTTCTCGCCGAGCTGAAGCACGAGCACATTGGACTTCGGCAGCGTGACCGCTTCCTCCGTGCCGTGGACGAGATCGCGCGTGACGCGCGCCTGATAGTCCGTGACGGACGTGACGGCGATGCCGCACACGGCCTTCGGCAGCTCGCGGCGCATCTGCGCCATAAAGCCAGCGGAAATTTCCATGGCGTCCGGGCCCTGCAGCTCGCAGCTCAGCACGCGCGCCTCATGCCAGCCGAAGCGGCTGTAGAGCGCGTCCATGTGCTCGGCCAGATTCGTTCCCTCACGCTTGAGCGCGGCGGCGAGGTCGCAAGTCAGCATGGAGGCAACGACGGCGTCCTTATCGCGGGCATACGTTCCCTTGAGGTAACCGCAGCTCTCCTCAAAGCCGAAGACGAAGCGGTTCTCCTCGTGCTTCTGCTCAAGGGCGAGAATTTCGCCGCCGATGTACT
>OHAF01003237.1_pt1 | contig 10852 bp, 13 predicted proteins | sample 1577041 | NCBI WGS metagenome assembly OHAF01 (sample SAMEA3541495, study PRJEB24748) | human gut metagenome | biome: human gut; feature: human-associated habitat; material: faeces | place: China | collected 2012
CAACGCTCGCCAGCCAGTCTGTCGGATGATGGAGCCACTGATGCCAAACTCAACTTCATGATCCACTTGCGCCGATACTGATGTGATGTCCTTGATGCAGTCTGCTGAGAACGCTTCAATCATCCGGCACAATATCATGTCATAAACGATCTTCTCGTCCTTGAAAAGACCAATGACTGCATTTTCTGTGATGAGCAGGGCATGGTGATCGGTCACCTTGGCGGCATTCACGCTGTTCTTGCTGTAGTCCTCACTGCCAGGCAAGAGTTTCACTTTTTCTCCATATTCCGAATGATTCTCCAGATTCTTGAAGAGTTTGGGAAGGGTGGCAAATACATCATCCGAGATATAGCGGCTTGATGTTCTTGGATAGGTGATGAACTTTGCCTCGTAGAGTTTCTGGGCGATGGAGAGTGTATGCTCTGCCGTGAAGCCATGCTGGGAGTTGGCTTCTTTCTGCAAGGTGGTGAGGTCGTAAAGGAGCGGTGCCTTCTCCACCTTTCGCTTGGTTGCGACCTTTGTGATGATGGCAGAACCGGTATCTTTCACCTTATTATATATGTCGGTTGCGGTAGCTTTGTCTGTCCAGCGGTTGGCAGATGTGAACTTCAGTATATTGCCACTGTCTGCATCAACCACACCGAAGTGTACCTGCCAGAACGGTTTCGACTCGAAACGCTTGTGTTCCCAATAGCGTTCGCACACCATGCCAAGGGTCGGGGTCTGCACACGACCTACGGAATAGGTGCCACGTCCTGCGGCTATAGTAAGGGCTTGTGTGCCGTTGATGCCGACGAGCCAGTCTGCCTCACTTCGTGCCTTCGCTGCATGATAGAGATTGTCATACTCCTTGCCATCCCTGAGGTTCTGAAGTCCCTCACGGATGGCAGTGTCCGTAAGCGAACTGATCCAGAGACGGTCGAAAGGTTTCCTGCAACCGAGATACGCATAGAGGTATCGGAAAATCAACTCTCCCTCACGTCCGGCATCGGTTGCTACGATAATGCGCTCACTGCTGTCAAACAGCTTGCCGATTATCTTGATCTGGGCGAGCACACCTGCATCTGGTTTGTAGCCGTTCTCAGTCTTGACTTGTCGGGGAACAAGAACGAACGGGTCGGGAATCACAGGCAGATTCTCCGCATGGAATCCCTTCATGCCGTAGGTTTCCGGCATGGCTGGCTGTACTAAATGTCCGAATGCCCATGTCACATAATAGCCATTGCCCTGCATATAGCCTTCCTCACGCTTGTCAGCTCCTACAATGTGGGCGATTTCCTTGGCTACGCTTGGTTTCTCTGCGATGATTGTCTTCATTTTCTGATGTCTTTTGTGACACCCGCAACCGTGGGATAGACGGTCGCAGATGTCGGTTGTTATGATGGATGATTAACTCTGTGGATCAAGTGGCGGCAACTACATCTTCACGCTTCTGGCCTTTCTCTTTGGCTTCTGTTCCTCGGCGTTCTGTTTCTTCTGCTGCTTTTCGTTCTTTGGCGCAGACTGTCCCGGACTCAGCGGCTCCTTGGTGTGCTTGGTCGCCTCATGGGTCTTGCCCTGCTCGTTGACGGCAACTTGTACCTTGTTCTCGTTAGTCGGAATCTGTTCCTTTGCCTGTTTGAGGTCTGGATTGTTGCGGTAGGAACGTGGCTGCATCTTGTCGAAGTCGAACTTCACATAGGCGGTATAGGTACCGCTGCCGTTCTTGTTCGGCACTTCCTTGATCTCGATGGTCTTGCCTGCCACATAGTCGTCCTTCTGCTGCTCGGTCAGTTCCTTCTTAAAATAGGTGTTGAGTCGGCGGATGGTCCCGTCCTCATTGAGCCAGTGGTTGGGATCTTGCTGCTTCTTCTGGCCGCCCGCATCACCTTCTGCCTTCTGCTCCTGCTTGTCAGCGGTCTGCTTCTTGTCTCCATTCTGTTTCTGACCTTGCGCCTGTCTTGTGCTGCCAGGCACGAACTCCACGCCACGCTGTTCCACATTCACCTGCAACAGCGGTGTGAACTTGCGCCCGTTGGCAAGCTCAATCTCCTTGCGAAGCGGAATACCTGAGTAGAGCACTCTCTTGTCGTCCTTGGTAATAGGTGTCTTGCCGATGGTATCGGGTATGCGCACCTTGTTGGTCGGGATGTCAACAATCTCATTGGTGAGACGGTCGATACTGATGAAATGAGGACGCAGCTCACCTGTATTCTTGTCGGGGAAATCCACAACCTTTCCGAGGTTGCCGTTCTGCAACAGGTTCTTCTTGTCCTCAGGAGTGAAGGTATAGCCTTTGTAAGCGACATCGAGTTTAGGCTCGTTGCGCACGAAATGCGGCACGAGTTGCAACTGGTCGTTATCGTCCTTGCGGAATGACAGACGGGCCTGTATCTCTATCTGTTCACCACCGAAGGTCGGCTTCACAATCACAAGCCCCGTCTTGCCGTAGTTGAGCAGGGCTTTCATATCCTTCTCATTCATACTGTTGAAATCTATGCCATATTTGGCACCAAGTTCCTGCAGGTTCACATCGTTACCACTGATGAGGTTCTGCTTTACACCCGGAGCGGTCTGTGCCTGCTGTTCGGTTGCGGTCTGTTCTGGTTTCTGTTCCATATCGTTCTCTTTTTCGTTGGTTTGTTCAGATGATACATTCTCTTTTCCTGTGTTAGCCTGCGTCTTGGACGCATCGTCCGATGATGCGGTTTCTTTCGCCTGACCTTCCGATTGCTTTGCCTCTTTCTCATAATTGGAGGTGTCAACCTTGTGGGCGGAAAGAATCTCCTTGTTAGCCTCCGGATCTTTCAGTAACTCCTTCATCACGCCAAGCAGGTTTTCCACCTGGTCTGCCGCTATGCGGTAGAATCCGAATCGGCTTGGCTCCTTGCACTGGCGGAAGAAGTTTCTAAAGAAACTGTCCATCAAGTCACTGTTGCGGTCAAAACGCAGGAAGTCGGGCGTGTTCTCCGCCTTGGCGGGTGCTCGCTTCGGTGTGCCGTCCCTGCTGAGTCCGGCGACGACGCTGATCTCGCCCGTCTTCTCGTCACGGACTACCAGCACGTCCTGTTCATCACTCTTTTTCTTTTGTACCATAATTGTAAATTTTTAATGGTGAATACTGTTGTTATTTGAATTTCTGATGAATGCGAGTCAAGTAATGCTCCACATTCTCTTTCTTGAATTCTTTGACATTATTCTCTACAAACTGCATCACATCCTCTTCCGTGTAGTAGGTTTTCTGCCCCAAACGCTTGTAGGGAAGCACTCCCAGGCTGCGGTAACGTTGCAGGGAACGGGGAGAAATTTGAAACAAAAGACAGAGATCCTGGTTGTCGAGCAATTTTTCATTGATGGCAGAACTTCCTTTTTGCTCCGTCTCTCGTTCGTGTCTCAACATCAGCATGTCGTAGATGCCGTCTATCTTTTTGTGTAGGTCATGGAGATATAACTCCAGTTTTCTCAATGTTCCATCTTCCATGCTCATGTTTCCTTTGTTATTGTTCGTTCCTCAACCATTCTTTCAATGGCTTCAACTTGGTATCGGCATTGATTGCCAATTTTAATAAAATCAATGCGGTTCTCTGAGCGCATTCGCTGCAAGGTGCGCTTGCTCACACCAAGCATCTTAGCTGCATCGTCATTGGTCAACATCGGCTTCAATCCCTTACCCGTCAAGTTCTCTTGAAATGCCATTTTTGCCAATCGCACGTACTGGACTATTTCTGTCAACTGTTCTGTCAGCTTTTTGAAGGCTGCACTTTCCATTGTTATTACTTCCATTCTAATTCCGTTTGAAATGTTATATAATTCGTTGTTTTTATTTCTCGGCGGCAAAATTAACCATTTGCGAAATACCCGTTTAACAACTCATTAATGACCCACGTATAATTTTCTTGATTTTTCTTGCCAAGCGGTCGGCAAACCCCAGAAAAGCACTGCCACAGTTATTCATTTTCATTGTTTTTCTACATACACACATTAACTTTGCACCCGAATTTGTTGAACCAATAAAACAGAGAATATGGAAGTAGTAACAATGGAAAAGAAGGCATTCGACTTGATGATGGCAAGATACGATGCCTTGGTAAAGAAAGTTGAGTTGCTGAAGCATAAGGCTAACGGCAAGCGTCTGAAGAAATGGCTTACAGGTCATGAGGTCTGCCAGCAACTTCGCATCAGCCAGCGCACCTTACAAAAACTTCGTGACCGCCGTTTCTTGGGGCATACCCAGATAGGTCGCCAATTCTATTACTGCCCCGAAGAGGTCAAAGCCATCGTTCCGCTTATCGCCAGAATCAAATCGGTATAGCGTAAAGCCAAACTCGCCCAAGGCAAAGCCGAAAACTTTACCCTGGGCGAGCCAACACATTTTATATTCACCACTTAATCCAAATTGTAAACAATGAACATGAACCAACTTCTTACGCATGAGAGCAAGTCGATAGACACCGCCATGCAATCCTTGAAGAAAGCCAACAACTGGCTATCTTCATTCATCGAGTCCTACAGCCCACCTTTGGACGGGGAGCGATACCTCACCGACAAGGAACTCTCCGAGTTCCTGAAGCTTAGTCGCCGTACCTTGCAGGAATATCGCAAGCAAGGCATCTTGCCCTACATTATATTATGTGGCAAGACCCTCTATCCGGAATCCGAGATACAAGCACTTCTCACTGGTAATTACCGCAAGCCGATAATCGACGGCACTGTTTCACAAGGGGAGGGTACTGCTTCATAATAGCGAAACAAAAATAGCGTACAGGGTACAACGACAAAAATCGTTTCCTCTGTACGCTATTATATTATAAAGGTGTAAGAATCTTATTAAAAGATGAGAGATTCTAACTTGTACCTCTTGGCATCGTTCCGTTCATCACAATAATCATCGGATACTCGTGTTTTACTTGCTCTGCTTGGCAATCCTTGCGGTTCACAACCTTACTGATAAACCAGTGTCTGAACAACAAGGCTTGGTATGTATCCATTTGAAGTGCTATGGCGATAATCACTTCCATATCATAGACATGCGCAGAATATCCATTTTCAAGTTTGATGTATTGAGAATGCTGGAAATCTTTCAGCACACTTTGTTTCCAAATGCGCTTGATGGTATTCTTCACTGCTGTCCCTGTTACATTCAACAGTTCGGCAATCTCCCAAACTGTCATCCACACCTCACCATGATGTGGGGCGTAGATGACCATATCTTCTTGTATTATTATCACTTGTCGTTTCATACTCTGCCATTTATAGTGTTAGTATTATCGTTGCAAACATTTCCAAACGTGAATTCCTCAATGTTATTTATTTGCTGAGACAACTTTTCCACGTCTTTGCTCAATTTTTCCTTGGTAATCTTGGCATACACCTGGGTTGTCTTTATGTTCTTGTGACCAAGCATTGAACTCACGGTTTCTATTGGGACTCCGTTGGAGAGGCAAACCGAGGTTGCGAACGAATGACGGCTCATGTGCCAGGAAAGCGGCTTGGTGATGCCGCATTTCTTGCCCAGTCTTTTGAGCGAATCCATACAACTTTTGTAGTTGGGTACTGGAAATACCCTACCGTCTTCACACAATCCACGGTATTTTTCCATAATCTGCTTGGGATAGTCAAGCAACTTGATGTCGGCTTCAGTTCCCGTCTTCTGTCGATGGATTATTATCCACTCGCCATCGTCAAAGAACGTTTTGATGTTCTCTTCCTTCAGGTTATAAAGATCTATGAAGGCGAGACCAGTGAAACAACAGAACAGAAACAAATCACGTACCATGCTCATCTTCTTTCGGGTGATTGGTATTTCCATGAGCAAGCGAATCTCTTCTTTTGTCAAGAACTCCCTTGTCGTCTCTTCTTCCTTGTACTCATATCGTCTGAAAGGGTCTTTTACAAGCCACTCATTATCTATGGCGCGGAATACCATTGCACGGAGATTGCGGACAAACACCATCGCAGAGTTTATCTTCAAGTGCTTTTCGGTTCTGAGAAAAGTCTCGTAGTCCGTGATAAAAGGCAGCGACAACTCTTTCAAAGCAATATCCTTGACATGATAATGCGATTGCAAGAACTCACCGACATAGGCACATCCTATTCTGTATCTTGTGAATGAACTCAAAGACTTAATGCCTGCCTTGTATTGCTTTTCAATCTCATCACGACATTGGGTATAGACTTTCATCAGTGTATGACAGCGATACTCCAAGCCAAGAAAGGCGTTCTTCACCTTGTCGGCAGTGACGAAGTTGTCCCTGTCCATAATCTCCTGATAATGCTTACTGATACTCACACGCATCTTGTCCAATTTGCGGTTCACTTCCAAAGCCTGCATACTCTTACCTATCATGCGTCCGCCCTTGGTGTCCCACAAATCTGGATTGGCAGTTGTCTTGCAACTGAACTGCGCCTGTGTTCCGTCCACTGTGATACGTCCCATAACTGGAACAGTACCATCTTTCTTTACTACCTGTCTTTTGAGGTAGAAGATAATTGAAAATGTACTCTTCATAACGTCATTCTTTTTTGCGTTCAAAATTAATACATGAAGAGTCTTTTCTTGCTACGCATTTCACGGCAGAACACGGCAAATTTGGTTCGTAACCAAAAAACTTACGTTACTCATCAGTAACTCACTATAAATCAGAGTGTTCAAATTCAATTCGTAACCTTCCTTATTCTTCCGAACCTCAACATTCCCCATTTGGGGTATAGGTTACGGATAGGTAACGTTCCTCTGTCTCATCTTGTCGTATTCCCGTCTTCGTCTGTCCTCGTCACTTTTAACCAAAATGAGGAAAGTAACTGATAACCAGTAAACTTTCCTCATTCTTCTCTCAAACACTTTTTATATGTACTTTCTATATCGGAAAGTTCCATCTTTACTACTATATGTTACAGAGGATCCTTCTCTGCCATTGAAATCTCTCATGAAAAACTCTTTAATTGCAACATTTAATTTTGCATCCAAAGAACCCAACGAGCCTTTCATCTTTACCTTAGCGAGATTGGTGATGCCCAAAGTACCATTATCTAATACTCGTTCAATGGTGTAGTCGTAGTTGGAACCATGTAAGACTGTTCCCGAATTTAGTGCATAATCTTTCATCTGTATTTAATAAATGTCATCGAAATCAATATAATTGGTAATGCATTACAAAGTACGCTGATAGTTGTATATCAAAATGCAATTGGTAAAAGAAGAGAAGCTAATGGTGGATTATACATGTCTATTTGTTGTCCCAAAGTAGTAGAATACCACTGCATAGAAGTATTATAACCCAAACTATTGTCTCACTTTTCGTTTTCCAATGAATCTCAAATGACATCTTCATTTTGAAATCATTGTTGCCGTGTTTTGACGGATTCTTTCCATCACAAGAATTGCGATTTATAAAACCTGCAATCGTATTGGCTAGGGTTGCCAATACAAGTTGACAAAGAAAAGTATCTATTTTCATAGGCAATTAGTTTTTTACCATTGCCTCTCTTCTGTTTTGTATTCATGTTAGTAAATGTGTGTACATCTTTATTACGAATTTCAGCTTGAATTTCATCATATTTTATAGTTTTCCTTGCGAAACCTAAATGATATTTTCTAAGAATGCACTCGGCACATAAGCACTTGCAACAGTCATTAAACCATCAATGACAATACCTATTCGTTGCTGTCCCTGAAAACGTACAACCTTTCCAATAGCTCCCTTAAAGACACCCTCAATGACACGTACAGTCTGGCCAGTCTTAAATTTCTCTACATCTGAAGGTACGAGGATGATGTCCTCTGCTTCGGATGCGCAGATGATTTTGAGACTTTCCATCTGGTAGTCGGGAACTATCAATGGAATTTTCTCTATTCTGCGCCCAATGTGGACGTGACGATAATAAAAACGGAGGAAAGGGAGGTTTACGTTGTCGTAAACAAAAGATTTGAGTTGTTCTTCGGTGCCGTAGGCGAAGAAGATGTTTGGTAAACGAGACTCGGTAACAACTTTGCGCTTACCTTTTATAAGTTTTACTGTATCTGTAGTAGGATAGAAAGCCGTGATACCTTTGGCAGTCATATAGTCGTATGCTTTTTTCTCTCTACCATAAGTGGTGCGTAAAGCATACCAATGAGGAAATTCTTCCTCCTTTTGTACTTTAGACTTACTTAATATATGGACACTTCTGGTGGACACCCCTGTTTGTGAACTCTCGGCGGAAACTGTGCTTTGAGCTTCGGGGAGGGCGTTGGAGATAAGTCCAGCGCAAGGAGGGAATTCACCACCTCCTGAGGTGTGTACATCTTCTGATGTCCATTCATCGACTTTCATATCGGTGCTAACTTTTTTCTAGACAGAAATCCGTTAAATTGCGACAAAAAAAAGCGTGGAATCGTCCTGTTGTCCATTCCACGAACTGAGGCTCTTCCAACTGCCTATCAAAGTCGAACAGACAACGTCAGAGCCCACGCCGATATGAAAATCACTACCGTAAAGAGACCTATATAATACATTAGACTGCGCCAAAATGGTACAATCTATGCTTACAGGTCTCCACGGGATTGATATAATCACACCCGGGACATCTACCGTTGGCTACGTTCAAGACTTTGATACTGATAGTTTTGGAAGATTTCAGTTCGCCTCAAACACAGCGTCAGATAAACGCCTTCTATTATGTCTTGACTCTCTTCCCACCCATAGCCCGCTTATTACCGAGAAAGTTGTTTGGACTTCTCTGCTTTCAGCTCGGCGTTGGCTGCCTGCTTATCAACATTGAGCGAACCCAATTTGACACACAGATTTGAGAGCCACCGCAAAGTTAATGATATTTTATCATAACAAGCAAGATTTATACGAAAAAATATCAATACCATCCGATTTTAACATTCAAACGACGAAGAAATCCACTTTTGCGTATTTTTTTGCTGAAAAGTTTGTATTATCAATGATTATTCGTATCTTTGCAGTGTCAGTCCTCGCCAAGCCTCTTAACAATGCTCAAATCGTGCGGGGCGTTTTTTGTTTATACACATTTGAATATGGCGAATCTTATTCCCTTTACAAAACGGTTTGAACCTTCTGAAAATCTCGTTAATTTGCTTGAATCGCGAGGTTTACAAATTTGTGATAGAAACAAAGCCATACAATACCTTGATAACATCGGTTATTACAGATTGTCTGCTTATATGTATCCTTTGTTGAAGATGCCCAAAACAGCACATTTGTACAAGGATGGTTCAACCTTCAAGAAGGTGATGATGCTTTATCGCTTTGACAAGAAACTAAGGTTGCTCATGTTCAATGAGATAGAAAAGATAGAAATTGCTATCAGGCGTGCTGTGATGCAAATACCAGCAGATATGACGGGCAATCCTTTCTGGCTTACTGACTCTTCTTATTTCTTGGATAGTTCAAAGTTTAATGAAACAATGCGAGCAATATCCAAGGAATATTGTAAATCCAAGGAGGAGTTCATTCTCCATTTCAAACGAACCTACTCAGAACCTTACCCACCATCGTGGATTTTAGGAGAACTGCTTACTATTGGAAATGTCAATGCCATTTATCGTAACATCAAACAAAATCGCATACGCAAACGCATAGCAAAACGTTTTGGTTTACCTATCAATGTGTTTGAGTCATGGCTCACGGTTATTGCTGTTACTCGAAATGCCTGTGGTCATCATTCAAGAGTGTGGAACAAGCAGAATGCTATTCAACCAGCAATCCCCATTAGCCCCACAGGAGAATGGATAACGCTTCCAACAGATTCCATGCGTGCTTACTTTGATCTCTGCATCATCAAGTACTTCCTCAATATTATATCCCCAAACAATGATATGCTGTCCAAACTAATATGGCTGTTCATTCGGTTTCCCGAAATTGACTTAAAAGCTCTCGGTTTTCCGCAAGGATGGGAGATGGAACCATTATGGAGATAATAACATGTAGAAAAAGTGATTAGAGGACAGCAAGTTATGCTTGACAAAGACTTAGAAACGCCATATGGTGTAGAGACCATAACTTTAAATCAAACTGCCAAACGTAACATTCAAAGGTTACCTTATGCATTTACACTCTCGACACTATCTATTTTCTCGTAACGCCCTACACGCTCATTCTCATCCCAAACCTCACGCCTTAATATACACGGGCGCATTCCGTGCGCCCTCTCTCCTTATCACGCCCTGCTCCACAAAACGCTTCAGCCACTTGCGTGCAGCAGTTTCGCGTAGCCTAAACTGGCGTTGCATCGTGCGACAGGTGATGAAATGGTTCGCGGCGAGGTAATCCATCAGAAGCGAGAGTAGCTGCTTCTCCTCGTACACCACCGACTTCGACGTGAGGCGCGCACGACGAAAACGCACCTTGCTGCCCACTTCCTGCAAGAGCGAAGCCTCTGGTCGGAAGTTGATGTTGTGCAGGCGCAGGTCGCCACCACTCACCTTCTCCATCGCCTTGCCATCGGCATCGAGCTTCACGGAGAGAGAGAAATAGCCCACATTAGGAATGTAGAAGCGGTGTCCTTGCGAGAGTTCGCGCACCATCTGTTCGCGCAACTCCGACAGTGTTGCCTCTATATCGCCTTTCTTCAGCGTGCTGTTGTCCTGTATCAGACGCTCCAACTGCTGCGCCGTCATTGGTGAGCCTTCAACAATACGTGCGAAGTGGCGTGCTGTTCCGCTGCCTTGCGAATTGCTGATTGTGTGAATTTCGTAATTGATACTCATGGTTTTCTTTTTGTTAAGGTTAATATTATCTGTCTATTGTGCTTGCAAAATTACAATTCTGCGCAAGCGAATGCAAGTAAAAGAGCAAGTTTTTTCATCCGCGTCGGTCGATGCGGACGTCTGCGCCGGTCGATGCGGATGCCTATATATAGACAAATA
>OHAF01003240.1_pt1 | contig 10840 bp, 9 predicted proteins | sample 1577041 | NCBI WGS metagenome assembly OHAF01 (sample SAMEA3541495, study PRJEB24748) | human gut metagenome | biome: human gut; feature: human-associated habitat; material: faeces | place: China | collected 2012
GGAATTTGAATATGCGCAGAAAGCACTCAGATATGGTGTAGATGATTATTTGCTCAAACCGTTGGCTCCTGAAGATGTTACAGAACTTCTGGACAAAATCCAGCAGAAAGTGGATGAGGAAGAAGCAAAAAACAGGAAAAAAAAGTCCAAAGAAGAGAAGATCAGAGAAGAAAGTAAGAGAGAAAAAGACAGAATAGAAATGGAAGAAAATCAAAACATTGAGGTACAGGAAAACAGCTATTATAGCAAGTCGAGAGAGAATTATGCAGTGATGGAAGAAAAGAGATATGGTCCGATTAAGAAATTTGCAAAACGATTTAAGTCTGGAAAATGGGGAGAATGGGAAGATCTGATAACAGAAGCCGATGACTATGAATGATATATGGGATGTGGTATAGTATACACAGATTCAAAAACATATCATAGAAGTCAAAAGGGAGTCAGGAAGAATGAAAGAGAGACCAAAAGAAATAATGACGATCACGTTGATAGGAATCAATATTCTAGTGTTTATTGTTCTTACTATGATCGGACGGACTGAGGATGGTTATTTTATGTTGCAGCATGGAGCAATGTATGAACCATATATTATAGAAAATCAGGAATACTATCGGCTGTTTACCAGTCTTTTTCTGCATTTTGGAATCTCACATTTATTAAATAACATGGTGCTTTTGTGGGCTCTTGTATCCCGGAATGACCGATGTGGACGCCTCTCTTTTGTATTTTTGTTCCGAAGTCGCCAAACATAATAAAGTAACACTCACCGGAGAATGTGCCGATGAAATTTTCGGCGGCTATCCATGGTTTTACCGACCGGAACTTATGAACCGGGATGGTTTTCCGTGGTCTGCCGATCCTGCTGCACGTACCTCCATTCTTTCCGATGACGTGCTTCGCACGCTGGATCTGGCAGAATATTCTCATGCGCGCTATGAGGAAACACTCTCCCACGTTCCGCATCTGGATGGCGAATCCCCTGAGGAAGCCCGCCGTCGTGACATTGGCTATCTGAATATCAAATGGTTCATGCAGACCCTGCTCGACCGCATGGACCGCACCAGCATGTACTCTTCTCTGGAAGCCCGTGTCCCATTTGCCGATCACCGGATCATGGAATATGTTTTCAATGTGCCGTGGCAGATGAAATATCGGAATGGAGTCGAAAAATCCCTGTTGCGGGATGCCTGTGCCGATCTGCTGCCACGGGAACTGCTCTGGCGCAAAAAAAGCCCGTATCCAAAGACATACCATCCGGCCTACGAACAGATGCTGATCAGGCGCATGCGGGAAATTCTGAACGATCCGAATTCTCCGGTACTGCCGCTTCTGGACCGTTCCAAAACAGAAGCTTTCCTTGCCGCACCAAAGGAACTCGGCAAACCATGGTTCGGCCAGTTGATGGCAGGTCCGCAGCTCATTGCTTACTTTATCCAGATCAACACCTGGATGCAGATCTATCATTTGTCCATCTGACGTCCCGACACCGGATATCAATCATTCTTCACTAAAAAAGGAGTTGCCCCGCAAAAGGCAACTCCTTTTTGTAGTACAGCATCAACTGCAGTTTTTAACGTTATATTTCACATTATCCCTTGACACTTCCCAGTGCAATACCCTGAACGATATGCTTGGAAAGAATCAGATATACAACAATAACCGGCAGGATCGAGAATGTAATCATCACATATACCTGGCCCATATCAAACTTCAACCAGTCTGCTGCACGAAGTTGTGCAATCAGAATTGGAAGTGTTTTCTTTTTATCATCATGCAGAATCAGTGCCGGTGTGAAGTAATTGTTCCAGCTGCTGACGAATGTAAAAATTGCCTGTACGGCAATCGCCGGTTTCATAAGCGGAAGTACGATACTGTTGAAGGTACGGAACTCACCGGAACCATCAATTCGTGCTGCCTCAATCAAAGATAACGGAAGTGCACTCTCCATGTACTGCTTCATGTAGAAGAATACAACCGGAGAAGCAATCGTTGGAACAATGAGTGGAATAAAGGAATCCATCAGTCCCATCTTTGTTACCAGCTTAATAAATCCAAGTGCGGTAACCTGTGTCGGAATCATCATGATCATCAGGATAAATGGATAAATAAACCGTTTCATTCTGAACTCATACGCATGGATCGCATATGCGGTCATGGTTGAGAAATATGTACAAAGCACTGCTGAGCAGGCAGCGATGATCAGACTGTTGAACATTCCATACCAGATTGGAAGCGTTCCGTGCACCAGATTGTTCCAGTTTTTTAACAGGTTTGTACTTGGAATCGCGGTAAATCCGGATTGTAACTGTCCGTTTGATCTGGTTGCATTGATAAACATAATGTAAAACCAGAACAGACAGAAAAATGAGATAATAATCAATACTACATAGGCGATGACGCGCCGTGCATGAAGTCCTACACCCTTCTGGATGTCATTTTTATTTGTCTTTGCCATATCAATTACCCCTTTCTCTTGTCATTGCCGGTAACCTTAAATACGATCAGGCTTAAGACTGTAGTAAGAATGAACAGTACAACGGACAGTGCTCCTGCCATACCATAGTTCTTACTGAACAGATGCTTATTCAGATACATGATCAAGGTCATGGTAGATCTCATCGGATCACCGGTTCCGTTTGTCAAAATCTGTGGTACATCGAACAGCTGCAGACCACCAATCAGGGATGTGATAATTACATACACCAGAATCGGGCGAAGCAGTGGAAGTGTTATCTTGAAAAATACCTGTGTGGAAGTAGCTCCATCCACCTCGGCTGCCTCAAACAGAGAAGTATCAATTCCCATCATTCCGGCCATCAGAAGAATGGTCGTATTACCAAACCACATCAGGCAGTTCATCATGGCGATCAGACCTCTGGCACTTCCTGCGTGAGATAAAAATTTATAAGGTTCAGAGATAAATCCGATCTGCATCAGTAAAGAGTTGATTGGTCCTCCATCTGAAAAGAGAGTGAAGAACAACATGGAAAATGCAGATGCCATAATCAGGTTCGGCAGATAAATAACTGTTTTGAAGAATCTGGACCCTTTTAATTTCAGACGGACATCGGAAAACCATGCTCCCAATAAAAGGGAGAGGAAAATCTGTGGTATGAAGCACATGATCCAGAGAACCATCGTGTTCTTAAAATATGTCCAGATATCTCCACTGCTGAACAAAGCCTTATAGTTATCTAATCCAACAAATCTCGGTCCAACCTGTGTCAGACCAGACATGTAATTTTCAAAAAAACTGTTATAAATGGTGTTTACTAACGGTACCAGCTGAAATATTACAAATACAACGATAAATGGAATCAGAAATATGTAGCCCCATTTATTATATCTGACCGCTTTTCCTCCACTATTACTTTTCATAAGACCTACCTCCCAACTGGTATGTTATGATGAATATAGTTTTTGTTACACATAGTTTTTGTTAAAATGACCGTGCCTCCATTCCTGTATGGCAGGCACGGTCCCTGTGGTGCTTGTTAATAATCGTTTTTAGTAAGTTAACTCTGGGTACTTCTCAGTTACAGCCTTGTAGAAAAGATCAAGTGCCTCATCCTTTGTTGCTTTTCCTTCGAAGTAGTTCTTCATAGCGTTCTGGAATTCCTCGTTACATCCCTGATCGTAAGAAGAAAGGTTGCTTAAATCAAGTGTCTCAACACCTGCACAGTACATTGGAAGAGGATTCTGACCACCAAGAATCTTGCTGCTGTATTCTTTATTGTCTTTTACCTTAATTGATCCATCTGCCATTCCGTTCATAACCGTGCTGTTGTTTACGAAATCATCATCATCAACTACGATATCTTTCATAATATCATCATCGGTTGTCATCTTTAACATAATGTCTTTTACAAGGTTGGCATTGTCTGTTCCCTGAGCTGCACAAATCCATGTACCACCCCAGAAGAATCCCTGCGGTCCCTGAGCTGCGCCCCATCCACCGTTGTAACCGATAGATCCTTCTGTATCAGCTGCCATAGAGAAGTTTACTAACCATGCAGGTCCAAAGTAGCAGAATACTTTACCCTGTGGATAGAAGCCTTTTGACCAGTCATCTGACCAGAGATCACATGTACCTGTCTCTCCTGCATCTACCTGAGCCTTGGAATCATCTACCCATTTCATAATATTGTCATCAATGCTGATCTTGTTTCCGTCTACCCACTTGGATGTTACATTGTTGGAGTATACACGGTAAGTATCGTTTGCAGAAGCGGTCATCTTGTAACCGGCATCTTTCATTTTCTTTGCCGTATCGTTATATGTATCCCAGTCCTTTACACTTTCCTGAACCTTATCCGGATCATCTGTTCCAAGAACTTCTTTTGCTGCATCTCTGTTATAGAAAAGAACACCCGGACAGCCCTGCCATGAAAGACCTTTTAAAACTCCGTTGGAATCGGTAACGATATCTTTTGTGTACTGATACTGCTTAGACAGATCATCATCGGTAATTCCCAGATCCTTGATCGGCATTGTGTAGTCCGTATCTACATACTTCAGTGCGTAATCAGCTTCTACAAGGAACAGATCGATCTTGTCATCTGCCGGAGCATCTGCCTGATTTAACAATGTTGCATCCAGATTGTTCTGATATGCGTTGTCATCGTTTGGTGTAATGTTCCAGACAACATCTACATCTCCGATTTTACCATGTGTTGCGTCTACTTCCTTATAATCCGGATAGTGAGCGGTAATACGGCTCTTGAACTCCTCGTTCCAGCAGTAAATGTTTAAAACCTTTCCTGTGTCTTCTGCCGGTTCGGATACTTCAGAACTGGTATCTGCCTTTGAAGTGTCCGGTGTTGATGCATTGTTATCACTCTCTTTGCTTCCACAGCCAGCAAACATTGTTGCTACCATTGTTGCGCACAGCAGTGCACTTACGACTTTCTTTTTCATATAAAACCCTCCTTAATATTGTTGACCTTCTGGTCTGTTTGTTTTGAAGAAATCTTCCGGTTTATTCCTTCGGCTGAATTGCACCTACGGATTGTCCCGGAACTAAACTTCCTTCTATAACGACTCTCTCAACGAGAGTTGTTCTCGGTTTTTCAATGGTTCCGATGAGCCTTGTTGCTGCTTCACTTCCAATTATTTCTGTATTCTGACGAATTGTTGTGAGTTTTGGATATAAAAGCTGCGAAATCATCGTACCGTCATATCCGGCTACCGAAATGTCTCTCGGGATGCGAAGTCCCATTTCAATAATGACATTTCTTCCTCCTATTAAAGAAGTATCATCCGGATAAATGATGCAGGTCGGTGGAGCCTCTAAGTTCAACAGTTCCCTTGTCTGTTTTGCTGCTCCTTTGGTTTCCAGATAATCGGCTGTCCGGACGTATGTATCGGGAATTTCAAGTCCAAGCTCATCAATCGTCCGATAAAAGCTTGCCAGCCGGTCCCTTGTAACACTGGACCCTTCCTGTCCATGAATATATGCAATTTTTCTGTGTCCCTGACTGTATATGTACTTTACTAAATCTTCCATACCCTGTATATTGTTGGAAGTAACTGCGGTGCAGTTATGATGCACATAATCAATCGTAACTACAGGTATTTCACTGTTCATCAGCTCGATCACATCCGGGTCGTCAAAATTGGCACATACAATTACGACTCCCTCAAAATTCCGGTACCGGCAATGTTCATAATAGGACATCTTCCGGTTTTCAAAGCAGGTATTGATAAATGTAATATCATATCCTAACTTTTCTGCCTGAATCTTAAGTCCGTTCAGCACACCGGAGAAATATTCATGGGTCAGGCCTCTTCCGGCTTCCTCCTCGAAGAGTACCCCGATATTATATGAACGGTTCGTCTTAAGTGCTCTGGCCGCTGCATTCGGAAAATATCCAAGTGTCTGCGCCGTTTGCTTTACCCGGTTTTTTGTCTCTTCGCTGATATCTTTATGATCATTCAGTGCTTTGCTTACGGTCGCAGTAGAAACACCACATCGTTCAGCAATTGTTTTTAAAGATACCATATCATTCCTCCAATGTTTCGGGAAATTTTCTTAATCGTTTTCGTAGCTTTAATATACGCCCATATGCCTGTAAATGCAATACTTTTTTGTCATTTCGTCAATTTAAACACTTTATTCTTGACTGTTTTGTGCATATTGTATGTGTATTTTGTGTCCGTGCATGCGCACGCTGTTTTATTCTTATACGTTTACGCAATTTTTTGGTTTTTTAATGTTGCGCACGCATTTGTTGCTTTCTTATATTTTTTGTTTTCGTTTTTGTTCAAGTTGCTGTATTTGCCTGTTTTAAGCCATTTTGTGTTGATTTTTTAAATTTCAGAGACTATACTCTATTTATAAAAGAGAGCACTTAAACGTTTTCGCTCTCATAGATAAGTGGCATTTAAAACAAGCACGATGGATTGATTACTCCACCAAATGCTTCTTTCCACTTTCATCTACTATGTCACAAGTAAATAATTTTATATGGAGGATACACACATGAAATTTGGATATTTCGATGATGCGAACAAAGAATATGTTATTACCTCTCCTAAGACACCACTCCCATGGATCAACTATCTGGGTTCTGAGAATTTCTTTTCTCTGATCTCCAATACCTGCGGTGGCTATAGCTTCTATAAAGATGCAAAGCTTCTTCGTCTGACGAGATACCGTTATAACAATGTTCCTTTCGACAGCAATGGACACTACTACTATATTAAAGAGGGCGATACCATCTGGAATCCCGGATGGATGCCAGCCAAGACCGATCTGGACGCTTATGAGTGTCATCACGGTATGGGCTACTCCACCTTCCGGAGCAGTAAAAATGATCTGCAGGCAGAGCTGACCGCATTTGTTCCGGTTGGAAAGAACTGTGAGATCAATCAGCTGACTCTTACCAATAACAGTAAAGAGACGAAAGATTTTTCTGTTTTTTCTTATGTAGAATTCTGTTTATGGAATGCAATGGACGACATGACCAACTTCCAGCGTAATTTCTCTACCGGTGAAGTAGAAGTTCATGGATCTGCAATTTATCATAAGACCGAATACCGTGAGCGTCGTAATCACTATGCACTGTATGCAGTGAATGCCCCGGTAGACGGATTTGATACTGACCGCGATTCCTTCCTTGGAGCATACGGAGAAAACTCTGCTCCTGAAGTTGTCGTGTCCGATCAGTCCAAAAACTCCATTGCCAGCGGATGGGCTCCGGTAGGCTCCCATCATCTGAAAGTGTCTCTTGCTCCCGGCGAATCCAAAACTTTCGTATTTATTCTGGCATACATAGAGAATCCTGTTGAAGAAAAATGGATCGGACGTGCCGAAGATGGAAAGATTAACCGCACACGTGCGGAAGCTCTGATGAAAGAATTTGATACCAAAGAAAAATCAGAAGCAGCACTGGCTGAACTGAAAAAATACTGGGATGAACTGCTTTCTCACTTTACGGTATCCTCTTCCGAGGAAAAACTGGATCGTATGGTAAATATCTGGCATCAGTATCAGTGTATGGTCACATTTAATATGAGCCGTTCTGCTTCCTACTTCGAATCCGGTATCGGACGAGGCATGGGATTCCGTGATTCCTGTCAGGATCTGCTTGGTTTCGTACATCTGATTCCGGACCGCGCAAGAGAGCGTATTCTGGATATTGCAGCAACACAGTTTGAAGACGGAAGTGCATATCATCAGTATCAGCCTCTGACCAAGAAAGGTAATTCTGATATCGGAAGCGGTTTCAACGATGATCCGCTCTGGCTGATTGCAGGTACCGCAGCATACATCAAAGAAACCGGGGATTACACCATCCTGGATGAAAAAACGCCGTATGACAGTGATCCTTCCAAGGCAACTGATTTTATGGAGCATTTACGCCGTTCCTTCCACTACACCATCGATCATCTCGGACCGCATAAACTTCCGCTGATCGGCCGTGCAGACTGGAATGACTGCCTGAACTTAAACTGCTTCTCCACAGAACCGGGAGAATCCTTCCAGACATTCGGCCCATCCGAAGGACCAAATGCAGAGTCTGTTTTCATTGCCGGTATGTTTGTCCGTTACGGTAAAGATTATGTAGAGATCTGCCGTCACAGAGGGCTTGAGGATGAAGCAAAACTGGCAGAAAATGCTATCGCAGAAATGGAAAAGACGGTTCTTGATGCTGGCTGGGATGGAGAATGGTTCCTGCGGGCATACGATCATTACAAAAACAAGATTGGTTCTAAAGAATGTGAAGACGGTAAAATTTTTATCGAGCCACAAGGCTTCTGCGTTATGGCAGAGATCGGTCTGAAAGAAGGAAACTGTCTGAAAGCCATGGAATCCGTAGAAAAATATCTGGATACCAAATACGGTATTATGATCCTTCAGCCGGCCTATACCCAGTATTATCTGAACCTTGGAGAAATTTCCTCCTATCCGCCGGGATATAAAGAGAACGCAGGTATCTTCTGTCACAATAATCCATGGGTTTCTATCGCAGAAACCGTCATCGGACGCGGCAACAGAGCTTTTGAGATTTACAAGAAGACCTGCCCGTCCTACATCGAAGATATCAGCGAAATCCACTGTACGGAACCATATGTATATTCTCAGATGGTTGCAGGCGCTGACGCAGTTTTCCATGGTCAGGCAAAGAACAGCTGGCTGACAGGTACTGCAGCATGGACTTTCTGGAACCTGTCTCAGGCTATCCTGGGTGTTCAGCCATCCTACGACGGACTGTGTATCAATCCATGTATCCCGGAAGGATTTGGTGATTTCACACTTACCAGAACATTCCGCGATGCTGTTTACCACATCGAAGTCAAGAACCCGGATAACGTTCAGAAGGGTGTTAAGAAAGTGGTTGTAGACGGCAAAGAATATGAAGGCTGCCTGATTCCTTTTGAAGAAGGTAAGAAAGAATATCACGTAACTGTTTGCATGGGATAATGATTTCATTCTTTTTGCTCACGACAGATACATCATAAACAGAAAAGTCGATTTTCAGATATCATCCACAGGAGTTTACTTCTCCTGTGATGATCTGAAAATCGACTTTTTTATCTTTATGCTCCTTTATCCTAAACATTTCTTATCTTCACATATTTAAAGATATGACTGAGTCTGCATATACTGTCCGAGACTTAGAATGGTTAAGAAGAGACTTGGAAAAATTACAACAAAAAGGGAGCTACTCAATGATGAATAACTCCCAATTTTTTAAATCATATGTGTTACAAACGGCGTGTTGCAAACCCGTTACAAACAACCCCATTTTAACCACTTTTTACTACTCTGTTTGGACACGATAAATGCTTATTTTAAGCCATTTATTAGAATTTACCAGCTTTAGCAGCTTCCTCAATGGAAACAGCTACTGCAACTGTCATACCAACCATCGGGTTGTTACCAGCGCCGATGAGACCCATCATCTCTACGTGAGCCGGTACAGAAGAAGAACCAGCGAACTGTGCATCAGAGTGCATACGTCCTAATGTATCTGTCATACCGTAGGAAGCTGGACCTGCTGCCATGTTGTCTGGGTGAAGTGTACGTCCTGTACCACCACCGGAAGCAACTGAGAAGTATTTCTTACCTGCTTCAAGACGTTCTTTCTTGTATGTACCTGCAACCGGATGCTGGAAACGTGTCGGGTTTGTGGAGTTACCTGTGATAGAAACGTCAACGTCTTCTTTCCACATGATAGCAACACCTTCCGGAACGCTGTTAGCGCCGTAGCAGTTAACTTTTGCACGAAGTCCTTCGGAGTATGCTTTTCTGAATACTTCTTTAACTTCGTTCTTGTATGGATCGTATTCTGTCTCTACATATGTAAAGCCGTTGATACGGGAGATGATCTGAGCAGCATCTTTTCCAAGACCGTTCAGGATAACACGTAATGGTTTCTGACGAACTTTGTTAGCTTTCTCAGCGATACCGATAGCACCTTCAGCTGCTGCGAAGGACTCATGTCCAGCCAGGAAGCAGAAGCACTCTGTTTCTTCTTCAAGAAGCATCTTGCCAAGGTTACCATGTCCAAGACCTACTTTACGTGTATCAGCAACGGATCCAGGAATACAGAATGCCTGAAGTCCTTCACCGATAGCTGCTGCTGCATCTGCTGCTTTCTTGCATCCTTTTTTGATTGCGATTGCAGCACCTACTGTGTATGCCCAGCAAGCGTTCTCGAAACAGATTGGCTGAATGCCTTTGATCTGATCGTATACATTAAGACCTGCGTCTTTTGTGATTTTCTCAGCTTCTTCGATAGAAGCAATGCCATAGCTGTTTAAAACAGAATTGATCTTGTCAATTCGTCTCTCATATGATTCAAATAAAGCCATTTCCTGTTACCTCCTAAATTATTCTTTTCTTGGGTCGATAATTTTAACAGCGTCTGCAACACGGCCATACTGACCTTTTGCTTTTTCCCATGCAGTATTCGGGTCATCGCCTTTTTTGATGAAATCAGTCATTTTTCCAAGGCTTACGAACTGATATCCGATGATCTCATCATCTGCATCAAGAGCAATACCTGTTACATAACCTTCTGCCATTTCAAGGTAACGAGGTCCTTTTTTCAGAGTTCCATACATTGTACCAACCTGAGAACGAAGTCCTTTACCAAGGTCTTCAAGTCCAGCACCTACTGGAAGTCCTTCTTCTGAGAATGCAGACTGTGTACGTCCATAAACGATCTGAAGGAAGAGTTCTCTCATAGCTGTATTAATCGCATCACAAACTAAGTCAGTGTTCAGTGCCTCCATAACTGTAAGTCCCGGAAGAATCTCGGAAGCCATAGCTGCAGAGTGAGTCATACCTGAACATCCGATAGTCTCAACCAGTGCTTCCTGGATGATACCC
>OHAF01003241.1_pt1 | contig 10836 bp, 11 predicted proteins | sample 1577041 | NCBI WGS metagenome assembly OHAF01 (sample SAMEA3541495, study PRJEB24748) | human gut metagenome | biome: human gut; feature: human-associated habitat; material: faeces | place: China | collected 2012
GACCCGGCGAAGCTTTGAGCGAGAAAGGATGGTCATGATATGAACGCACATGGAAGAGTACATAAATACGGCGACAACGTTGATACAGACGTTATTATTCCTGCAAGATACTTAAATACAAGCGACAAAAAAGAGCTTGCTTCACACTGTATGGAAGATCTTGATACAACCTTTTCAGGACGTGTAAAACAAGGTGATATTATGGTGGCAGGATTTAATTTCGGCTGCGGTTCTTCCAGAGAACATGCACCGCTGTGTCTGAAGACAGCAGGTGTCAGCTGCATCATCGCAGAGACTTTTGCCAGAATCTTTTATCGTAATGCCATCAACATCGGACTTCCGATCATTGAATGTCCAGATGCGGCAAGAGAGATTGAAGAGGGCGATGAAGTCGAAATCGATTTTGACAGCGGTAAAATTTATGACCGCACAAAAGGTACGGAGTATCAGGGACAGGCATTCCCGCCGTTTATGCAGAAAATCATTGCTTGTGGCGGACTTGTAAATTATATTAACCAGAAGAAGCAGACAAAATAACGAGGGGACAGGAAAAATGAAAGAGATTTTGTATACAAATACTCGTGATGAGCAGGAGAAAGTAACCGCTTCCCAGGCTATTTTAAATGGTCTTGCAAAAGATGGCGGTTTGTATGTACCAACAGAGATTCCGGAGTTGGATATTGATCTGGATGTTCTTGCTAAAATGACATATCAGGAAACCGCTTATGAAGTTATGAAGCTGTTTCTTTCAGATTTTACCGAGGAAGAATTAAAGCATTGTATTAATGGTGCCTATGATGATAAATTCGACACCAAGGAAATTGCTCCGCTTGTTAAAAAAGATGGCGCTTATTATCTGGAATTGTTCCATGGAAAGACAATCGCCTTTAAAGATATGGCACTTTCGATTCTGCCATATTTGATGACAACGGCAGCAAAGAAAAATGGTGTTAAAAATGAAATTGTTATTTTGACTGCAACATCCGGTGATACAGGAAAAGCTGCACTGGCTGGTTTTGCGGATGTTCCGGGAACAAGTATTATTGTGTTCTATCCGAAAAACGGTGTCAGCCCGATTCAGGAGAAACAGATGCTGACACAAAAAGGAGAAAACACAAATGTAGTAGGAATTATCGGAAACTTTGATGATGCCCAGACCGGCGTAAAAGAGATGTTCCACTCAAAAAATTTAGCAGAGCGCATGAATGCAAAAGGATATCAGTTTTCCTCTGCCAATTCTATTAACATTGGACGTTTGGTACCACAGATTGTTTACTACGTATATGCGTATGGTCAGCTTCTCAAACAAGGTGAAATTACCTGCGGTGAGAAGATGAACGTAGTTGTTCCAACCGGAAACTTTGGTAATATATTGGCAGCTTTCTGTGCAAAAAATATGGGGCTTCCGATTGAGACTTTGTACTGCGCATCGAATGAGAACAAAGTATTGTTTGACTTCTTCCAGTCAGGGACTTATGACAGAAAGAGAGAATTTATTTTGACATCTTCTCCGTCGATGGATATTTTGATTTCAAGCAACTTAGAGCGTTTGATTTACCGCATTACCGGTGAGGATGCAGCACAGACAAAAGTGTTTATGGATGCACTTTCAAGCAATGGTGAATATACGATTACCAAGGAAATGATGGAGAAATTATCCTGCTTTGTTGGTGGTTATGCTTCAGAAGCTGAAACTGCAGCAAACATTAAGAAGGTGTTTGATAAAGCCGGTTATATCATGGATACACATACGTCGGTTGCTTCCTGTGTTTATTATGACAAGGCAAAGGATGCCGGCTTAAAGACAGTAATTGCTTCTACGGCAAGCCCATACAAGTTTACCCGCAGTGTTATGGATGCCATTGACAAAGAAAAATATGACAGCATGACTGATTTTGAACTGGTAGATGAGTTAAATGCTCTTTCCGGTGTGAAGATTCCGGAAGCAATTGAGGAAATCCGCACTGCACCGATTCGTCATGATATTGTATGCGACAAGAGTGAGATGCAGATGACCGTAGAAAAGATTCTTGGACTGTAAAGAGAGGATAAAAGGATGGAATTTCGACCATGCATCGATATTCATAATGGTAAGGTAAAGCAGATTGTCGGTGGAAGTTTAAAAGATGAGAAAGATTTTGCAAAAGAGAATTTTGTTTCGGAGATGCAGGCGGCAGATTATGCCGCCTTGTATCGTGAAAAGGGGCTTCGCGGCGGACATATTATTTTGTTAAATGCGGCGGACAGTCCTTATTATGAAGCAGACCTTATGCAGGCAAAGGGAGCTCTTTTAGCGTGGCAGGGGGCCCTTCAGGTAGGTGGTGGAATCCATGCGGAAAATGCCGCTTCTTTTTTGAATTTTGGCGCAAGCCATGTCATTGTTACATCGTATGTTTTTGTGGGCGGAGAGATTCGTTTTGACCGTCTGGAGCAATTAGTGAAAGCGGTGGGAAAAGAGCATGTGGTTCTGGATTTGAGCTGCCGGAAAAAAGGAGATTCTTATTATATTGTAACCGACCGGTGGCAGAAATTTACTAATCAGTGTCTGGATGAAGCACTGATGGAAAAACTTCATTCGTATTGTGATGAGTTTTTAGTGCATGCTGTAAATGTTGAGGGAACCGGCACGGGTGTAGATGAGGATTTGTTAAAAATTCTTGCTAAAGAAAGTGAAATTCCGATTACATATGCCGGCGGCATTGGCAGTTATGAGGACATCGAAATAATTCAAAAAACAGGAAAAAACAGAGTCAATTATACGATTGGAAGTGCCCTCGATTTGTTTGGTGGTTCGCTCAAATTCGACACAATTGTTACAAAATATAATTAAATAAATTATAAAAGTTTTCGTAAAAATAAACCAAAAACCGTTAATTCCAGCATTTGGAAGGCGGTTTTTTTGTATTTAGGGTTGATTTTTTATTATAGTATGTTACAATTGTTACGTAAATGTTACAAAAACGATGCAAGTCGATAACAATTTTGTAACCAATAAAAATGTTAGGAGTGTAAACATGTTTTTGAAAACTTTAGTAGTACGAATGATGGCGGTTTTTGCGTTGATGGGAATCTTAATCGGGGCAACACCTTCACAGGCTGCTGAGAAAAAAAGTTATACAAGCAAGGAATTAAAAATGATGTCTGCGATTATTTTCTGTGAGGCAGGGAACCAGAGCAAAGCAGGAAAGACAGCGGTAGGAATTGTTGTGATGAATCGTAAAAAATCCGGTGTTTTTCCAAACTCGATTCAGGGTGTTCTCAAACAGCGCGGACAGTTTACTCCGGTTCGTACCGGTAAATGGCAGAAGGAAATGAAAAAATACAGCCAGGGCAAATATAAATCCGGTGCCCGTGCCAAATGTGTGCAGGCGGCAAAAATTGCTTTAGAAGGCGAAAAATGTGTTACTTATAAAGGCAAAGAAATTAAGATGAGTAAGTATCACTTTTTCAGTCAGCGTCTGTCTCATGCAAAACTTCGCATCGGCGGACACGATTTCAAATAAAATCTTGTCTAAAAAGCCTCTTTGTGTTATTATTTAGAGAGATACGCAAAGGAGGCTTTTTTTTATGCCAGAGATGAATGAAGAAGTGATTTCAAGAAATTTTATTGAAAATGAAATAGATAAGGATTTGCAGGAGGGCGTGTATGATAAAGTGGTTACGCGTTTTCCACCGGAGCCAAATGGTTATCTGCATATTGGACATGCCAAATCGATTTTGTTGAATCAGGGATTGGCAAAGGAATATGGCGGAACCTTTAACCTTCGTTTTGACGATACGAATCCACAGAAAGAAAAAGAAGAATTTGTGGACTCCATCAGCAAAGATGTGGAGTGGATTTGTGGCGAAAAACCACCGGTATATTTTGCATCGAATTATTTTGATGACATGTATGAATGTGCATTGAAACTGATTCGCAAAGGAAAAGCATATGTCTGTGATTTGTCAGCAGAAGAAATTAGAGAGTACCGCGGTACGTTAAAAGAGCCCGGCAAAGACAGTCCTTACCGAAACCGTTCGGTAGAAGAAAACCTTTCTCTGTTTGAGGGAATGAAAAATGGTGAGTTTGAAGATGGCTCCCGTGTGCTTCGTGCAAAGATTGATATGTCCTCGCCGAACATTAACATGAGAGACCCGGTTATTTACCGTGTAGCACATTTACACCATCACAATACAGGAGATAAGTGGTGCATTTATCCGATGTATGATTTTGCTCATCCGATTGAGGATGCGATTGAGGGTGTTACCCATTCGATTTGTACACTGGAGTTTGAGGATCATCGTCCGCTTTATGACTGGGTTGTAAAAGAATGTGAGTTTGAGGTGCCGCCACGCCAGATTGAATTTGCAAAAATGTATCTGACCAATGTGGTAACCGGTAAACGTTATATCAAAAAACTGGTAGAAGATGGTATTGTAGACGGTTGGGATGACCCAAGACTGGTTACGATTACTGCTCTTAGAAGAAGAGGATATACGGCTTCTTCCATTCGCAAGTTTATGGAGCTTTGTGGTGTTTCCAAATCAAACAGTTCCGTGGATTCTGCAATGTTAGAGTACTGCATCCGCGAGGATTTGAAAATGTCTCAGCCACGAATGATGGCAGTGTTAGACCCGGTTAAACTTGTGATTGATAATTACGAAGAAGGAAAGATTGAATATTTGGATGTTCCGAATAATCAGGAGAATCCGGAACTTGGTACACGTAAGGTGCCATTTGGAAGAGAGTTGTATATTGAGAGAGAGGATTTCAAGATTGATCCTCCTCGCAAGTATTTCCGTCTGTTCCCGGGCAATGAAGTACGTCTGATGAGTGCTTATTTTGTGACTTGTACCGGTTACGAAACCGATGAAGATGGAAATGTAACGGTTGTTCATGCAACGTATGACCCGGAGACTAAATCCGGTTCCGGCTTTACCGGCCGCAAAGTGAAAGGAACAATTCACTGGGTAGCTGCGGATACAGCGGCAAAAGCAGAAGTACGTTTATATGAAAATATTGTTGACGAAGAAAAAGGGGTTTACAATGAAGATGGTTCCATAAATGTAAATCCAAATTCCTTGACAATTTTGAAAGAGTGCTATATGGAACCGGCACTGAAAGAGGCAAAACCAGGGGATAAGTTCCAGTTTATGAGAACTGGTTTCTTCTGTGTGGATACAAAGGATACGACGGCAGAGCATATGGTGTTTAATCGCATTGTATCGTTGAAGAGCTCTTATCGTCCCAATAAATAAAATTTAGATGGAAACGGGGGATGACGATGTCTAATATTTTTGCAGGGTTGGAGGATTTAGGTTTTAAAAATGTTGAAAAAGTAGATGTGTATCAGGAAAGCGACAGCGAGAAGAAAAAGCAGGAAGCGGCAAAACAGGATGCCAAAAAAGAAACAAACGAAGAAGACCTGCTTTTTGACAAGAGTTACACCTGCCCGGTATGTGACCATGAGTTTAAGAGTCGTATGGTAAGAACCGGTAAGGTGCGTTTGGTTGGTGCCGATTCGGATTTGCGTCCGCGTTATATGGGAGTCGATTCCTTGAAGTATGATGCGATTCTTTGTCCAAAATGTGGTTATGCAGCACTGAACCGCTATTTTAATTTTGTGATGTCTAGCCAGGCGAAAAACATCAAGGAAAAAATTTCTGCGAACTTCCATTATCAGCCGGAAGCAGGAAAGATTTACACATATGATGATGCGCTGACAAGACATAAGATGGCACTTTTGAATACCGTTGTGAAAAACGGTAAGAGCAGTGAGCGTGCTTACACCTGTCTGAAGATGGCATGGCTCTGCCGTGGCAAGCGCGAACTTTTGATGCAGGGCGATTACAAAAAAGAAGAAGTTACAGAGCTGATTAACGAAGAAAAGGAATTGCTCTCGAATGCCTATGATGGCTTTGAAGCAGCATTTTCCAAAGAAGATTTCCCAATGTGTGGCATGGACCAGTATACAATGATGTATCTGCTCGCAGAACTGGCAAGACGTATTGGTAAAAATGATGAAGCAAAACGCTATGTTTCAAAGGTGTTAGTGGCAAGAAATGCCCAGCGCCGTATTAAGGACAAAGCGTTTGCTCTGAAGGAGAAACTTCAAGGCAAAGCGGAGTAATCAATTTTCCGATAAGATACTGTTTACTTTTGTCATAGCACGTGGGAGAGAGTCTTTTGAGTTTTTCCAAGAGGCCTCTTTGTTGCGGTAGTCGTGTTTGTCGACAAACCATGAGACGTCTTCCTGCACGCGCTTAAAGTTTGTAAGGAAGATTTCATTTAAATTGCTTGTGAAATCGACAAGTACCTGCCCGCTCAAGTGAGAAGGTGCAAGGTCATAAAGCATACCATAGTGTTCGAGACAGAATCCTTTGCTGTTTTTAAATTTCTTACGGAAATCGGAATCTTTCTCGTACAGATATAAAGTGGTCACTAAATACCGTTTGAAAGTATTTTTTATACGGTCACATATAAAACAGGAACTTGTAGTCTGTTTGATATAATCGGAGAGAGCGGAACCGGTATCCTTCGCAAATAAGTGTTTGGAGCCGTTCCGTTTCTTTTTTTGCAGTGTTTCGACATTCTTTATGATGTTTTGCATATGGGTATTTAGAATCAGACCGAGACCGAGGCGGTTTTCAAAATCATACATCATCTGCATATGGTGGGCGCAGAATCCGATTTTATCGGTGGTCAGCCGGATGTCATCTTCCATATAGCTAGGACCCATGGCAAAGGCAACTTCGTCATCATCAAGCTTTTTTTTCATGGCACAGACCGGGCACTCGCACGGGCGGTCAAAAATGTCGTTGACTGGGATTTCGTATAATATTTCTGGCATGGTTGTCATTGCTCCTTTAATTTTTTGTTTTATTATAACATGAAATTGGGAGATTGACAGGGCAATCATAAGCAATGTTCCTATGGATGATATTTTACAGATAAAAAGGGAACATATCACAGAACCGATAAAAAGGTCGATTAAAATATATGGGAACAAACCTCAAAGATTAGCATTGATACTTAATATGGCGATTACGGGGCTTGTACTGCTGATATCGAAGATGCTTGAAGCAGCCAGAGCTATTCGGAATAAGATACTGCATACAGATGTTCCAAAAACTGATAAAACAGATTTTGCAAGCAATATAGTGGTAGATAACACAGATAATACTTCTGCTATTGAGAACATGAATGAATTTTATCTAAGCTACAAGGAATCTCAAAATGCTTATGCAGAGTATCAGCAGGAAGTTGATGACTGGAAGAAATCCAATGACAATGCAGAAACACCAATCCAGCCGATATTACTATAATATCAGATTAAAATGATTGATAAATCCTGACATTTCTGCTATTCTGAATATTATAGAAATATTGCAACGGAGGTAGACAGGCATGGCGGTCAGAGAGATAATCTTAACAGCACAGCACAGCACAGCACAGCACAGCACAGCACAGCACAGCACTCTGACTGCGCCTTTTTTTCTGTCTGATAAGGGGGATAATTTGATTTGAATTTAAAGCATGGTCATACATGGAAATTAAGAAAACGTATCTGTTCCAATACTATATTTACGAAATCAAAGGAGGATTCAGATGAAAAAATTAAAGCATAATTTTAAGAAAGGCATGGCGTTTGTTCTTTCCCTTGCTATGGTGGCAGGACTGGTTCCTGCTATGTCTGGCGGAGCAAATACGGTGCAGGCTGCAACCGGTTCCGGAACAGAACCAAGTGTGACAGCATATGCCACGAAGGACCAGTTAATGACCGCATTTAATCCGGATTCTAATGGTGATGCTACGACCATCGGCAAGCTGGTATTTGGTAAAAATAGCAGTAGCGTTGCGCAGGAATGGTACATCTTAGGAAGGGATACCGGCGTATCAGGAGATAATACCATCATCTTTGCCGCAAGTCCGATAGCAAGAAAGCAGGCGTTTGAGGATGATGATTCCAACAAGAAGACTTTTGCTTCAAGTTTTGGAGTATATGAAACCAATCCATCAGATGTATATCAAAACCACTACGGAGCAAGTGACCTTCGAGTGGCGTTGAAGAATATGGCTACGAATACATCTTACTTCACCACAGCAGAGCAGGGCTTGATGAATCCTACCACAGTGACAACAAATGACATACTGAATAGTACAATCTATACCACCACAGACAAGCTGTATGCACTGACGGCAGATGGTGCCGGTTTTCCCTATACAACCATAAAAGTAGGAAGTGATAACAATACAGTACTTGCCGAGAGTAGTTACTGGAGAAGCGGAGAGTTATTCTGGCTGCGCTCGCCTAGCGACCTCGATAGTAGTGATAACATTGCGTGGGTCGCTTATCCGGGCAAGTATGTCTACGGCAGCATTGTCAGCACCAAGTTCGCAGTTCAGCCCGCTTCCAATCTGAATCTGTCATCTGTGCTCTTCGCATCTGCTGCGACAGCAGCATCATCTGATAAAGCAGAGGCAAGAACAATCGCAGACGGTACGGCGATGACTTTAAGACTGGACGGAACAGGTAAGGATATTGGTACAGCAACATATAACACCACAACAGGTGATATTAAGGCGGTGAAGGGTGCTACCTCACAAACCGTGGCACTTGTCGTGCAGGGCAATGACGGAACAAATAACTGGTATTACAGCAAGAAGATTACAGGAACAGATGTTGTGAACGTATCTGATATTGTGGCAGAATCAAATACACCGGCATCAATCGATTTATCAGCCTGCAAAATCTGGCTGGAAGCTACAGACAGTACGGAAAATCTGACTTATGCGGTCAATGCAACTGAGACAACAATTAAAATAATTCATTCAGTAGCAATTACAGATATTGAAACTCCGGTGTCAAATACTGCATTGGACACCGAAGCATCATGTGCAACCACAGGTGTAAGCAGCACCACACCACAGATTACATGGACATCAAGTGATACCACAGCAGGTTACAATACAAGCTACACGGCAAGTATTACACTTACAGCAACTACAGGCTACGAATTTATTGATTCCACGACAGCTACCGTATCAGGTAATAACGCAACAAGCATTACAAAGAATACGGACGGAACACTTACGGTAACATATGATTTTCCTGCCACAGCAAAGGATAGATTGATAAGTATCACGACACCACAGGCGATAACCGTAGCGAACGGAACTGCTTATAGTGACATGAATCTGCCGGAGCAGGTAAATATTGTGACAGAGGGTAATACGGTAAGTAGTGCATCGGTCACATGGAACACCACTACACCGGCAGGCGGAAGCTATGAACCGTCTGAATTAACCGAGCAGACCGTAATCTTAACTGGAACGGTAACATGTCCTGACAGTATTGATGATAATGGAATTCCGCTTACCACAACCATTACCATCACCATCAGTGCGGCAGGCATTGTTGGTGCTCCGACAGTAAATTTGGCAGCAGGAACCTATACAGAGAATCAGTCGGTAACACTTACTTCTTCCACAGAAGGAGCAACGATTTATTATACTACCGATGGAAGTGAACCAACAATTACCGGTGGTGTACCTGCCGGAACAACAGCACAGTACACAGCACCGATAGCGGTAACAGGAACAGAAGGACAGAGTATTACAACTACCATCAAAGCAATTGCAGTAAAGGACAGAATGCAGAATAGCAGTGTAGAGACATTTACCTATACCATTCAGATTCCGGTACCGAAATATGAGGTGACCGTAACGAATGGAAGTGGTTCAGGAAATTATGCACAAGGCTCTACAGTAACGATTACTGCAAACACAGCACCAAATGGACAGCGTTTTAAGGAGTGGACGATAGAGAGTGGAAATATAACACTTGCAAGCAGCACAAGTGACACAACAACATTTGTAATGCCAGCAGGAGCAGTAAGTGTGAAAGCAAATTATGAAGCGATTCCAACCCCTGTATCTTACAAGATTTTGGATGGCGCAAACAGTGATTGGAAGCAGAATACTGAGGAAACTATTACAATCAGAGGAAATGGTGATTTTTCCAAGTTTGTTGGTGTAAAAATAGATGGAAACACTATTGATGCTAAGAATTATACCGCAAAGGAAGGCTCTACAATTATTACCTTAACGACAGACTACCTGAAGACACTTTCTATAGGAACACATACATTTGAAATTGTATGGACAGATGGTTCGGCCAGTACAAACTTTACAGTAAGTAAGAATGATTCCGGTAGCGAAACACCAAAAGATGATGACAAAAACAAAAATGATGATAGCGGAAGTCAGACAGGTGATAATCACCATATAACTGCCCCACAGACAGGAGATAATAGTCATCTGACTTTATGGATTTCTTTGTTAGGAGCGTCATTAATAGGATTACTGGCAACGTTATATATGAGAAAGAAAAAGGATAATGAATAATATGCGCCTTTAGACAAGGCATATATATTCAGTAAAGGGGATAGCTGGCACGAAAGAAATGCTGGCTATCCCCTCTGTATATATGGTGGTATATGCAGAGTGTTATTCTTATGCGTCTTCTGCATCTACCCACATCTGCATAGTTCCATCAAGATATAGCTTAACATACTCTAGTGGCTCATCAATCGCAAGAGCATTTAACGAACATTGTGAGCAGGGAGTAGTTTTTAGTCCATCCTCTGCCTTATTACAGTCAATGCGTAACATATATCCAGCAGATGTGTAGATATCAATGCTGTTGTGATACATATTGTATTCTGCGTAAATGGTATTCATGTTGTGTCTCCTTAAAATCAAAAAATATTGAAGCATTTCAATCAGTTCACCATGTCAGTTTTATTTTGTGTTATATGATTTTCTTTGTCTCCGCTGCCGCTTCGGTCGGCACA
>OHAF01003246.1_pt1 | contig 10816 bp, 13 predicted proteins | sample 1577041 | NCBI WGS metagenome assembly OHAF01 (sample SAMEA3541495, study PRJEB24748) | human gut metagenome | biome: human gut; feature: human-associated habitat; material: faeces | place: China | collected 2012
AAGGACGAGGGGCCTTCCCCCTCGACCCCGCTCATTGCCGGTCTGTAGCTCGAAGAGCTGCAATGCTTGCCGAATCAGGTGCGGTGTACATGGCTTCGCCATGAATCCCCACGTTTCGTGACCACTCTCAACCGCGCCTTACTATCGTGAGGCGCGTGTGACGGGAGCACGGCGGCAGACTGCGTGCGGGCGGCATTGCTGCGCTCGCCGCATAACGACAAAAACGGCCGCGTCAGCGGTCGTTTTCTTCTTTGATCTCGCCTTGTTCTGCCTCGATGTCATTGATATGCTTGAGCAAAACGTATTCGATGTAATTTGTCATGGAGCGATGCTCTCTTGTGGCCAGCGCGCCGATTTTGTCAAACACTTCGTCGGATAAACGAAGTGTAAATACCCGTTTGTTCGTTGCCATACACAGCCTCCTGCTTGATCTTTAGCTTATTGTATGGTTTTCGTTCAGAAAAGTATGCAGTCTATTGACTTCTAAGTGATATCACTTTACAATAAGAGAACATCAAAAGAAAGGTGATGGACAACATGGCAAATTACGATAAAATGTATTCTTTGCTGTTCAATGCAATCACAGACGCACTGGAAAAGCTGGAAAAACAGAATTTGGGTGATGCCAAAGATATTCTCATCTCCGCCCAGCAAAAAGCAGAAGAAATCTATATCACAGCAGAAAACTAAAAAAGCAGCACCCCAAAGCGGCGAGCGAAGCAATGCCGCGCCGTCAGAAGCAACAGCGGGGTGGATAATCCAAAAAGGAGGGGCAAGGCCCCTCCCTTTTGGTCGTTAGGGGTGCAGGGGCGAAATCGAAACGCCCCTGCCGTTCTCTTAGGGGTTCAAAAGGGGACCTTCTCTCACGTGAGAGAAGGTCCCCTTTTATCCGCACTCCCCTGCTTGCAGGGGGAACATTTCAATGATTACTTTTTAAAGCTATCTTTAAGAGTAACCGACCGGTTGAACACCAGATGATCCTCGGAGCAATCCTTGTTATCAAGGCAGAAATACCCAAGGCGCATGAACTGGAAGCTCGGCGCGGTCTTACCCTTCTTTTCGGCCTTGTCGTACGCCGCGGCGATGTCGCGCATGCGCGGCTCGACCTTGCAGCCGGTCAGCACCTCGAGCGAATCGGGGTTCATGCAGGCAAGGAAATCCTTGTCCGCGCCGTCGGGTGCGGGGTCGCTGAACAGCTCGCTGTAAACACGCACCTCGGCGTCCAGCGCGGTCGCGGCGTCGACCCAGTGGATCGTCGCGCCCTTGACCTTGCGGCCGTCGGCGGGATCGCCGCCCGGCGAGTTCGGGTCGTACTCGGCGTAGACCTCGACGACGTTGCCGTTCTCGTCCTTCTTGCAGCCCGTGCAGGTGATGAGGTACGCGCCCTTGAGGCGACACTCGGGGCCGTTCGGCGTCAGGCGCTTGTACTTGGGCACGGGGACTTCCATGAAGTCGTCGGCCTCGATCCAGCACTCGCGGGAGAACGTGATCTCATGCGTGCCGGACGCAGGGTCGGTTGGGTTATTCTCGACCGTGACGGTCTCGCTCTTGCCCTCGGGATAGTTCGTGATGACGAGCTTCACCGGATGCAGCACGCCCATCGTGCGCTCAGCCTTCTCGTTGAGGTCCTCGCGCAGGCAGTGCTCAAGGAAGCTGTATTCGACCACGCTCGCGCTCTTGGCAACGCCGATTCGGTCGCAGAAGTTGCGGATGGACGCAGGCGTGAAGCCGCGGCGGCGCAGGCCGCACAGCGTCGGCATACGCGGATCGTCCCAGCCGGAGACGATGCCCTCTTCGACGAGCTTTCTGAGCTTGCGCTTCGACATGACTGTGTGGTCGATGCCAAGGCGGGCGAACTCGATCTGGCGCGGCTTATTGGGCACGGAAACATTGTTCACCACCCAGTCGTAGAGCGGGCGGTGCGCCTCGAATTCGAGCGAGCAGAGCGAGTGCGTGATGCCCTCGAGCGCGTCCTGAATGGGGTGAGCAAAGTCGTACATCGGGTAGATGCACCACTTGTCGCCCTGACGGTGATGGTGCATGTAGCGGATGCGGTAAATAACAGGGTCGCGCATGTTGAAGTTGCCGGAGGCTAAGTCGATCTTTGCGCGCAGCGTGCGGCTGCCCTCAGGGAACTCGCCGTTTTTCATGCGCTCGAAGAGGTCGAGGTTCTCCTCCACATCGCGGTCACGGTACGGGGAGATAGCGGGCTTGCCGATGTCTCCGCGGTACTCTCTCGCCTGCTCGGGCGTCAGGTCGCAGACGTAAGCAAGACCCTTTTTGATGAGCTCGACAGCGTACTCGTAGTCCTTTTCAAAATAGTCGCTGCCGTAGAAGAAACGGTCGCCCCAGTCGAAGCCCAGCCAGTGGATGTCCTCTTTGATGGCGTCGACAAATTCGACGTCCTCCTTCGTGGGGTTCGTGTCGTCCATGCGCAGGTTGCAAAGGCCGCCGAAGCGCTCAGCGGTGCCAAAGTCGATGGTCAGCGCCTTGCAGTGGCCGATGTGCAGATAGCCGTTCGGCTCCGGCGGAAAACGGGTGTGGACCTGCTGGCCCTGGAAGCGCCCACCCTCCGCGATGTCTTCTTCGATGAAGGCGTCGATAAAATTTTTGCTGCCGGATTCGCCCTCAGCGGCGGCAGTCTTGACTTCCTCAGCCATATGATCCATTCCTTTCTTCGCGTCTGCTGTGAGGCAGACAAAATAATGAAATATTATATCCCGTATTGGGAGTTATTGCAAGCATAATATGCTTGCAGATTTCCTGCACCGGTGCAGGGGTGCGGGACAAAGGGGATATTCTCTTTCGCGAAAGAGAATATCCCCTTTGGACCCCCAAGAGAAAGGCGTTTAGATTGGCAGTCTCGGGCTTGAATGACCTTGATGCCTCCGGAATGGAAATACCTGCGCGCGGCGTTGCCGCGTTTAGTTCTTCTATACGATTTGGCCTACTTCTATTTTCGCTGTCGCTTTGCCTGCGATTCGTTACCCTTACGCAATTTCCGACTACTTCAGATTTGTACAAACTTGCCATTGCCTGCCAAGGCGGCATTGCTGGCGCTCGCCGCAATATACGCACTATCGGTAGACGGTGATTAGGCTTTACCAAAACGAGATCAGCAGAGCGGCAGCGGATAATAGGAGCAGAGGCAAATCGTATAGCAACACCCAACGCGGCAACGCCGCGCGCAGGCATTCCCATTCCGGAGGCACAAAGGCCATTCGAGCCCGAGACTGCCAATTTAAAACCTTTCTCTCGGGGGATCAAAAGGGGGATACTCTCTTTCGTGAAAGAGAGTATCCCCCTTTTATTCGCGCCCCCCTGCTTGCAGGGGACCCTATTTCTCCACAGAATGTGGAAATCACTCACGCCTTGGTGCGGTCGTAAGAAACGACCACACGACGGTTCGGCTCGGTGCCGATGGAGAACGTTGTCACACTCGGCGTATCCTGGAGCGCAGTGTGGATGACGTGGCGCTCGTAGGCGTTCATGGGCTCGAGGGTGACATTGCGGCGGTACTTCGTCACCTTGCCGGCGACCTTTTCCGCCAGACGCTCGAGGCTCTGCTCGCGCTTTTCGCGGTAATTTTCCGCGTCGACCTGCACGCGGGCGCGGTTCTTCTCGCTGCCGCGGTTGATGCTGTAGTTCGTCAACTGCTGGATGGCGTCGAGCGTTTCGCCGCGGCGGCCGATCAGCGCACCGAGCTTTTCACCTTCGAGGAAGACCTTGTAGCGGCCCTTCTCACTCTCGTAGACCTTGACCTCAGCGGCGGAGTCCATGTGCTCAAGAAGGCCCTTGAGAAACGCGCGGATCTGCTCGCTCTTCTCGTCGTGGCACTCTTCGCCGAGGTCGACAATGGGCTTGGGCTGCGGGGCGGGACGCTCCGCGCGCTCGGCGCGGGGAGCGCGGTTCTCGCGGCGGTCTTCGCGCGCGGGACGGTCGCCGCGTTCGGTACGCGGCTTGTCGTTTGCGCGGGATTCTTTTTTCTGCAAAACCTCGGGCGCGTACATGGGCACGGCCTTGGGCGCAGAAGCGGGTTCAACTTTCTTTTCGGGCTTGGGTGCGGCAGGCTTTTCCACCGGCTTGACCTCTTCGGCCTTGCCGTCGTCATAGCTCACGCGAACGCGCGCGGGCGCGCTGCCGATGCCGAGGAATCCGGCTTTCGCGCGCTCTAAAATTTCGACAGAAACGTCGTCTCTGTCCATCTTCAGCTGCGCGAGCGCGCTCTGGATCGCCTCGTCCTCCGTCTTGCCCGTTACGTCAATAAACTTGATCATTCAGACAAGCTCCTTACAATTATTCTCCGTAATGCTCAGGGTCGTAGGAACGGCCGCGGGCATAGGGGCGGTCGCCGACGCGTCCGCTTTCGCTCGTGGAATTTTTCTTTTTTGTGGCCTTGGCAGCCTGCTTTTCTGCGCGCTTTTCCTTCAGCGTCTTCTTTTCCGCCTCCTCGGCGGCGATCTTACGCTGCTGCTCGCGGGCGGCTTCCATGCGGCGCAGACGGTCATCGCGCTTCTGCTTTTCCTTCTCGCTGAGCTCGTCTTCCATGTGGCTCTTATAATACTTGGTCAGAACCTTTTCCTGGATGGCGTAGAGAAGCGAGTTGACGATCCAGTAGACGCCGAGAGCCGCGGGCAGCGTAAAGCCGATCCACAGCGACATGAGCGGCATCATCCACATCATCATGCGGTTGGAGCGGGCCGCGGCGTCGTTGCCCTCAGCGGCGACGTTGCCGGACATGGAGACCTTGGACTGCAGGAAGCTCAAAGCACCGGAAATGAACGGGATCAGCACAACGCCGATCACGGGCCAGCCGCCGGTGAAGAAATCCTTCCACACATCCCCCGGCATGACCGTGAGGTCAAGGCCGAGGAAATTGTAGTTCACGTTGAGAAGACCGTCAAACTTGCCGGAAAAATCCGCAAAGTTGTCGGAAATGAACTTGGCAAGGCCGATCTCCTCATAGCCCTTGCGCACGAGCTCGGCATTGTAGCCCAGGGTGGTGGCAAGGGTCGTGATCTCCGTCACGACGTCCTTGGAGAGCATCATGAAGCGGCTGAGCGGCTGACGGATGATGGAATACAGAGCGATGAGGATGGGGAAGGGCAGGAAGCTCCAGAGACAGCCGCTCATGGGGTTGACCCCCTCCTTGGCGTAGAGCATCTGGATCTCATCGTTCATTTTCTGGGGATTGTTGGCATATTTCGTCTGGATCTCTTTGATCTTGGGCTGGAAGAGATTCATGCGCATCATGCTCTTTTTCGACTTCATCTGGAAGGGAAGCGTGATGAGCTTCACGACGAGCGTGAAGAGCACGAGTGCCCAGCCGTAGGAGCCGGTCAGCTCATAGAAGGTGCGCAGGACCCAGGCGAAAGGAACGCAAATGTAGTAGCCGATGGTTGACATTCTTCGGTTTCCTCCGTGGTTTTAAGTTCGGTCACGGGACCGGGTCGTAGATTTTTCCGCCCTTGTAGAACGGATGGCACCGCATGATACGCTTGAAGGCAAGCCAGCCGCCCTTGACCGCCCCGTACTTCTCGATCGCTTCGAGCGCGTATTGAGAGCACGTGGGGATAAAGCGGCAGCAGGGGGGACGGTAGGGTGAGATGGCCCTGCGGTAAAACCGGATGAGAAAAAGCAGAAAGCGTTTCATGCCTGCGTCTCCCACAAATCGAGCTTTTTGCACGTTTTTTCAAACGCGCGCTTGATTTCCCAGTAGTCCGCGTGGGCGGCCCTTGTGCGGGCGACGACGATGCAGTCGTAGCCCTGCTTCATCTTCCCCTGACTCAGGCGGAAAATTTCGCGGATGCGGCGGCGGACGCGGTTGCGCACGACGGCGTGGCCGAGCTTGGTGCTGACCGTGACGCCGAGGCGGTTGTGTCCCAGCCGGTTTTTCCGGTAATACACCACAAGGCAGGACGAAACACCGGACTTGCCCTTGGCATACATCCGGCGGAATTCGTAATTTTCCTTGACGGTGGTGGTGCTTTTCACGCGTGATCTCCCTGCTTTTGCGGATTTCTCCGCATAGCCTGCAAGGGACGGCGATTGAAACACATTCTCATCGGCCGTCCCTCATTGTTTCATGTGTAGCATACGATACGCAAGTTGCTCCCGCTTTAGTGGGTCAGACGGGCGCGGCCGCGTGCACGACGGCGGGCGATAACCTTGCGGCCGTTGGCAGTGGACATTCTCTTGCGGAAGCCGTGCTCCTTGGAGCGCTGGAGCTTCTTGGGCTGATAGGTGCGAGAAGTAGCCATTTCGTTTTACCTCCTGAAAAAATTTTACCGGCAGCACCCCTTTTTGAGGCGCTGCACTTACTCGACGGCGGGCGGAGAAAACTCCCCGCGGACCGCAGTTGATAAAAATAGTGCCGTATTGATGCGGCATACGGGGAGTATTATATCGGTTTTGCCGCATTCTGTCAACCAAAAATACAAAAATCGGTGCATCTTTCCATTTCCCGCAAAACCTTGTGGCGCGTATCGAAACATGCAACTATCTCTTGTGTTCTTTTGCCTGTTTTTCAGGGCTTTTGCACTGCAAAAAACAGCGTTTTATATTTAGAATATGTGTTGCGTTCGCGCGCGTTTTTTGGTATAATGTAGGGAGTAAATTTTCGGCTGTCACAGCCGTTTATTCCAAAGAAAGAAAGGAGCGCTTCCGTGAACTCTGTTGCAGACATCTGGAAGATCGTTCTCTCCCGCCTCAGCCAGGACTTGTCCGAGACGACCATCTCCACGTGGTTCGACGAGGTGGAGGCCGTGTCCATCAAGGACCGCACGCTGTACCTCCACTGCCCGAACGATTTTAAGCGCAGCACGATCGAATCCATGTTCTCTGACCGCATCAAGGATTCCCTGCGGGACATTTACTCCGCCGATTTCGACGTCAAGCTCCTCTCCACCGCGGAGAGCACCGCCCTTTTCGAGCCCGAGGTCAAAAAGTCCACCGCGCTGCTCGATTCCGGCGAATTCACGTTCGACACGTTTGTCGTCGGCGAATCGAACAAGATGGCCTATGCCGCCGCGCGCGCCGTGGCCGACGGCGTGGGGCACTACAACCCGCTATTTATCTACGGCGACTCCGGCCTTGGCAAAACGCACCTGATCTACGCCATCGCTCATCAGATCCGCACGACGCGCCCGTCGGCGAAGATCATCTACATCAAGGGCGATGATTTCATCAACGAATTCATCGAGCTCGTGCGCGCGGGCCGCGGCAGCGAGTTCCGCGCGAAGTACCGCGACGCGGACCTGCTGCTCGTGGACGACGTGCAGTTCGTCGCGGGCAAGGAGCAGGTGCAGAACGAATTTTTCCATACGTTCAACACGCTCTACGAGGCCGGACGCCAGATCGTCCTGACCTCCGATCGCCCGCCCTCTGACATGCACCTTCTCGACGACCGCCTGCGCACTCGCTTTGAGTGGGGCTTACTTGTCGATGTGCAGCCGCCCGATTTTGAAACGCGCCTTGCCATCGTGAAGAATAAGGCCGCGCAGTGGGGCACCGTCATCGACGATGACATCGCCAAATACATCGCCGAGAATGTCACGTCCAACGTCCGCCAGCTCGAGGGCACGATGAACAAGATTCTCGCCTACCGCGATCTCATCGGACGCGAGATGGACGCCGACGCCGCGCACCGCGCGGTCGAGGACTTTATGAAAAAAAACGCGAATCTCGCCCCCACGGCGGCGATGATCATCACCGAAACGTCGCGCTACTTCGGCATCGACGAAGAGGTCATCAAGGGCCCGTCTCGAAGCCGCGAGGCCGTCAACGCCCGTCAGGCCGCGATGTACCTCGTGCGCCGCATGACGAATCTGTCGACGCCCGATATCGGCCGCGAGTTTGGCAAGCGCGACCATACGACCGTGCTCCACTCGCTCGAGCAGATCGAAAAGAAGATGAAATCCGATCCCGTCTTCAACCAGACGATCAAAGAGATCACTATTAACATCAACTCCAAGAGATAACAAAGTTTTCCACATTATCCACAGGGTTGTGCAGAGGGAAGCTGTGGAAACATTTTTTCAAAATTTTGGGTGTGGAAAGTGATAGAACTTTTCAACAACCCATGAGGGATAAATTTTCCTTGTCACTTCGGGCAAAAATTGGGTTTTCCACATTTTTGCGCCCCTACTGCTGCTATTTCTAAAAACTATCCTTTTTCTTTTCCAAAAGAGAAAAAATCACCCGTTTTACGAAAGGAACGCCGCTATGAAATTCTCCTGCGAAAAGCTGCTGCTGCAGAATGCAGTCAATACCGCCTCCCGCGCCGTCGCGGCGAAAAGCTCCATCCCTGCGCTCGAAGGACTGCTGCTGACCTGCGGCGGCGAGAGCCTGACCGTTTCGGGCTACAACATGCAGACCGGCATCCGCACGAAGTTTACGGCCGAGGTCGAGGAGTCCGGCGAGCTGGTCGTCAACGCGCGCCTGATCAGCGAGATTTTAAGAAGACTGCCCGACGATGTCGTGACCTTCACCGCAAACGACAAATTTTTGATCCACCTGACCTGCGGCGATGCGGATTTCGACATCATGGGCCTCTCCGCCGCCGATTTCCCCGAGCTGCCCGAGGTCGAGGAGAAATACGCCGTCCAGATCGCCGAAAAGACGCTCAAGTCCATGATCCAGCAGACGAGCTTCGCTGTTTCGACGAACGAGGCGCGCCCCGTGCACATGGGCTCGCTGTTCGAGGTATCTGCCGAGGGGCTGACCGTCGTCTCCGTCGACGGCTTCCGCCTTGCGCTTCGCAAGGAAGCACTTGAAAAGATCGAGGGCGGCGCGTTCTCGTTCGTCGCGCCCGGCACGGCGCTCAATGAGGTCGAGCGCATCTGCGAGGAGATCGACGAGGTCGTGACCATCACGCTCGGCCAGCGCCATATTCTCTTCGAGGTCGGTGAGACCGAGCTCATCTGCCGCCGCTTAGAGGGTGAATTCCTCGATTATAAGAACGCCATCCCGCGCAGAAACCCCATCAACGTCGTCGTCGACACGAAGACGATGCTTCAGAGCCTCGAGCGCGTGAGCGTCGTCATCAGTGAAAAGCTCAAGAGCCCCGTGCGCTGCCAGTTCGGCGAGGACAAGGTGACGATGTCCGCCAAGACCGCCAACGGCGACGCAAAGGACGTCTGCCGCATCGCGGGCGACGGTCAGGGGCTTGAGATTGGCTTCAACAACCGTTATCTGATGGACGCGCTGCGCTACGCGCCCGCCGACACCGTGAGAATGGAGCTCAACACCGGCATTTCGCCGGCCATCATCGTTCCCGTCGAGGGCGAAGAAAACTTCCTCTACATGGTGCTGCCCGTGCGCCTGAAGGCAAATTGAGACAAAAAACTGAATCCATATCGTATAAAATAGTACAACGATTTCTGACAGGAATCGCTTTGTAAAGGACTTTTTATGACTGACATTACCATCACCACGGAATTTATCAAATTGCAGGACCTCTTGAAGCTGGCGAATCTGGTCGGCACGGGCGGCGAGGCGAAGATCGTCATCCAGAACGGCGACGTTTCGGTCAACGGCGAGGTCTGCACGATGCGCGGCAAGAAGATTCGTCCGGGCGACATGGTCGCCTTCGACGGCAAAGAGCTGACGGTCTCCTATGCGGATTGACGCGCTGGCGCTGAGGAACTTTCGCAATTACGACGCGCTGAATGTCACGTTCGCGCCGGACTGCAACGTCATCGTCGGTGAGAACGCGCAGGGAAAGACGAATCTGCTCGAAGCCATCGTCTATCTCTCTTCCGCCCGTTCGCCGCGCGCAAGGGCGGAAAAAGAGCTCATTTCGTTCGGCAAGAGCGAATGCAGCATCAAGGCGAACGCGTTTGCGCGCAACCGAGATTTTCTGCTCGAGATCGCGCTCGCCGCGGGGAGAAGACGAAAAATTCTCATCAATAAGGTCCCTGCGAAAAAGGGCTCGGATTTGAGCGATGTGCTCGGTGCGGTCTACTTCTGTCCGGAGGATTTATTGCTGATCCGCGATGGAGCGGCGGCGCGGCGCAAGTTCATGGACGACGCGCTCTGCCAGCTTCGCGCGCGCTACGCGCAGGCGCTCAGCGACTATCACCGCGCCTACGAGCACAAGACGCGCATTCTGCGCGACAGTGAGGAGTATCCGTCGCTTCTTGATACTTTGCCGGAATTTGACCTGCGCATGGCGCAGAGCGGAGCGGTCATCATCTACTACCGTGCGCGGTTCTGCGAGCGATTGAAGGAATATGCGGGCATCGCGCACCGCGAATGCTCCGGCGGCAGGGAAGAGCTGGGCGTCGAATACCAGACGGTTTCGACCATTTCAGACCCGCTCGCGCCAATTGAAACGATTTACGACCAGCTGCGCGCGCATCAGGCATCGCACGCGGCGGCGGAACGGGCATCAAGAATGTGCCTTTCCGGCCCGCATAAGGACGATATCGCCGTGACGATCGGCGGCGTGAACGCAAGGCAGTTTTCGTCTCAGGGGCAGACCCGCACGGCGGCGCTGGCGTTCAAGCTCGCCGAGCGGGAGATTTACCGCGAGATCACATCCCGCACACCGCTGTTATTGCTCGACGACGTGCTGTCCGAGCTGGACCCACGGCGGCAGGAATATGTTTTGAACCGCATTTCAGGCGGGCAGGTGTTTATCACGTGCTGTGAAGAGGATCGGTTGGGGACACTTTTGAGTGGAAAAGTGTTCCATATCTCGCAGGGAGCGGTAGTTTAGCCGCACCTATGCGGCTGGGAGATGCCGCCTGCGGGCGGCAAGACCACACCCCCCATTTTCTTTCCCGAGAAAGAAAACGGGCGGTGTGACCGTCCA
>OHAF01003247.1_pt1 | contig 10813 bp, 10 predicted proteins | sample 1577041 | NCBI WGS metagenome assembly OHAF01 (sample SAMEA3541495, study PRJEB24748) | human gut metagenome | biome: human gut; feature: human-associated habitat; material: faeces | place: China | collected 2012
CGGTGCGGAATACGGTGAGCTTGATGCGAAGAACCACACCGACTTAAAGCACTTCCCGGCAACTGCGGCGACCAAGACCACCGAGGGCAATATCGAGTACTGGTACTGCGAAGGCTGTGGCAAGTATTTCAGCGACAAGGACGGTACAAAGGAAATCAAAAAAGCCGACACCGTAACGGCGAAGCTGCCGAAGAATGAAAATCGACCGCAGACAGGGGAGAGCAGCAATTTTATATTATGGATTGCATTGCTCTTTATCAGCGGCGGAGCTGTTATCGGCACAGCTGTTACCGAAAAGAAGAAAAAGCAGAAATAAAACCCGAATGCAGACACACATACAGAGCAGGGCGGCGGTTTGCGCCGCCATTGTCCTTAAAAACCGAAAATTTACATGTAAAAACCGCGAAACAGTGCTTCCCCTTGACATTATTCCGGGTTGAGAATATAATATAGTCAGAGAGGAGAGGCAGATCCGGTAAATATATCGGAACCCACTCGGCGGAAAAGGAGTCAAACTGAAACAGAAAAGCTTTCATACACAGACCCGTAGGCAAAGGAGTTTCGACAAAGCCCAAGAGCCAACAAATGAGAACGAGGCATCGGCTTTGCGCGGCAGGGTCGGTGCCTTGCGGCATTTTACAGGAGGTGCGACAAATGAAAAAAGTTATCACCATAGGACGCGAGTTTGGAAGCGGCGGTCGTGAAATCGGCCGCAGAATTGCGGAAAAGCTGCAGATCGCATATTACGATCAGGAAATCGTAACCGAGATTGCCAAGCGCACAAAGCTCTCCGAGGAATATGTGGAACGCATCACCGAAGACCGCCCGTATATTGCTTATCCAATCCATGCCGGCATGAGCTTTCATACGGCATATTACGCTTATACCGAGTTTGACAGGAGTCTTACGGTGTTTGCCGAGCAGCACAATATTATTAAAGAGCTGGCAGAGAAATCCGATTGTGTTATTGTCGGACGATGTGCCGATTATATTTTGAAGGAAAAAGAACCGTTCCGTATTTTCGTTTATGCGGACGCACAAAGCAAACTGAAACGCTGCAGGGAGCGAAATCCGAAGGACGAAAATTTATCCGATTCCAAAATACAAAGGAATATTCGTTCTATAGATAAAGGACGGGCAAGATATTACAACTATTTCAGCCGACAAAAATGGGGGGCGCGTGAAAACTACGATATGCTTATCAATACATCGGGTAAAGATGTAGGGCGGGTTTCCGAAGCGGTTGCCGACTATCTGAAGAGATATTTGTTTGGCTGACGGATAATTTAACTGCGGAGGTGAAATTATGCAGAATAATTGGGAATCAAAACGGGATTGGATACTTTTCCGTGAAAGGATCGCGGGATGGCAGGAAGCGTATATCGGGAGACTGAATCGGGAATACATCGAGCTGCTCAGCCGTGACTGCTCGGAAGCGGAAAAGTTTTGGGAACTGTATAGACGCATACGCCGCGATAAACGAAATACCGGTGTGCTTATAGAAATGCGCAGGTCGGAGCTTCTCACCGATCTTTGCCGCCTGGTCAATGAGGGGGCAATCGGTTATGACGATCTCGACGGATTCAGTGAAGAATTGCGTGAAGATGTGATTCGGATTACATCATACAATGCACATGAATCGGAATAATTCGGAGGAAATTGTGATGAAAACAAAACGATGGATGTCTGTTATTTTATGCCTGTCTGTTCTTGCAATGGGAGTGATGAATCTTTCCGGCTGTGGGGCAAAGGTACAGGCAGCAAATCTTATGGAAGGCATCGCGGCAAAACCGGTTTCCGGCAAGGCTGCGGATGATGCTTTCAAAAACAGCAGTGCGGACTTTGCAATCAAGCTCTTTCAACAAACGCGAGACGACAACAAAAACAGCCTTATATCTCCGCTGTCGGTCATGTTGGCGCTCTCCATGACGGCAAACGGAGCGAAGGGGGAGACTCTTGCGCAAATGGAAGCTCTGCTCGGCGGAGATATTCCCATGGAAACGCTGAACGAATATCTGTATTCCTATATAAAGGCACTGCCCTCTGAAAAAACGGCAAAGCTGAATATAACAAATTCTATTTGGTTCAAGGATAACGGATTTACGGCGGAAAAGGCTTTTTTGCAGAAAAACGCGGATTACTACGGCGCTGAAGCATATAAATCGGCGTTTGACAGAAAAACGCTGCGGGATATCAACAACCGGGTAAAGAAGAATACCGACGGCATGATAGAGAAAATCATCGATGATTTTGACCCGAGCGCTGTAATGTATCTGATCAACACCGTTCTGTTCGACGCTGAGTGGGAGAATATTTATAAAAAGGACGAGGTTAGAGACGGCACATTCACTGCTCTTGACGGCACAAAGAAAACTGTTCCGATGATGTATTCGGAGGAGCACAGCTATCTTGACGACGGCAAGGCAACCGGGTTTATCAAGCCGTATAAGAACGGTTACAGCTTTGTGGCGCTGCTGCCGAACGAGGGTGTTTCTCTTGGTGACTATGCAGCTTCCATGACAGGGAAATCCTATATTGACACGATAAAAAACGCCAAGGATGTTCCCGTGGAAACGATAATACCGAAATTTTCATATGATTATGACATTGAAATGAGCGGTGCGCTGAAGGCGCTCGGTATGCCCTTGCCATTTGATGCGGAAAAAGCGGATTTTTCGGCGCTCGGATCTTCCGGCAACGGCAATATATTCATCAGCCGTGTGCTCCACAAGGCGTATATCGCTGTGGACGAGAAAGGCACAAAAGCCGGCGCGGCGACCGCTGTGGAAATTAAGGAAACCGCTGCTGCAGTGGGTATATACAGCGTGACGCTTGACCGTCCGTTTGTCTATGCCGTTACAGACAACGCAACCGGGCTGCCGGTATTTATCGGCACAGTCACAGATATCGGGAAGTAATGTACAATTAACGGCTTGTTGAAAGCAGGGGAGGGCGATAGAGGTGAAACGGAAGGCAATTACAGCGGTTTTTACGGTTCTGTTGCTCGGTGCCGTATTTATTCAGCCGACTCATGCCAACTCCGCTCAGCGTCACTGGAGCGGAACAGACAGCACCGGCGCACTTGTAAAAGAAAAGAACTGTCCGCTTGTGGTGGATAAGGAGCTTCTGACCTTTGATGTGCAGGAGTTCCCGAAGAATTACTACAACAGTACCGAAGAATTTCTCACCTATACAGGTAAGGTCACGGCTGAGTACACCTTCCGCAACCCTGCCGATTATGCGGTGACCGCCACGCTTGTTTTTCCATTCGGCAATCTGCCTCATTACGGGGAATATATCTACGCTTCCCCGACCAATAAGTATACCGCCGCTTCGGATACCGGAAAGTATGGTGTTAAGGTCAACGGCAAACCGATCGAGGCTACTGTGCGTCATACGCTGAAGGACAGAGGAACACCGTTCTCCTTAGGCAAACGAGAATAATCCGAATCCGCCCAAAACGGCGTATTTTCGGCGTATTTTCATTTGTCGTCTTTATAAGGCGAAAGCCTTATCGCATCCTCCGCATAAAAATCCACACGAAAATCACGCTCGTTTTGGGTCGCAGATTTTTTGAGGAGCGGATTTTTTGCAGAGCGAGGCACAAAACGCAGTTAATCCTAACGGATTAACGAGTATTTTAACGCGGCAATGCGAGAAATCCACGCTCAAAAAACGGGTTCGGATTATTCTCGTTTGCCTAAACGAGGATATGCCGAAGCTGACAGATGGGTATATCACGGACAGCTTTTTCCGTCCCGATCTCCCTGTATGGGTACGACAATATTCCGTTGAAGGCGTCAATCCCGAAAACCAAGCTGCAACCGCCGCTCTTGTTCTGCGAGAGGAGCCGACTAAAACACGGGTACTGTGGGAGGAAAAGAGCAGCATGGCTACGCTGAAAGACGGCTTCCGGTTATCCGGCTGGATAAAAACCGGCGACACACTTACCGTATATTTTTTCGGTGAGCGTCCGAAGGACGGTATCGCATGGTCACTTTATGAAAACGGCGCGTGTAAAAAGAAAATTGACGGCAATATTACATTGAAATATTCGGAACAGATGACCTTCCGGGATTTTGTCTTCAAGGAATACGACAATGGCTCCGGCATATCGGAGAGTGATTGGTATAATGCGCAGGTCGCATTTCTGAACAGCGGTTCAAAGAATTGGATGTACGGCGGAATTTACACCGAAGGATTCGCCTTTTCACTGATGCGGTGGTACGAGTATACACTGACGCTGGAGCCGGGACAGATTTTGACAAACACGGTAACAGCCCCGCTGTATCCGGCAATTAACGCAGGCTACACACCGAGTATTTATACCTACACCTATCTGCTCTCTCCCGCAAAGTCATGGGCGCAGTTCGGAGAGCTGAAAATCGTGGTAAACACACCGTATTACATGATCGAAAACAGTCAGGGCGGCTTTTCCGAGACGGAAAAGGGCTATGAGCTGACCCTGCCCGGTTTGCCGAAAAAAGAGCTGACCTTCACATTGTCGGAAGCAGAGCATCCAAAGCCTCCAAAGCTATCGATTCCGTTCAATCCGATCTTCCTGCTTGCAGGTTTTGCCGGCTTTGTGCTGATCGGCGGAGGCGTGATTGCCGTTGTGCTGATTATTAAAAGGAAAAAGAGCCGTGGGAAAGAGCAGTCCTGAAAAAAGCGAAGCAAGCCCGATTTGCGGCAGAGCTCTGCTTCGCGGGTGTCCGGCGCATTTTCTTCTGACAGCGGTTGCCTGTTCTTTTGTGTATTCACGCAAAGCACAAGACTTTTTTCGGCATTGATCACTCTTTTGTACCGCAGGATTTTTGTTCTGATCCTGCTTCTTATACTGATGAAAATAGGTGAGCGAAAATGTTAAAACGAAAAGTTTCTGCCATATGGGTCTTAATTCTTGCCGTAATAACCGTGTTTGCCTGCGCATTCGCTGCGGTTACCTATATCCGCTGTGACAGGCATATGTCAACACCGAAAGCAAAAGAGATCGGTAAGTTCCGTTTTTTGAATGCCGAAAGCGATGCCGAGGGCGTAAGCTTTGAGATTATCAATGCCCGTGAGGTCGGCTCGGATTGCGTTCTGGATCTGCGGTGGGTAAACCGCTCCGGAAAAACGATTGAATACGGTGCGTCGTATGAACTGTTCCGACGGGCAAACGGCAAATGGGTAAAGATAGAACCGGAACCTGAGCTTATATTTCCGTCTATAGGTTATAGTATAAACAGCGGTTTCACCGCCGAGCTTTCGTATACGATACCGTCTCAGTATAAGTTAATCCCTGACGAGAGATATCGCTTTCAGGCAGCATTTCAATTTCAGCGCGGTTCTGAGCTTTCCGGAGAGATGATAAACAGCCTTGAGTTTGAGGTAAAAGGGGAGGTTGACTCCAAAACCGACGTTCCGTCCCTTTGCATCAAGATCAAAGCGGACGCAGAAATCGAAAATGACGGTTTTCTCGCCGCGCTTTGCGGCTGCGATTGGACGGTGCCGATATCGGACGGAAGCGGACAAATGATAAATACAAATGCTTGCGGTCCCGGAATCGGGGCAGAAATCAATCTGCCCGAAGCCAACATTTCCTTGCCGGCAGAAGCTACGCTGCAGTTTGACACACAGCCCGATACCGTGACGGTAAAATGTCTTAAAAAGGGCAGCAGCGTTGAGGATATCTGCAATATCGACCGTTCGGACGGAAATTACACCTTCAGCCTGAAAACCGGTGAATATGTCTACCGTATCACTGCTGAATGGCAGAACGGCAACCGTGCGGAATACGGTTTTGCCGGATGGGGTTTGCCGACCGATTGACAAAATTTCAATTTTGTTCGTATAAATTTGAATATGACACCGGTGCGACTGTATCGATGCCAAAGCCGTAAAGAAAATGACAGAAAAACAACAGGCGCACAGACCCGGAACAAAAGGGAGTTGTGCGCCTGCTTTAATATTTATCATACCGACTACCCACCTGATGTGATGAAAGGAATAACCGATATGACCTATACAAAAAACAACGGAAAATCTGCGGCGGCTTGCTGCACTGTCTGATGAGAGAAACGGCATTACACCGGATATGTATACCGAACACGCCGTGTTCAGGGGGCTCAGAGATATGAGCGGCAACGGTGTTGTGACCGGTCTTACCGAAATATCCACCATAAAAGCAAAGGAAAAAGCTCCGGACGGCAGCGTTCATACCTGCCCCGGGGAACTTTACTACCGCGGATATAACATCTGTGATTGGAGCGCCCATTGCATTGAGAAACTGCAGAATGCCGGAAAGATCATTCGCCCGGCATATATCGGCGTGAAGCCTGTTCAGGAATATGTGCCTATTGAAAATAGGTAATAAAATCAAAAAATTACGCCCTCGGAAACCGGATATTACGGAATCCGAGGGCGTTTTCCTGCTTTTGCTTAATCGGCTTTTTCAGCCGCTTTGATTCTGCGGTACATATCCTGCATCTGTCGGTCGATTTCCGCTATCTTTTCGGCGCAGTCAAACATTTCTTCGTTAATGCCTTCCGGCAGCTTGGCTTTGTCTACCTTATACCGGATATCGTGCTCAAGGCTTGCCCAAAAATCCATGGCAATCGTGCGCAGCTGGATCTCCGCTACCACATACTCCGTTCTGTCGGAAAGGTATACCGGGATACGGGTGTCGAGATGCAGGGAACGGTAGCCGTTGTAATTCGGCTCCTTGATATAGTCCTGCTTTTTGAGTATCTCAACATCCTTCTGCCGTTCAAAAATTTCGGCAACACGGTACACATCATCTATATAATTGCAGACAACGCGCACACCGGCAATATCGTTGATATTTTCTTTAGCCGAGGCAATGTTATAAGGCATACCTTTCTTTGTAAGCTTTGCCATGATGCTCTGCGCGGATTTTACCCGGCTTTCAATATGATGAATGGGATTGCGTGAATACTGTATGTTGAATTCGCTGTTCAGTATTTCAAATTTCAGAGCCAGCTGCTTTACGGCTGACTCATATATGTTTCGCATGACAAGAAATTCCTGTGTACTCTCAAATGAGCCTGCTTGTGTTTTATCCATTATAAGAACCGTCCGATCTGTATTACTTTATCCTAAAACAGGGCCTACAATAAGCAAGTATATTATACCATATATTTGTGACTTTTTCTACTGTTTTTGTTTTAACAGCCCTTTTTGGGGGAAACACGGTTTTTGAAGAAAAGCGGTAAGATATTTCTTGCAGAAAAAAATCCGGCGATACTGTTCCGTCGGATTCCCCACAACATTATAATTGTAACACACAATAAAGTAATTAGTCAATACATACAAAACAAAAAGAAAAAGATTGTATGTAAGCATAAAACCGAAAGTCGGAATTCGTATATCCTGCCGATTGTTTTTTTGAGGAAAATATGCTATTCTATAGATGCAAGGAGAAAGAGGTGATTCCAATGACCTGAGTACCCGCTCCTTTATATAAAGCGTTAAGGGAGAAAAGTCTCGGCACCGAAAGACGGCATAACGCCTGACAGGTCAAGCCGTTTCGGCAGGTGAGCCCATCGCACTGCGGTGTTTATATATAGCGCGGCAAAGATTTGCAGGACGCAGAAGGGTGCCGCCAAACAAGGAAAGAGAGGTACAAGAAAAGATGTTGGATATCAAGAGTGAGGGATAGCCCTTGATTGCTGAGATGAAAAGCAATCAAGGGCTGTCTTTTTGCAATATGAGATGTTGAGCGAGAGATAACGGAAGAAATCCGAGCTGAAAGAATTCAGCTATGTCTGTCATAGCGCCAGCTCCTTGAGCAGGGCTTTAATCTGCGCCACACCGCTGTATAACACGGTTTTATCTCCGGATTGAACAGCAAGCGTAGGCGCCTGTTTAAGCCCCAAGGCCGTCGCCTCCTCAATATATTCATCTACATTCCGTTCCGTATATAAAAGCCCGGATTTCTCCAAAAGCGGCTTAACGGCGCGGCAGTTAGGGCAGGTGGTTGCGGTATACAGAATATATCCGTCCGCATCAGAAACCGACGAAGGTTTATTCTCCGGTTCAGCTTCGTTCTTTATCTCGCCGATATGATAGGTTTTTCTGTCCCTGAACTCCTGACTTTTACCGTCATTCCAGTTCTGAACCGGGCGGTAGTAACCTGTGATTCGGCTGTAGACTTCGGTCTTTCTGCCGCAGTGCGGGCAGACGGCTTGCTCTCCGGTAAGATATCCGTGATCGGCGCAGATGGAATAGGTGGGGGACAGCGTATAATAGGGCAGCTCGTAATTTTCGGAAATTTTGCGCACCAATGCCGCAGCAGCCTTCCAATCCGGCAGTTTTTCTCCGAGGAAGGTGTGGAACACCGTGCCGCTGGTATAGAGCGGCTGCAGCTTGTCCTGCACATCAAGTGCGGCAAACACATCCTCGGTATAGCCTACAGGCAGGTGGCTGGAGTTGGTGTAATAGGGGGTTGCTCCCTCGTGCGCTGTTATGATGTCCGGGAAATGCACCTTGTCGTGCTTGGCAAGACGGTAAGAGGTGGACTCGGCAGGGGTCGCCTCCAGGTTGTAAAGATCGCCGTATTGCTCCTGATAATCCGACAGACGCTCGCGCATATGCTTGAGAACACGGACGGCAAATTCCTGCGTCTCTTCATGGGTCAAATCCTTGCGCAGCCAAGCAGCGTTCAGCCCCGCCTCGTTCATACCGAGAAGTCCGATGGTCGAGAAGTGATTGTCAAAGCTGCCGAGATACCGCTTGGTATATGGGTAAAGCCCTTCTTCCATCAGCTTGCCGACTGTCGTGCGTTTGATTTTCAGGCTGCGTGCGGCAATGTCCATCATCCGGTCAAGACGCGCAAAGAATTCTCCCTCATCTGCCGAGAGATAGGCGATGCGCGGCATATTGACGGTAACGACGCCGATGGAGCCGGTGGATTCGCCGCTGCCGAAAAAGCCGCCGGATTTTTTGCGCAGCTCGCGCAAATCAAGCCGCAGACGGCAGCACATACTGCGCACATCGGACGGCTCCATATCCGAATTGATGTAGTTGGAAAAATAGGGTGTGCCGAATTTCGCCGTCATTTCAAATAACAGACGGTTGTTTTCGGTTTCGCTCCAATCGAAATCCTTGGTGATGGAATAGGTGGGAATGGGGTATTGAAAACCGCGGCCGTTGGCGTCGCCCTCGATCATAACCTCGATAAAGGCGCGGTTGATCATATCCATCTCCGTCTTGCAGTCACCGTAGGTGAAGTCCGTAGGCTTGCCGCCTACGATGCAGGGCTGATCGGCAAGGTCAGCCGGCACGGTCCAGTCGAGAGTAATATTGGTGAAAGGCGCCTGCGTGCCCCAGCGGCTGGGCGTATTGACGCCGTATACAAAGCTTTCGATACAATGCTTAACCTCGTTATAGGTCAGTTTGTCCGTGCGGACAAAGGGTGCAAGATAGGTGTCAAAGCTCGAAAATGCCTGTGCACCTGCCCATTCATTTTGCATAATGCCGAGGAAGTTGACCATTTGATTGCACAGCGTCGCCAAATGCTTAGCCGGTGCGGAGGTTATCTTGCCGGGAATGCCGCCGAGTCCCTCTTCAATGAGCTGCTTTAAGCTCCAGCCGGCACAGTAACCGGTCAGCATGGAGAGATCATGCAGATGCAGATCGGCGTTGCGGTGCGCGTCGGCGATTTCTTCATCGTAGATTTCACTGAGCCAGTAGTTTGCGGTTATTGCCCCGGAATTGGACAGAATCAGTCCGCCCACGGAATAGGTGACGGTAGAGTTTTCTTTTACCCGCCAGTCGGATACCTTCAGATAGCCGTCCACAAGCCCCTTGTAGTCCAGTATTGTGGAACTCATATTACGGAGCTTTTCGCGGTTTTTGCGGTAAAGAATATATGCCTTGGCAACCTTGTCGTAGCCGGCTCTCTGCAGCGTTTTTTCAACACTGTCCTGTATAGATTCGACATCAATCGTATCATCCTTTACCCTCGGAGCAAAATCCGCTGTTACCTGAAGGGAAAGAAGATTGATTACATCAGGGCTGTAAGGAATGCCGGTTGCGTCAAACGCCTTGGTAATGGCATGGGATATACGGGCTAAATTAAACTCGGCACTTCTGCCGTCTCGTTTGATGACTGTGTACATAGCTATTCTCCTCTGTTTATTGTATTGTTTTATCGTTCACACACCACGCAGCTCTGCGGCGGGTATATACGGTTTAACGGCATTGAGCAGCATTTCAAGCTCGGATTTTGTCATGACCGATACACCGCTGCCGAGCAAATTGCCTGAATCAACAAAGGGCTGGATAAAATATCGCTTTGCCCCATGGAGCCAACGCCCGATTTCCTGCATACCGTCAGGCGAATGAAAAGGATGGCAAACCGTTGTGCGGAACTCGTAGTCGATATTGCTGTTTTTAAGCAGTGCAGCGCTTTTTTCAACCTGTTCAATTACATCTGCGCCGCAGGTTTCTGCATACCGTGAGGGAGCATTCTTGATATCCATTGCCACATAATCAAGCAGCTTTTCGCGCAGAAGATGTTCAAGCATTTCGGGAACTGATCCGTTGCTGTCCAGCTTAACAAGAAATCCCATCCTTCTGATACGGCGAAGCAGGTCGGGCAGGCTTGGGTACAGCGTCGGCTCGCCGCCGGTGATGCAAACACCGTCCAGCTTACTCCTTCGGGAAGAAAGGAACTCAAACAGCTCATTTTCCGAAACGGTTTTTCTGTCGTTTCGCGGGAAAACGAGCTCGGGATTATGGCAATAAGGGCAGCGGAGATTGCAGCCCGTCAAAAAACCGTGCAGGCGACTTTATTCGGAAAATCCAGCAG
>OHAF01003263.1_pt1 | contig 10766 bp, 8 predicted proteins | sample 1577041 | NCBI WGS metagenome assembly OHAF01 (sample SAMEA3541495, study PRJEB24748) | human gut metagenome | biome: human gut; feature: human-associated habitat; material: faeces | place: China | collected 2012
TTCGGGTCGGAGAAGGCGTCACAGGATTTACGGCGGAGTTATGGGGAAGTAAGCCGTCAGTGTTCCGGCTTGCGGTTCGATCCCCCGGCGGGGAGCAGCTGCCGGAGGTGGAATTTGGTCTGGGCAGCACAGTGGAATACACGTTTGTCTATGAAAAGACGCGGATACAGATTACAGATACTGCAAACGAACGCAATACCGGAGATCAGTTGATGCTGATCCGCTTTACAGCACCGTCTCCTGGCGTCTGGACATTTTTAATCCGTGGAGCACGGGTATTTCCGGAAAGTATTTTTGATATTTGGCTTGCACCGCAGCAGTTTCGAAGCGGCGAGCTGTTTTTTCTGGTTCCAGACCCGGATGTGACGCTCACAGTTCCCTCCTATACGACAGATGCGGTGACGGTCACTTTTTATAATAGTGAAAACGGAAGCTTTTATTACCGCAGCGGCAGGGGCTTTGGCAGAACCGGGGAGATCAAGCCGGATCTGGCGGCGCCGGGCGTGGAGATCAGCACGGTAAACGGCCCCTACAGCGGCAGCTCTATGGCGGCTGCACTTACGGCAGGAGCCTGTGCGCAGCTGATGCAGTGGTGCGTTGCGGAGAACAATTACTCGAGGATTTCCGGAAGGGGAATCCAGACGTTTCTAAGTCGCGGTGCGCGGGAACAGACACAGGAAGAATACCCGAGCAGAAGATGGGGCTACGGACAACTGGACATGAGGAGGACATTTGATGAAATTGCAGGAAATTATCCGGAATAACTACAAATTTGCAGGAATCGCTGCAGCATCCTTCCTGATTGATGAGGGAATGAAAAATTGCGTAGAAGAATACGACGTGCTGGATACGCCGAAGGAGATTTTAGATGGAAAGGCGGTTCTGCGGCGCTATCACAACAAGGGCGCATTTTTAAATTTCGGAGAACAAAAACGAAAGCTGGTGACATTACTGTCCGTTCTTCTGACGGTGGCAGTGCTGGTGGTGTTTGTGCTGACGCTTGGAATGCGCGGGAAAAAGCTTTTGAAGGCCGGGTTATCGCTTTTACTGGGCGGCGCTTTTTCTAATACCTACGACCGCGTGATGCGGGAATATGTCGTGGATTATGTCAGCCTGAAAACAGGAATCGCAGCGATTGATCGCGTGGTATTCAATCTGGCGGATCTTTGCATCCTGATCGGTACGATGGCGGTGGTGCTGGGTACGAGTGGACTGTAACAAAAATCGCAATTTATAGTTGACAAAACAGGAGAGACTGATTATTATACACATAAACATAGCAAACAAATAGGTTTAAAGAAACGGCGCATATATGCACAGTTTCGGCAGCATCGGATATTTACAGAACCAAACGATTTGTGATATGATAAAGGCTGATGTGTGATGGTTCGGAAATCCGAACCTAATCCTGAAAAACCAGGCATCTGAGAGGATGCTGGGAAGGCAGAGTGATAAAAGTGGAACCAATGATACGGATTGCAGGCGTCAGTAAGACGTTTTCTGTCAAAGACAATAAGGTGGAAGCGCTGAAAAATGTCAGTCTTGACATTGCAAAGGGTGATATTTACGGCATCATCGGTATGTCCGGCGCAGGCAAAAGCACGCTGGTACGATGCTTAAACTTCCTGGAGCGGCCCACAGAGGGTACTGTTTATGTGGAGGGACAGGATCTTTCTACCCTGGATGCAAAACAGCTGCGACAGCTGCGCAAGCATGTTGCAATGATCTTTCAGAATTTTAATCTGCTGATGCAGCGGACGGTTCTGGATAATGTATGCTTCCCGATGGAAATTGCGGGCGTGGATAAAAAGACAGCCCGGGAAAAGGCAAGGGAATTTTTAAAGGTAGTAGAGCTTTCCGACAAAGAGAAAGCATATCCGGCACAGCTGTCCGGCGGACAGAAGCAGCGAGTAGCGATCGCAAGGGCGCTGGCAATGAACCCGACGATCCTGCTGTGTGATGAAGCGACCAGTGCCCTGGATCCTACTACGACAAAGTCAATTCTGGCTTTGTTAAAGGATATTAACGAAAAATACGGCATTACGATCGTGATCATAACACACTCCATGGAAGTTGTTCAGGAAATCTGTACCCATGTGGCAATCATTGATGCAGGAGAGCTGGCAGAAAATGGTACAGTGGCAGATGTTTTTGCAAGTCCCAAGTCCAGAGCTGCAAAGAAGCTGGTATTTCAGGGGGATCAGAAGGTGGCGATTATGAAGAGCCGCCGCTGCATCCGCATCGTATTTACGAAGAACTCTTCTTTCGAACCTGTGATTGCGAACATGGTTCTGGAATGCAGGGCGAGCGTCAATATTCTGATGGCGGATACCCAGGACATCGGCGGAATTGCAACTGGTCAGATGATTCTGCAGCTTCCGGAGGATAATCAGACCGGAGACAAGATGATTGCGTATCTGAGAGAAAAAAATCTTACAGTAGAGGAGTTGAAGGATTATGTTGAGTAGCAAGGAAATTAGCATGCTGATCGAGGCTACCGGCACATCCGTCTATATGACGCTGGCCTCTACCCTGATGGCATATGTGATCGGTCTCCCGATCGGAATTTTACTGGTTGTATGCGCACCGGGCGGCTTGAAGCCCAAGGCTGTGCTGTATAAGATCCTGGATTTTATCGTAAATATTACGAGGTCCATTCCGTTCCTGATTCTGATGTTGCTTGCAACGCCGCTGGCACGTCTGGTGACAGGCAAATCCTATGGCGCAAATGCGACCATCATTTCTCTGACACTGGCAGCAGCACCGTTTATTGCCCGTCTGGTGGAATCCTCTCTTCTTGAGGTGGACAAGGGCGTGATTGAGGCCGCTCAGAGTATGGGTGCAAGCACCTGGCAGATCGTTTTTAAGGTGCTGATCGGAGAGGCAAGAGTTTCTCTGATCGTCGGTTCCACAATCGCACTGGGGACTGTGCTTGGCTATACTGCAATGTCCGGTGCCATTGGCGGTGGCGGCTTAGGTGATGTGGCGATCCGTTACGGCTATTCCAGATGGAATACCAAAATCCTTCTGGCAACGGTTGTACTGCTTGTTATTCTGATGCAGATTATTCAGATTGTCGGCAGCCGTTTATCCAAGAAACTGGACAGAAGACTGACTCATTGAGGGGCAGGACATTCTGTTTAGTCATAGAGAGGTCCGGATACCAGAAAATCCGGCCAAGAGAGGAGAATATTATGAAAAGAAAAGTACTGGCACTGGCATGCACACTGGCACTGAGCGCAGGTCTGCTGGCAGGCTGCGGCAGCAGCACAGATACTGCTGCAGAAGCAGAGAGCACTGTAGCAGCTGTTGAAAGCACCGAAGCTGCAGAAGCAGAATCTACCGAGGCAGAAAGCACCGAGACTGCAGCAGAAGTGGAATCCAAAGGCACCATTACGGTAGCAGCAACTCCTGTTCCTCATGCAGAAATCCTGGAAGCAGCAAAAGATCTGATGGCTGCAGAAGGCTGGGATCTGGAAATCGTAGAATTTACGGATTACGTACAGCCTAACGAAGTAGTGGAGAGCGGCGATATGGATGCAAACTACTTCCAGCACGTGAATTACTTAAATAGCTATAATGAAGAAAAAGGAACGCACCTTGCAATCGCAGGCAAGATCCACTACGAGCCTCTTGGTGTGTATCCCGGCAAGCAGAGCGACCTCGACGCAATCACAGACGGCGCTGAAATCGCGGTTCCCAACGATACGACAAACTGTGCAAGAGCACTGCTGTTACTGGAGGCAGAGGGCCTGATCAAGCTGGATCCCGAAGCTGGTATCACCGCAACAGAGAATGACATCATTGAGAACCCTCATAACATCAAAATCGTTCCTCTTGCAGCGGAGCAGGTAGCTCGTACTCTGGCAGACGTTGACTTCGGTGTTATCAACGGCAACTACGCTATGGAAGCCGGTCTGACCAGCGCAGATGCAGTTGCTCTGGAGTCTGCTGATTCCGAAGCAATCCAGCAGTATGTAAATGTGATTGCAGTTAAGGAAGGCAACGAAAACAACGAAGGTGTACAGGCACTGGTAAAGGTTCTGAAATCTGATGAGATCAAAGACTTCATCAACGAGAACTATCAGGGCAGCGTTGTTCCTTACGACGGAGAATAATTTCCGCGAAGGACAGCTTTGAATCTGTAAAAGCGATGAACGAAATGAAATAATGGAACATTTTCGGTCTGTTGTGAAAACAGTGCCGATAGAAAACTGCCATCTGACGGGAAAATGCCGGGTGGCAGTTTTTTTATCGTATAGAAAACTTCGTTTCCATACGATAAAAATGCTCCGCGCACATTCTATCGTCCATGACAATTGCATGTTTGCAGAGCACGTATTCTATTGTTTTACCTGAAAGGTAAGATGTGATATAATGAGCACGAAAGAAAAACAAGCGACGCCGAAGGCGGAATTTGTAATTAGGAGACTGGAATGAAACGATTTTTAGGTTGGTTGGATCGCCGTTGGTCCCTGTTTTTGGCAGGCGGCTGTATCGGCGCAGAGCTGTTGGTATTTTTGATTTTTCGGGAGAACAGCTATTTTACAGTGCAGGATAACCTCGATCTGTTTGTCGCGCACTTTCAGGTACTGAGCCACTCAAACAGCTGGTTTGCACACGGCGCGACGGTTCCGATGCTGGGCGGCATCAGCCGGGACAGCCTGAGCAGCGAATGGAACCTATACAATATTTTGTATACATTTATGCCGGTATTTTGGGCGTACCTGACGGGGTATTTTTTGAAAATCCTGATCGGGACAGGTTCTTTTGTACTGCTGGCAAAGGATGTCTATCAGAAAGCGTATCCGCGGTACCGTGGAATCGCCTGGGCGGCTGGGCTGTGCTATGGACTTCTGCCGCTGTTCCCGGCATATGGAATCGCGTTTGCATCGATTCCGCTCGCAGTGTTTATTTTACGGCGGATCTATCGGAAAGAGGGAAAATGGTGGTATGCACTGCTTTTTGTCTACCCGTTTTTATCGTATTTTTCCTACTTCGGATTTTTTCTGCTGGCGTATCTGGTGTGTGCGGTTGTGATTGTGTCGATTCGAGACAAAAAATTCTGCGGTCGTCTGGCAGTCGCTGTGCCGGTGCTGGCGGCTGGCTATGTTTGCTTTGAATATCGTTTGTTTGGACAGATGCTGTTTTCGGATGTCAAGACGATACGGGAAACGATGGTAGAGAGCAATTTGAACTTTTCCGGGGTACTGGGTCAGATCAGGGAAGCGTTTTTGACGCCGGTGTTCCATGCGGCTTCCGACCATGCAGTTTTCGTGCTGCCGGTGTGCGTAATTGTACTCGTCTGGCAGCTGGTGGCGGCAGTTCAGAAGAAAAATCTGAAAAAGTTCAAAAGCAGCGCGCTTTTGTGGGTGCTCTTGCTGATCGTGTTTAATTGTCTGGTGTATGGATTGTACTTTCAGGGGGACTTCCGGGGATTGTTTGAAACGCTTCTGCCTCCATTAAAAGGTTTCCAGTTCAATCGAACCGTATTTTTCAATCCGTTTTTATGGTATGCGGCGCTGTTTCTGGCGTTAAAAGCGCTCTACGATACCGGAAAGCTTTTCTGGAAACGGATCGCAAATCTGGCAGCGTGCATTGCGGCTGCTGTAATTTTGCTCACACCTGCGGTTTACAATGAATTTTACTGGACCTGCTATCATCAGGCGTACCGTGCAGTGAAGCATACAGAGGTCAATCTGTTGAACTTCCGGGAATACTACAGCACCGACCTGATGGAGGAGATCAAGGCGGATATCAATTATGATGGAGAATATGCGGCCGGCTACGGATTGAACACCGCTGTGCTGGAATACAGCGGGATTTCCACGCTGGACGGCTATCTCGGTTTTTACCCACAGAGCTATAAGGAAGAATTTACGAAGCTGATCTGGCCTGCCTATGAGAGAGTGCCACAATGGCAGACCTATTACGGGGAATGGGGCGCACGGGCCTACCTGTTTGCCGGGAGCGGCGAGAGTATTTACAATCCTTACCGCAATCAGGAGCTGTGGGATCACCATTTATATTTAGACAGTGAACAGTTTGTAAAAATGGGCGGAAAATATCTTTTTTCCCGTTATGAGCTGGATAATGCAGAAGAGTTGGGCTTCACACTGCGGGGAGTTTATTCGAATGAAAACTCGCCGTATACAATTTACCTGTACGAAATTTGACAAAGTATTTGATACATGATATGATTGTGAGTAATGACCGCAGAGAGCGGTGCTGACAGATAAGGATAAGGGGGACATGTAAAATGCCGATCAGAATCAGCAATTATGCTGGAAAATTTGGATGGAACGCGAGAAAATATTTTCCCAGACTGGCATCTGAACTTTACCTGAAGCTTCAGTTTACGACCAGAGGAAAGGTACAGCAGGACTATATCGACTATTTTCTGAATGCACCGGAAATTCCGCATCCGCATGTAGTAAACCTGGAGACAATCAATCGCTGCAACTCGACCTGCGAGTTCTGTACGGCGAACAAAAATGCAGAAAAGCGCCCCTACGCCCGCATGTCGGAGGAGCTTTACTACAGCATTATTGATCAGTTAAGGGACTGGAACTACAAGGGACATCTGACCCTGTACGGAAACAATGAGCCCTGGCTGGATACCAGAATCGTAGAGTTCCATAAATACGCAAGAAAACAGCTGCCGGACTGCTTTATCTTTATGTCCACGAACGGACTGATCCTGGACATCGATAAGGTAAAATCGATCATTCCGTATGTCAACCAGCTGATTATCAATAACTACTGTCTGGACATGAAGCTGCATGACAACATTCAGGAGATCTACAATTATGTCAATGCGCATCCGGATGAATTCAAGGATGTTGATATCCTGATTCAGATGCGCTATCTGAAAGAAGTCCTGACCAACCGTGCAGGCAGCGCACCGAACAAAAAGGCAACCAGCAAGATTATCAAAGAAACCTGCCTGATGCCATTTACCGATATGTGGATCACACCCAACGGCAAGCTGGGTATCTGTTGCTGCGATAACTTTGAAGTGACGGATTTCGGTAACCTGAACAATATCGCGTTGAAGGATGCATGGGACAGCGCGCTGTACAAACGGCTGCGTACTGCAGTAAAGGACGGCAGACAGAACTGGGAGTTCTGTAAACACTGTGACTTTATTGACACGAAGCTGCGTACGGACATTGCGAAAGAAGCAATGAAAGAAGCAGGATACGGCAAATACGCGAAATAAACGTCGGTTCATGCGTAAAAGCAGCTGCGCAGCAGTAAAGCGCATCGAAGATGCAGCTTTGCGGATGACATGGACGAACTGCACTGAAATTAAAAAGAAAAAACAGGCTGCAGCCTCTGACAGGAAACTATGTCAGAAAGGCTGCAGCCTGTTTGGGTTTTAGCAAGACGCAGAAACGGCGAAAGAAAACCGCTTTGTGCCTGGTTCTCTTTCGCCGTGTAATTCATGACAATAGAATGCTCGCAGAGCGTGCATTCTATTGTTCGTTTCTGTCTCAGTTTTTCGCTTCGTGATATTCTTTTTCTGTATTGACGTTCCAGATGTTGGAGCGGTCGCGGATACCGTTTACGATGTTGTGTACGACCTCGAAAGAGGTGCACATCGAATGGTCGATGTTGTTGTAACGGTGCTGACCGTTTCTGCCGACACAGTAGAGGTTGTCGATGCCGTTGAGCCAGTGGATCAGAGTATCGATTTCCTCGTAGGTGTCGAAGTAAGCGGGATAAGCTTTTTTAACAGATTCGGAATGCGTATCAAGCACGTCTGCCTTGCTGTCGATCATGCCCATTTTGATGATCTCGTCCACAGCAAAGTCAGAAAACTCCTGATCGGACATATTCCAGAGCTTATCGCCTTCGTTGCAGAAGTATTCCAGACCGATCCATACGGTATGCTCGAGATCGACAACCATGTAAGGCGACCAGTTGTTGTAAATCTGGAAACGGCCGAGCTGTACGTTGCGGTCATGGACATAAACCCAGTTGTCCGGAACGATGTTGCCGACGGTTTTGATCTTGGTCTTGTTTTTCAGATTGAGCTTGCGCACCAGAACGCCCAGTGTGCGGTAATCACGGTAAGGAAGTCCTGCCGCAATTTTGGCTTCTTTTTCCGGAACGTCGTTCATACCGCCGACGAGATCGCGGATCGGCATGGAGGAAATGAAGACGTCAGCTTCTTCGCGGATCTTCTTGCCATCCTGCTCGTAGGTTAGAGCGACGATGTGGTCGTTTGCATCTTTTTCCAGACCGACAACCTTGCAGCCCTTTAAGATTTTGCCGCCCAGCTTTTCGATTTCGGAAGCGGTTACGTCCCACAGCTCGCCGGGACCGAGCTTGGGATAGCGGAAGGATTCGATCAGGGAGGTTTCTACCTGATGTGCTTTTTTGGTCGGTACGATTTTCCAGAGGATGTCTTTTAAAATCGCAATAATGGAAAGTCCCTTTACGCGCTGTGCACCCCAGCTGGGATCGATATCCCTGGGATGACGTCCCCAGAGGTTCTCGGTGTAGTGTTCAAAGAACATGGAATAGAGCTTTTTGCCGAAACGGTTAATATAGAAATCCTCGAGGGAGTTTTCCGGGCGTTTGTGGATCAGGCTCGCGAGATAGCTGAAGCCGACCTGCATCGTCTGGAGAAAACCCATGTTCAGGAAAAGCTCAGGCTTTAACTGAATCGGGTAATCGTAGAATTTCTGGTCAAAATAAATACGGGACACGCGGTTACGGTTTAGCATAACGCGGTCTTCTTTCTGGGGATCAGGACCGCCCTTTTCCAGCGGAACGTCGCGCTGCAGCATGATATCGTCCGCTGCGGGAGCCCCCTGCATGGGAAGCATCTGTTCCCACCATGCATTTACTTCCGGAACCTTGGAGAAAAAGCGGTGACCGCCCATATCCATACGGTTTCCTTTATAGTTGACGGTCTTGGAAATACCGCCCATATGAAAACTCTCTTCAAATACAGTTACTTCGTACTCATCGGACTGCTTTAACAGTTCGTATGCCGCGGTAAGGCCGGCAGGGCCCGCGCCGATGATAAAGGCTTTTTTCATGAAACAGGATTCCTTTCTCTGATCTTGTACTTTCGGTAAAATATTATAATGCGTCAATTATCTTTTATTGTAACATACAAGCAGGCACTGTTCAAGCAGGAAATCAGACTGCAGGAAAGGACAGGTGAACTGGTGTATGATGTTAAGACCGTGCTAAAAATGTTAAAAAGGGACGCAAAATACACCTGAAGTCGACAGGAGATTGCAAAATGATGTATTTCAAATTCTTTTCGGAGGGGAAAAAGTTCTATATAATGAGATATGCAGTTTTGTATGACGAATAAAGCTGCATGGGGATTGAGCCGAAGGGCTCGTGATTTTGAGGATGTCCATAGCATGGACAGAAGGGAGATTGCATGAACAGCATCTTATTATCAACGCAGGAATGCGGCAGCCAGGAACTTCTTCAACTGACGGAAATGCTTTGCAGGGAACAGGATTTTCAGATCATTGTTTCAAGGGCGTTTCCCTTTATGGAAAAGGAAAGGAAAACAAAAACCGTAGAAAACAGGGCAGGAGATTTGCTGACAAAGCTCGGGTTTAAGGCGAATCTGAAGGGCGTTGTCTATTTGAAGGCAGCTGCGAGAATCGGTCTTGAGGACAGGGAAGAGCTGGAAGGCATAACGAAACGACTGTATCCGGCCATCGCAAAGGAATGCAGGACCTGTGCCGGCAGAGTAGAGCATGCGATCCGGCATGCCATTCATACGAGCTGGGAAAAGGGAGATGTCAGGCAGCAGCGCATGGTGTTTGGATACGACAGGGAAAGCGGAAACCGTCCGACAAACGCGGAGTTTATCGCACGCATGATTGACTGTCTGGAACGGCAGGATCATCTCTTATATTCCTGATTCGTAACTGTTCCGTACCCTCACAGTTACCCCGATTCTTTCCTTCGGAAAATCAGATCTAATTGAATAAAAATGTTCAAAGGGGAACAGCGTTTGGCACAAGTTGCGCCAGAAACGGACTGTTCCCCTTTTATAGTGGACAGATAGCCGCAGGCTTCGGGTTACGCTGCCTGGTCGGGGACGATACGTCAGGAACTATCCCCAACCGGTCTGCAGCTTATGCTTTCTCACCCGATCCGATCTGCCAGCAGCATGTCGATCAGGCAGCGTGTGGCAGCGCCGAGAGGACGGCTGGGATCCCGCACGAGACAGATGTAGCGGCTCGGAATTTCCTCTGTAAGGGGAATCGAAATAATGCGTTTTTCAGAAAGTGCCTGCGCTGCCAGATCCTCCGGCATAAACGCAAGCCCCAGATTATGGGCAACAACAGGCAGCAGCAGGTCGGCGCTGGCAAGCTCGATATCGTAGTTGAGGGGAAGTCCGTGGGCGGCAAAGAAGTTCTCATAAAACTGATGGGACATGGTTGCCTCCGTCAGACCGGCGAGAGGATACTGTATCAGCTCCTGCAGGGAGATGGGCTTATCCATGAGCGCAGAAAAACGGGGGCCGCCGACTAAAATGCTGCGAACGGGACGAAGCCGGACTGTGCTGTAAGGCTTTTCAATCTGCAGAGGGGTTGGAACAACAGCAACGTCGGTTCGCCCTTCCTTTAAATCGGAAAGCACGTGGGCAGTGGTTCCGTTACTGATGCGGATTTTGACATCCGGATGCTCCTTCTGGAACAGCGCCAGCCGATCCAACAGCAGACAGTGGAGAGCGGTTTCGGTTGCTCCGACGCTGACTGCTCCACCGTGCAGGCCGA
>OHAF01003272.1_pt1 | contig 10752 bp, 9 predicted proteins | sample 1577041 | NCBI WGS metagenome assembly OHAF01 (sample SAMEA3541495, study PRJEB24748) | human gut metagenome | biome: human gut; feature: human-associated habitat; material: faeces | place: China | collected 2012
GCAGCAGGTTGATCTCGCAGTGCTCGTCCATCGCGGGATCGATGCGCGTGTAGTCAGCGGAGCCGTAGACGAGCGTGGACGGCGCGTCGTCGGTCGAATCGCCGCCGCTCTGCCCGCAGGCGGCGAGGGAGAAGAGCATCGCGAGGGACAGCAGAAGAGTCAGCGCTTTTTTCATGGGAAACTCCTTTGGGGAAAATGTGGAAACGCCGCATCGCCGGATGCAGCGAAAAATATGACAGCTTGTAGTATAGGGTAAATTCCCGCCCGCCACAAGCGGGGTGGGGGATATGACGGGCAAAGCTTTTCCGAAAAAATCACAGCGTGCGGCGGAAATTTCCCGCTTTTTACCCTTTTTGCGAATCGCGCTTGCACTTTCTGCGCGGCAATGGCATAAAAATGGCGTAGAGGAACCGGCGATACGCAGTTGCGAAAATCGCCTGCTGCAACATTACTAAGAATATTCAAGCTGCCCTGCGCACAAGCAGTGCACCGGATGGCCGCGTGTGCACAAACCCTACCGGAAACCCAGGCCTTGCCCGGGGCGGCAGCGGAGATGTACTGGCCGGTATGACGGCGGCCCTGCTGGCCTGCGGCCTGCCTGCATACGAAGCTGCGGCCTGCGCGGTGTATCTGCACGGTGCCGCTGCCGACCGTGCCGCTGCTGCGCTTGGCGAGTACGGAATGCTGCCGCATGATATCTTGTCCCAGCTGGGCCGGATATTTGCGGAAAACCACAGATAAAAAGAAAAGGGGTGTCTCTCTGTCTGCCGGAGAGACACCCCTTTTAACATTACATCACATCGCCAGCACTTCGGCCCACTTTTCCTCGGCTACCGGGATGCCAAGCTCCATGTTCTCCTTGCGGCTGCGGTGCTCGCCCATGCCGGGGCAGCGCACCTCACGGCCCGGCTCTGCAGGCTCACTGGATGCCACATCGGCGGCAATGGCATCAATGACGGCATCGGTGAGGTCGGCGGACTGGAACTTTGCCGGATCAATGGCGATCATGATCTGGGTCAGGCCCACTTCATCGCCAAAGGTGCCGATCTTTGCCACCGAGTTTGCGCCCGTCAGGATAGTACCGATCATATCCAGCAGGATGGAAAGACCGCTGCCCTTCCAGTAGCCAATGGGGATCATGCGGCGGGTCTCTTCAATGGCAGCGGGGTCGGTGGTCAGGCTGCCGTCTGCATCGTAGCCGCCTACCACAGGCAGCTGTTTGCCGGCCAGACGCATCGTTTCCAGCTTGCCGTAGCTGAACTGGCTCAGGGCACAATCCACCATGATGTGCTCCCCGTTCGAGCGCGGCACGGCCAGAATGAGCGGGTTGTTGCCGATGTGGTTGTCCTTTGCGCCCCATGCAGGCATGTTGGGGCAGGTGTTGGACCAGCAGATGCCGATGCAGCCCGCGTCTGCGGCCTGCCAGCCGTAGGTGCCGCCGCGCATCCAGTGGTTGTTGTTGCCCAGCGCCACCATGCCAATACCGAACTGATGTGCCAGCTCTACGGCACGGTCCATGGCGTGCTTGGCGTTCAGAGGGCCAAAGCCGCGCTTGCCGTCCCAGCGCTCCATGGCACCAAAGCTGGCAATGCACTCGGCCTCAGAGACGGGGTCGATCTCGCCCTTGCGCAGGTATTCCACCACGCGGGGGAAGCGGTTCAGACCGTGGCTGAACACGCCGGCCAGACTGTTCTGGGCAAAGATCTCGGCCGCTTCATGGGCACGCTTTGGGCTGAAACCGTATTTGGTCAGGACCCGCTCAAATTCGGCCAGCATCGTCTCGTAAGCAATGCGCATGGATGGTACCTCCTGTATGTAAAAAGTGATAAACAGATCGTTACACTTATTATAACAAGCGGCGGCGCGGTGCGCAAGATGTGCGGCCGGCATCAGTGCAGGCGGTGAAAGGAGTATACGAGCACACACCGACAGCTATGTGAAAAAACAAATGAATGTGCGAACTTCATAATTTTTTAAGATTTATTTTGTGAAAAAGTCATATTGAAAAACGAAAAGATGATTGATATACTAATACCACAATATCCAGTTGGACATGTTACTGGTAATGCAGGCAGGATCTGATGGAATGACGAATACCTTTTCTTTTGGGTGAATTGTAGCCAGATACTATGATTCCGGGAGAAATTGTACACGGGGTCATTCTGTTGGGTCTTTTTTCTTTTGTCCGCTTCGGCCGGGCGGCAGGGAAATGCCACCACACACAAGATAAAGGAGAACAAAATGAAGAACTACAAGCAGACTGCCTCCGACGTGCTGCGTCTGGTTGGCGGCGAGAAGAACGTTGTGCAGGTCGAGCACTGCTCCACCCGCCTGCGCTTCACTCTGGCAGACACCTCCAAGGCGGATGCTGCAGCCCTGAAAAAGACTGCCGGTGTTATGGGTGTTATTTCCAGCGGCCCGCAGTGTCAGGTGGTCATCGGCAACGATGTCATCGAAGTGTACGATGAGCTGCTCAAGCTGGGCACCTTCAACGCAGGTCAGGCTGCAGCTCCCGCTGCCCCCAAGGGCAAAAAAGAGATCGGCGGCATTATTCTGGACTACATGGTCGGCATCTTCCAGCCGCTGGTCCCCGCCATTGCAGGTGCAGGCGTTCTGAAGGCTCTGATGGTGCTGCTGAGCACTCTGGGCCTGATGAGCAGCGGAGATATCGCCTATAAGGTGTTCGTCGGCGTGGCAGATGCAGCTCTGTACTACCTGCCCGTCATGGTCGCCTTCACCACTGCAACCAAGTTCAACTGCAACAAGCTGGTGTCTGTGGCTCTGGCTGCTGCCATGATCCACCCCAGCGTTTCCGCTCTGCTGGCTACTGAGGGCGGTGCTTACTTCCTCGGCATCAAGCTGCAGAACATCGCTTATGGCGGACAGGTATTCCCGGCCATCCTGACCGTCATTTTCATGTCCTTTATTGAAAAGTGGGCCAACAAGTGGTGCCCCAAGGCCATCCGCGTGTTCTTTGTGCCCATGCTGTGCTTCGGCATTGGCTTCCCTGTGGCACTGGTCGTCCTCGGACCTCTGGGCTACAACATCGGTGCTCTGCTGACCACCGTGATCCTGGCTCTGTACAACACGCTGGGCTGGCTGGCCGTTGCTCTGCTGGCTGCCGTGCTGCCCTTCATGATCTCCATGGGCATGCATAAGGCTCTGGTCCCCTACGCAGTTGCTTCTATTTCTGACCCCGGCTTTGAAATGCTGTACATGCCTGCTTCTCTGGCACACAACATTTCCGAGGGCGGTGCCTGCCTAGGTGTTGCTCTGAAAACTAAGGACGAGAATCTGCGCGCTACCGCGATCTCCGCTGGCATCTCCGGCCTGTTCGGCATCACCGAGCCTGCTCTGTACGGTGTTACCCTGCAGCACAAGAAGGTCATGATGTCCGTTGTGGCCTCCAGCTTCATCGGCGGTCTGTTCGTTGGCCTGATGAAGGTCAAGGCATTCGTTGCCATGGGCCCCGGTCTGGCTGGCATGGCCATGTTCGTTGACCCGGATAACGGCAAGAACATCCTGTGGGCTGCAGTTGGTCTGGTGATCTCTGTTGTGGCTTCCTTCGCACTGTCCTTCTTCCTGTATAAGGACGAGACCCCCGCAGAGGATGAGACCGCTGCACCCGCTCCCGAGACTGCTGCAGACGCAGCAGCTGCGGATTCCACCATCAGCAGCCCCCTGCAGGGCAAGGCCATTGCTCTGGAAGAGGTCAAGGATGAAGTTTTCTCCCAGAAGATCCTGGGCGACGGCATTGCCGTGGTGCCCGAGAAGGGTGAGCTGTACGCTCCCGCTGACGGCGTGATCGAGTCCGTGTTCGGCACCAAGCACGCTATTTCCATGAAGACCGCTGCCGGTGCTGAACTGCTCATGCACATCGGCATGGACACCGTCAAGCGCGACGGCAAGGGCTTTGATCCGCAGGTCAAGGACGGCGAGACTGTCAAGAAGGGCCAGCTGCTGATGAAGTTTGACCTTGACGGAATCAAAGCAGACGGTTATGATGTAACTACCCCCATCGTCGTGACCAACGCCGATGAGTTCACCATCAAGACTGTGGCCGAGGGCGCTGTGGTGCCCGGTGCCGCACTGCTGAAACTGGAGGCAAATAAATGAGTTTCCCCAAAGGCTTTTTCTGGGGCGGCGCTGTTGCCGCGAACCAGGTAGAGGGCGCATGGAACGTGGATGGCAAAGGCCCCAGCGTGGCCGATGTTGCCACCTACAAGCCCAACACCGACGTGAAGGATTACAAGTCCCATGTTGCCATGGACGACGCACACATTGCTGCCGCCATGGCCGACCCGGATGATACCTATTATCCCAAGCGCCGCGGCATCGACTTCTACCATCATTACAAAGAAGACCTGAAGCTGTTTGCCGAGATGGGCTTTACCATGCTGCGCGTTTCCATTGCATGGACCCGCATCTTCCCCACCGGCGAGGAAGCAGAGCCGAACGAAAAGGGCCTGCAGTTCTACAGCGACCTGTTCGCTGAGATGCACAAGAACGGCATCGAGCCGCTGGTCACGCTGAGCCACTACGAAATGCCGCTGGCACTGGCCACCAAGTACAATGGCTGGGTGGATCGCCGCGTGATCGACTGCTTTGCAAAGTTCTGCCATGCGTGCTTTGAGCGCTACAAGGATCAGGTCAAGTACTGGCTCACCTTCAACGAGGTGGACAGCGTGATCCGTCACCCGTTCACCACCGCCGGCATCATCCCCAGCCGCGTGCCCGAGGATAAGATGCTGGAGACCTGCTATCAGGCCCTGCACCACCAGCTGGTGGCCAGCGCTATGGTAGTAAAGGACTGCCACGAGATCATCCCCGGCAGCAAGGTGGGCTGCATGCTGACCAAGCTCACCACCTATGCCCGCACCTGCGCACCCGATGATGAGCTGGCTACTCAGGCAAAGAATCTGGAAAACCTGTTCTATGCCGATGTGCATGTCTGGGGCGAGTACCCCCGCCTGATCCTCAAGATGTTCGAGCGCAAGGGCATCCATGTGGAAATGCTGCCCGAGGATGCCGCCACCCTGAAGGCAGGCTGTGTGGACTTTGTTTCCTGCAGCTACTATATGACCATGACCGAGTCTGTGGATCCGAACGCAGAGCGTACCCCCGGCAACACCGTGCTGGGTGTCAAGAACCCGTATCTGCCCTCCACCGACTGGGGCTGGCAGATCGACCCCAAGGGCCTGCGCTACAGCCTGATCGAGCTGTACGACCGTTACCGCAAGCCGCTGATGGTGGTGGAGAACGGCATGGGTGCCAAGGACGTGGTGGAGGCCGACGGCTCCATCCACGACCCCTACCGTGTAGAGTACTTCCGCCAGCACATCAGCGAAATGGGCAAGGCCATCGATGAGGGTGTTGAGATGTGGGGCTACACCACATGGGCACCCATCGACCTGATCTCTGCATCCACCAACCAGATGTCCAAACGCTATGGCTTTATCTATGTGGATCAGGATGATATGGGCAACGGTACTCTGGCCCGCAGCCGTAAGGACAGCTTCTACTGGTACAAGAAGGTCATTGCTTCCAACGGCGAAGATCTGGACTAAGCGGCAGTCTTAAGGTTTCAACGGAAGGAGGAGGGACCGATGCACATTCAGAAGGTGCTGAACAGCAGTGTTGTGCTGGTGCAGGATGACAGCGGCGAGGAATCCATCCTGCTGGGCAAGGGCATCGGCTATGGCCGCAAGGCGGGCGAGCCCATTGAACGGCAGCCCTCAGACCGCGTGTTCCTTCCATTGTCCAACCCGGACGCACAGCCTATGCTGGAGCTGTTTTCCAGCATTCCGGCATCCTATCTGGAACTGACGCAGGACATTGTGGACGACGCAGAGCAGTCGCTGGGAGTCAAGCTTTCGGCGCACATCTATCTGCTGCTGACCGACCACCTGCATTTTGCAGTGGAGCGCCAGCAAAAGGGCCTTGTGGTGACCAACCGCATCTTCTGGGAAATCAAGCATTTTTATCCCAAGGAGTACGCGGTGGGCCAGCGCGGCCTGCAGAAGGTAAAGGCAAAGCTTGGCATCGAGCTGCCGGACGAAGAGGCAGGCAACATCGCCTTCCATATCGTCAACGCCCGGCAGGACCCGCAGGCCGGCTACGATGCCATGCGGGCAGCGCAGCTGATCGGTGAGCTGTCCAACATTGTCACCTACAGTATGCACTGCCCGGTGAGCACCGAGAGCATCCACTATGCGCGGTTCGTGAGCCACCTGCAGTATTTTGCCGAGCGGTTCTTCTCCGGCAAACTGATGGACAGCGAAGACGACTTTTTGTTCCAGCAGATGCAGCAGAATTATCCGGCAGCGGTGACCTGCGCGGAAAAAATACGCACCTTTGTGCTGCGCAAGTACGGCGTGTTTTTGCCCAACGAGGAAACCGCCTATCTGGCGCTGCATGTGGCGCGGCTGACGAGCGGCAAATAAAATCAGAAAAAGGGGAGAGCTGCCTTGCGGAAGGCGGCTCTCCCTTTGGGTTTTGAAAAAGGGAAGGGGAAAGGAAAAAACAATGGAGATAAGTCTGTTATTGATGCAGCAGATCGCACAGCTGTTCCTCATTCTGATCATGGGCTATGCTGTGGTCAAGGTAGGGCTGCTGAAGGCCAGCGACAGCCGGGTGCTCTCGGTGGTCATGGTGTATCTGGTCACGCCCTGCGTGATCATCAACGCATTCCAGATCGACGATACGCCGGAGATCCGCAAGGGCCTTTTGTACTCCATGGCGATTGCTGCGGCTATCCATGTAGTGCTGCTGGTGCTCAGCGCCCTGTTGAGCCGCCCGCTCAAGCTGGATGCCGTGGAACAGGTGAATGTGATCTACAGCAACGCCGCTGCACTGGTGATCCCGTTGGTCAAGGCTCTGATGGGCGATGCGTATGTCATTTACTCCTGCGCATTCATCATTGTGCAGCTGGTGCTGCTGTGGACCCACGCCAGTTCCCTTTTGCAGGGCAGCAGTGCGCTGGACTGGAAAAAGGTGCTCACCAATATCAACATGATCGCCATTGCAGCCGGTGCACTGCTGTACTGGTTCCGTGTGGTGCTGCCTGCACCGCTGCAGAATACCATGAGCACAGTGGGCAACATGATGGGACCGATGGGCATGCTGCTGGCCGGTATGGCCATTGCAGAAAAGCCGCTGTGGGAGGTGTTCTGCACCCGCCGCAACTATCTGCCCACAGTGCTGCGTCTGGTGGTATGCCCGCTGGTGGTTCTGGTGCTGCTGTGGGTCTGCCATGCATCCAGCTGGGTGGCCGACGGCAAGAACATCCTGATGACGGTCTACCTTGCCGCCATCACCCCTGCCTGTGCTACTGTTACCTCCATGGCTCAGCTCTATGACCGCGATGCGGCGCATTCCAGCGCGCTGTATGTGCTGACCACTCTGCTTTCCATTGTGTCTATGCCGGTAATGATCGGCCTGTTCGATCTGCTGCTGTGATGAGCTGCGCTTATTCCCTCTGCCAAAATACAATAGAAAGGAACCAACCTCAATGAATCAACCCAGAGACAAGGGCCTGAACGGCAACGAAAAGATCGAGCAGGCGGTAGCCGCCCTGCAGCAGGAGCCCACACAGGAACAGCTGGCCCACACCCTTACCGTGATCCGGCGGCGCATAAAGGAGCATGGCCAGCTTGTCGTGGCGGTGGAGCCCAATTTGGGCAGTGAACAGATGCAGCTGCGGGCCATCCGGACGGCCGACGGCGCAAGCTGGTGGTATGCATTCACCAGCTTTGACGAGGAAATGAAGGGAGCCGAGCCGGTGCAGTCCACCTTTCTTGTGGATATGGACAAGCTGTTTGATGCAGCGCTTGCCGTGCCGGAGATCAGCGGCATCATCCTGAACCCGTGGAACCGCACCATCCAGCTGGATAAGACCCTCATCCGCATTATCAAGGGTGCATGAGTGCGCACCGCAAACCTGCGATACATGGAGGAAACAAAAATGTTCAGACCCATGAGAAGAGCCAGCCGCGCCATCCCGGAAGAAGCTGCAAAGCACCTGCTGCAGCAGTCCCGGCGGGGCGTGCTGGCAGTGAACGGTGACGACGGCTATCCCTTTGCGATCCCGGTGAATTATTACTACGATCAGGAGCACGACAAAATCTACTTCCACGGGGCAAAGTCCGGCCAGAAGGCGGACGCGCTGAAACAGAACGATAAGGTATGCTTTACCGTTTACGGCAACGAACACTTTGAGCCGGGCGACTGGGCGCCTTATGTGCAGAGCACTGTGGTGTTTGGCCGCTGCCATCTGATCGACGATGCCGCTGCTACCGAGGCCCGCGTGCGGGAGCTTGGCATGAAGTATTACCCCGGCAAGGAAGAGGTGGAAAAGGAAATTGCGCTGGACATCAAGGCTGTGCAGCTTTACGAGATCACCATTGAACACCTCACCGGCAAACAGATCCAGGAAAAGTAAAAATAAAACAGGGGACTGTTGCAAAATAAAAATGCGATAGCAACTTGCACAAAGAAATAGCACAAAATCAAAAACCCGGAGCCTTTTTTAAGCCGTTTTGGCTGTGAAAAGGTTCCGGGTTTTGTGCATTGTTTTTTCAGAGAGCTATTTTGCAACAGTCCCGTATGGATCAGTTTGCAGGGAAAGGCCCGGCAGTTATCTGTATTCCGGGCGTTTGGGGGCCGCCTTGGTCAGCATCTGCTGGAACTTGCGGGCTGCCGTGTTCAGCGGGCGGTGATGGTCGTACACAAGGCAGATGGAGCGCTGAGGGATGATCTCCTGCAGATGCAGCTGCACGATCTCACCGCGGGCCAGTGCATCCTGTGCCATGGTCTGGGGCAGGAATGCAATGCCCAGCTCACTTTTGACAAGGGTCAGCATCTGGTCGGTGGTGGCAGCCTCGGTATCCGGCTTCAGCACCGCACCGTGATCCAGAAAGAACTGCCGGTAAAAGGCGCGGGTCATGCTTTCGTCGCTCAGGGAGATCAGCGGATAATTGTTCAGCTCCTTCAGCGAAAGGTTCTGGCTGGCAAGGGCAGTAAAGGTCCTGCCGCCCACAAGCACCTCATAAAAGGGCTTCAGCTCCACCATTTTCAGGCCGCTTTCCACCTCGGCAGGGGTGGTGATGACGGCAAAATCCACCTCGCCGTTTTTCACGGCCTGCAAAGCCTGCGGCGTGGAGTGGTTGGAGATGCGCAGGCGGATGCCGGGATAGTCCGTGTGGAAGGCGCGCAGCTTTTCTGCAAGGTAGATGTTCAGCGCAGTTTCGGTAGCGCTGATGCTGATCGCACCGTGTTCCAGCGTGGCGCTGGCGCTCAGCTCTTCTTCTGCATCCTGGATCTGCACCGCCGCAGATGCAATGCGGGAGTAAAGCAGTTCACCCTCCGGGGTAAGGGTAACGCCGCGGTTGGAGCGGATGAACAGTACGCAATTCAGCTGGCTTTCCAGCCGGTTCATCGAGTGGGTGATGTTGGGCTGGTTGTTGCCCAGCACCCGCGCGGCTTTGGTGAAATTCTGATATTTCGCGACATAATAAAAGATTTTGTAATATTCCCAGTCCACATACATAGCGGCGTGCCTTCTTTCATGTCAATTTTGTATCGTGATCATGTGCAGGATACTTTTTACACATTCTCTGCTTGCTAGTATAATAACACCGCAATCAAAAATTGCAAGAGGGAATTCAAAAGTATGAAGTGGTTTGAACGGAGGCTGTTCTTATGTCTGAGATCAAAAAGGTCGTGCTGGCCTATTCCGGCGGTCTGGATACTTCCATTATCATCCCATGGCTGAAAGAGCATTACAACAACTGCGAGGTCATTGCAGTGTGCGGCAATGTGGGCCAGAAGGGAGAGCTGGAAGGTCTGGAAGAGCGCGCCAAGGCAAGCGGTGCTTCCAAGCTGTACGTAGAAGATCTGACCGATGAATTTGTGGAGGATTACGTCATCCCCACCATGCAGGCCGGGGCCGATTACGAGGGCTATCTGCTGGGCACCAGCTTTGCACGACCCATTCTGGCAAAGCGTGTGGTGGAGATCGCCCGTGCCGAGGGTGCAGATGCCGTGTGCCACGGCAGCACCGGCAAGGGCAACGATCAGGTGCGCTTTGAACTGGCCATCATGCACTTTGCACCGGACCTGAAGATCATCACTCCGTGGCGTGAGTGGGATATCCAGAGCCGTGACGAAGAGATCGACTATGCCGAGGCACATCACATCCCGCTGAAGATCAACGCCAGCGGCGTGCTGCCCCTGATCTTCGCCTCCGCCATCATGCAGTTCCCGGCCACGATCTTCGCGTTCTTCCCGAATTCGTCGATCAACCAGTGGTGGAACGCCAATGTGCATGCCATGAGCTGGGGCTATCAGGTCATCTTCGCGCTGCTGATCATCGCGTTCACCTTCTTCTACTCCTCCATCAGCTTTGACGCCAAGCGGCAGGCTGAGCAGCTCACCATGCAGGGCGCGGTGATCCCCGGACAGCGCGGCAAGAACATCCGCGGCTTCCTCCAGACCACTGTGAACCGCTTGAACCTGTTCTCCGCGCTGTTCCTGGCGATTCTGGCTGCTGTTCCCACGATTCTGACCACCCAGCTGAACACGGCGGTGCCCTTCGCGGCTTCGTCCATCCTGATCGCTGTGAGCGTGTCCCTGGAGACCATCCGCGCCATCCGCGCCGAGATGAGCATCCGTGGCATCGACAGCAACTTGGATACCGCTGGATTCATGTAAGAAGACCTGTGCCGCCATGCACCGGAGCGATTACGCCCGGTG
>OHAF01003276.1_pt1 | contig 10741 bp, 12 predicted proteins | sample 1577041 | NCBI WGS metagenome assembly OHAF01 (sample SAMEA3541495, study PRJEB24748) | human gut metagenome | biome: human gut; feature: human-associated habitat; material: faeces | place: China | collected 2012
GATACCGCAATATTTAAACTCCCGGCATCCGAAGCATTTGATGAAAACAATAAAGGAGTCTCCGTCTTATGATTCTTAATCTTATCCATCGTCCTGCCACCGGACGGCTGCGCAGTATGTTTGATCTGCAGCAGCAAATGGCGCATTCGCTTGGGCTAAAGGTAACAGTGCTCATTCCCTACGATACGATGTTTGAACCCGATATCGTCCAAGGCCTGCTGGAAGACCATTCCCACGCTTTCCCGGACGCGGGCGACGGTTTTGGGGGTCACGGGAATGTCCCCTACCCGTACCTGGCCGGAGGAGGGAGTCAGCAAACCGTTGAGGTGGAGCAGCAGCGTGGATTTCCCCGCGCCGTTCCCGCCTACGACGGCAACGGATTCCCCGTGGGTGATGCGCAGGGAGACGCCGTTCAGCGCCGGAGGGGAATCCGGGTAGCTGAAACACAGGTCAATGGTTTCTACAAGGTGGTGGCTCATGGGATGAGGCTGCGGGCGCACTGGCCCGCGAGCATGGTGATGTTGAAACAGCGGAACAGAATGATGAGAACGCAGAAAAGAAGGCCTCCCGCTGCGCCGCGTCCGGTGATGACGCTGCGGGAACTGACGAATTCAGGGTCTTCTCCGCCTCTGCACAGGACGGCCTGGTAAATGCGTTCCGCCCGCCCGAATGTCCGCAGCAGGAGCTGTCCGGCCATAGCCCCCCACGTGGAAAGAGGGATGGGCCCGGAGCTTCCCCGCCGGGAGCGGAAGGCCATCAGCATATGTTGGCATTCATCCACCAGGATAAAGGCGTACCGGTACAGGAAGGCCATCAGCGTGATTAGAATGCGCGGAGCGCCGAGCTGCCTCAGGCCGCGGCAGAGAGGCGCAAAGCCTGTGGAGGCCAACAGCGTGAAGGCACCCAGGATGGTGAGCATGCACCTCAGGATGATGGAGATGAAGGAGATCATGCCCTGCGTGACGGGAATGCCGAACCATTCTCCCATGGGAGTTCTGTCCACCAGAGGGTTGAAGAGGCCTATCATGACGGCGACGGGCAGCAGCCACAGGGTACGTTTCAGAAGGTAGCCCAGGGGAAGGCCCGCCAGGCGGATGACACAGACCGGGAACAGGAAGAAAGGCAGGAGTCCCGTAATTTCCTGCGGAGGCCAGGAAAGAACGCAGATTTGATAGACGAGGAAAGCTCCGATTTTAATGCGGGCGTCCAGACGGTGGATGCCGGTATTTCCGCAGGAAAACCGATCCATCTGGCGGAATTGCTGCGAGGCGTCCGTAAACAGTGGCATGGGGAGGGTCAGCGGGGGCAGTGGCTGTGCGGTTTTCTGCCGAACAGGAAACCGGCCGCAAAAATAAGGGCTGCGATAATGGCGCTTCCCAGCACGCCGGCCATGCTCGTTTCAGGGTTGACAATGGAGGAGGAAGCTTCCGTTTCCGCGGTGTTTGCCCCGTCATCAGCGGGAAAGGCGTAGTCCGGCATAATGGCGGTGGCCTCCTGTACGGTTTCCAGGTTCCGGTGGAGGGGGGACGGTTCCGCCAGCCTGGTTTCTTCCGACCCGGTGACTCCGGCTACAGACCATTCCAGTCCGTCAGGATAGGCGGAGGCGAACCAGGAGAGGGCGGCTCCGCAGAGCAGGGCCGCTACCGCAAAGATGCCCAAAACGGTCCAGGATGCTTTTTTGACGGTTCCGGTTTCCAAGTCGGCCGGGCGCAGCAGGGACGGCTGTGCCTTGCTGATGAAGATGACGACGGCTGCCGTAGCAAGGCCTTCTACGGTGCCGATGGCCAGATGAATGGGCAGCATCAATTCAACAAATTGGGCGAAGGGCAGGGCTGAGATGCCGGAGGCCGTTGTTTCCAGAACGACGGAGAAGGCCCCCATCTGGAGCCCGATGACGGCGGCGATGACGCTGGCCAGCGTGATGCGGCCCGTGCCGGTTTTTGTTCCGGCCAGGGGCCTGTAAATGAAAGGGTAAGCCACCAGGCAGGAGAAAAACCCCATATTGAAAATATTGCAGCCCAGGGCCAGCAGTCCCCCATCCGCAAAGAAAAGGGCCTGCACCGTCAGGATGGCCGCCATGACCAGGAACCCCGCATACGGTCCCAGAAGGACCGCCAGGATGAGGCCGCCGCCCAGATGGCCGCTGGAGCCGGTGCCCGGAATGGTGAAATTCAGCATCTGGCAGGCAAAGATGAAGGCTCCCAGCACGCCCATGAGCGGGACGAGCCGCATTTCTTTTTCCTGCCTGACCTTACGTGCGCAGAGCGTTGTAATTGCAGCGGAAGCCGCCCACATGGTGCAGCCTACCGCCGGTGAGATGAAGCCGTCCGCCATATGCATGATGTTGATGCCTTTCTATTGAATAGTGTGAAGTATTGCTGAAAGCCCCGTACCGGGCAGATTGGCGCCACTTTAGCATAAACGCCGCAAAGCCGAAGAAGGAAATGCGGCAACGGAGGAAAGTATGTTCCTTCCGCTTCTCGGTTTTGGTTCCCGTGCGGAGCTGGTAAGGACTATTTCCGGCAAAAGAGCCTTTCCGGAGGGGGAACGGAAGGGAGGGCGCGTTTCTTCGGGTGCATCCGGCGGCAATTCATCTGCCGTTCCATGCCGACAAAGGGTGTGGACGGGTTGGGCGTGATGCAGGCGGGAAAACTGTCTGCTAGACGGGACCCATGATGAATTTTTCCATAGCCAGGTGTTTGTTTTCCATAGGAGGATGCACGACAATCCTAGGCAATATTTCCGCAGACACGGCCGTGTCTTCCGCCGGAGCCATCGGAGGCCTGGGCGTTCTGACGATTGCCGTGAATTACACGCTGAATTTGCTCAAAAAGAAGGATGAGCAGTTGATGGCGAAGGATGCCCGCATTGAAGCCCTGATGGACCGCCTGATTGACAAATGCCCGAATTGCGAGCTGGCGAAAGCAGCCAACAAGTCCCTGCTGGATGATGAATGACGGCAGGCGCGGGGGACTATCTCCCGTCAGTGTCCGCCATGCGGGTGTAAACCTCCCGGGTTCCGTCCGTGTTCAGAATCAGCGTGTTTCTGCTGAGACTGTCAATGGTGGAGGTAGCGGTGAAGAGGGAGGAATTGCCGTTTCCCATGCTTTTCCCCGTCAGGATCAGGCGGCTGCCGTCCAGCTGCCAGCCTTGGTAGAGAAGCGTGTGCATGTTGATGGAAACGGCCCTGCCGTCCGGCAGGAGCTGCATTCCCTGGACATGCCCAGGCTGCCCGGGGACGGGCTGGGTCCAGGAGCCGGAGAGGCTGGCGGGAGTGGGCTGCATGGAGCAGGATGCCGCCAGCAGGAACAGGGCCGGGAGAAAGAGGGAAAATTTCACGGCGAGGGAGTTCAGCGTTGTTCCCGGATGATTTCCGTGCCGATGCCGTCCGGAGTGAAAATTTCCAGCAGCAGGGTGTGGGGAAGGCGTCCGTCAATGAAGTGCACTTTGCGCACACCCGCGTTCAGGGCGTCAATGGCGGAGTGGATTTTAGGTATCATGCCGCCGGATACGGTGCCGTCCTTGATAAGGTCGAGGGCTTCCGTACGCGTGACGGATTTGATGAGGGTGGAGGGATCCGAAGGGTCTTTCATGATTCCGGGGACATCGGAAATATAGATGAGTTTCACCGGCTTGAGTTCCTTGGCAAGGGCGGCGGCTGCCAGGTCTGCGTTCACATTGAGCGGTTTATGGGTGCCCAGTTCTTTTGCCAGCGGAGAGACGATGGGGGTGATCTGGAGTTCCAGCGCTTCCGTGATGCGCTCCGTCAGGCAACCGATGACGTTGCCCACTTCACCGATATCTATGGGGTTGCCCTGTTCATCTTTTTCATGGATGCGTTCCCCAACGAAGATTTCCGTGCCGGGAATACCTACGCCCTTGCCGCCGTAGTCGCGGAACATTTGAACCAGACCGGGATTGATGGTTCCGGAAAGGGTGCGTTCCACGATGGAAATGGCTTCCGGAGTCGTGACGCGAAGCCCGTTGACGAAACGGGCTTCCAGCCCTGCCTCCGCCATCGCCTTGGAAATGGCTTTGCCCCCGCCGTGGACAATCACGGGGTTGAAGCCCAGGACTTCCAGCAGAACGATGTCCCGCATGAGCTTCTTGACCAGGCGGGCGTCATCCATGGCGCTGCCGCCGAATTTAATGAGGAATGTTTTGTCCCTGTAGGCCTGGAGGTAGGGGAGGGCGCCGACAATGACGGAGGCCTGTTCAATCAGGCGGGTGATTTTGGAGTCCATGTCAGTAATGAAACGGTAGGAGTTTTAACGGAAGGAGAGGGAGATGTTGAAGCAGGCCCCGTTCAAAGCAGGCGTCTGCTTCTGAAGTAAACCAGGGGAAGAATGATGGAAACGAGCATGACCACCAGGGAGATGTAGTAGCCGTATTCGTTTTCCAGGCCGGGCATGTGGGCGAAGTTCATGCCGTAAATGCTGGCGATCAGAGTGGGAGGCATAAAGACCACGGCCGCCACGGTGAAGATTTTAACGATTTCGTTCTGTTCGATGTTGATGAGGCCCAGAACGGCGTCCAGCATGAAGTTGACGTTGCTGGAAAGAAAGTTGGCGTATTCGGAAAGGGAGGTGACGTCACGGCTCAGAGGGCGCAGCTTGATGTACAGCGTGGAGTTGGTGTCGTCCAGAGCCTCTTCATTGCTGGCGTACGTGAGCAGGCGCAGAAGGTTGACCAGGCAGTCCCGCTGGCGGGTGAGCAGGTCGCCCACGCGGCCCAGATCCTGGAGCGTCAGGCGCAGGGCGCTGGAGACGGGCACACGCTTGCTGGATTTTCCCTCAGGTTCGTCCCGGCGGAAAATGTTTTTGGAAAGGCGGTCCAGTTCCGCGCCGAAACGTTCCAGCACGTCCGCCTGCCGGTCCACAATGGTTTCCAGAAGACCGGTGAAAACCTGGTCCCGGCTGATCTGCTTCTGGCGCAGGAGCTGGTGGGAAAAAACGCGGAAGGAATAGGAGTCTGAATGGCGGATGGTGATGATTTTAGCCCCCATGAGGACGAAGGTGATTTCCGACAGGGAGGGGGATTCCGTATCCACCCGGCTGAGAACCGTGGTGGTCATGAAGCGCGCCCCGTCTTCCGTGTACAGACGGCTGGTAGCTTCAATCTCCCGCATCTCGTCATAGGTCGGCATTTCCAGCCCGCAGAGGCGTTCCACAAACTTGATTTCCGCCGGTTCCGGGGTAAGGAGGTCAATCCAGAAGACGGAATCCAAGTGTTGTTCCGCCGCATCCACCTGGGTGGTGCGCTCAATGCCTTCCGGAGTTTGACGATAGAGCCGGATCATGCCGTTGATTTAGGTGGGGGGATGGAACGATGCCGCCCATGAGGTCGAGTGACGCCCAACGCGGGCATGATGCCTTGTTTGTACAGGGAAGGGAAGTAAAAAGGGTGACAAAAAGAGGCCCGGTCCCCAAGGTGGGAACCGGGCCTGCCGGAAAAGGGATGCGCGCCTCTTAGGCGTTTTCCTTGACGACCACCTTGAGCGTGGCTTCCACCTGGGGATGCACCTTGATGACGACTTCGTGTTCGCCTTCGCTCTTGATCGGTTTTTCGAGTTCAATAGCCCGGCGGTCCACTTCCACTCCCTGAGCGGTCAGGGCATCGTGAATGTTCTGGTTGGTGATGGCGCCGAACGCCTTGCCGCCCTGGCCCACTTCAAGGGTGAGGTCTACGGTCAGTCCGCTGATCTTGGCGGCCACTTCCTGAGCGGCGCTGAGTTCTTCCGCTTCGCGCTTGGCGCGGGCGGCCTGAAGATTGGCGATGAAACGGCGGTTGGAGGCCGTTGCTTCGTGGGCCAGACCCTTGGGAATGAGGTAGTTGCGGCCATAGCCAGCCTTAACGGTCACCAGGTCGGCTTCTGCGCCGAGCCCTTCAATTTTTGTTGCGAGAATTACTTCCATCGTTGCCATGGCTAAAAAGAAATGGTTATTTGTGAGCGGTTGAAGTAGTAAGTATTCGCCCGAATGTCAAGACAAGAGCGATAAAAAGGGCGTTTTTTTATGTTTTGGGAGGAAAAATCCTCCCGGTTGTCATGATTGGTGACATTGCGCTTGCTTCACGCGGCAGTAGTATGTAGGGAAAGGAACCGCATTTATCGCGTTCCCTCCCGGAGGGGGCGCCTGCGGGCACATTACAGATATTTGATCTTATGGCTATTCAGCGCGCATTGATATCCGTTTCCGACAAGACGGGCCTGGAGGGGTTTGCCAAGGGCCTGCACGAGTTTGGAGTAGAGCTTATTTCCACTGGCGGGACCGCCGCCTTCCTGAAAGGCCTGGGCCTTCCGGTGATTGAAATTTCCGACTATACCGGAGAGCCTGAGTTGTTTGAAGGGCGCCTGAAGACGCTGCATCCCATGGTGCACGGGGGCCTGCTGCACCGCCGCGACAATGAGGAGCATGTGCGCCAGGCCAAGGAAAACGGCATCAAGCCCATCGATCTGGTTTGCGTGAACCTGTATCCTTTTGAAGAAACCGTCGCCAGGCCCGGAGTCACGCTGGAGGAAGCGATTGAAAAGATAGATATCGGCGGGCCGTCCATGCTCCGTTCCGCCGCCAAGAATTACGCTTCCGTCACGGTGGTTTCGGACCCCGCGGATTACGCGCGCATTCTGGATGAAATGCAGACCCACAAGGGGGACACGACCCTGAAAACCCGTGAGAATCTGGCAGTGAAGGTGTTTATGCGCACCTCCAATTACGATAACGCCATCACGAACTATCTTGGCCACCAGAGCGCGGAAAGCACCAAGGGCAGCTTCTGCATCTGCGCTCCCCTGTATCAGGAATTGCGTTACGGGGACAACCCCCACCAGGAAGCCAGCCTGTACGGCAGCTTCGGGGACATTTTCCACCAGCTCCAGGGCAAGGAACTTTCCTATACGAACGTGCTGGACATTGAAGGGGCCGCCGAGCTGATTACCCAGTTCCGCCGCCCGACGGTGGGCATTTTGAAGCACACGAACCCCTGCGGCGTGGGCCAGGACGACGAAGACCTGCGCAACGCATGGCAGAAGGCTTTTGAAACGGATACGCAGGCCCCCTTCGGCGGCGTGATCGTGGTCAACCGCCCGATGACGGAAGGCCTGGCTCGTGTGCTGAGCGCCATTTTCACGGATGTCATCATCGCTCCGGAGTATGATGCGGAAGCCCGCGCCATTCTCCAGAAAAAGAAAAATTGCCGCATCATCCGCATGAACACGGAAGCCTGGATGCAGGCTCGCCGCGAACCCATCATCCGTTCCGCACCCGGCGGGTTCATGACCATGAAGCGGGATACGGACGTGATGGGGCTGGACAATCTGGAGGCCAAGGTGGTGACCAAGCGCCCCCCGACCGAGGAAGAATTGACCGCCATGCGTTTCAACTGGCGCGTCGTGAAGCAGGTCCATTCCAACGCCATCGTTTTTGGCGGAACGGACCGCACGCTTGGCATCGGCGCCGGGCAGATGAGCCGTGTGGATTCCGCCCGCATTGCCGTCTGGAAGGCCGGGCAGGCCGGCCTAGATCTGAAGGGCAGCGTTGTGGCGTCCGACGCCATGTTCCCGTTTGCAGACGGACTCCAGGTGGCGATTGACGCCGGAGCCACCGCCTGCATCCAGCCCGGAGGTTCCATCCGCGACGAGGAAGTGATTGCCGCCGCTGACGCCGCGGGAATTGCCATGGTATTTACGGGGCACCGCCATTTCCTCCATTAATTTGAATGTTCGTCCCCGCCCCTTTGTCTTAAAACCGATATGCTGCTAGGTGTAAATATAGACCACATCGCCACGTTGAGGCAGGCCCGCTACGCGACCATGCTGGATTCCTTCAATGTGGAGCCGAGTGTTTTGGACGCCGCTTATGCGGCGCAAAGGGGCGGGGCGGATTCCATCACCCTCCATGTCCGGGGCGACCGCCGCCACATGCAGGATGCGGATGCCCTGAGCGTCCGGGAGAGCGTGGCCCTTCCCCTGAACCTGGAAATGGGAAATACCCCGGAGATGGTGGATTTTGCCCTGCGGCTGAAACCGGACTATATCTGCATGGTTCCGGAGAAGCGCGAGGAAATCACTACGGAAGGCGGCCTGGACGCCGTTTTTCATGAAAAGGATCTGGCTCCAACCATGGCAAGAATGGCCGACAACGGCATTCAGGTGAGCCTGTTCATTGATCCGGAAGTGCCCCAGGTGGAGGCTGCCGCCCGCCTGGGCGCCCCCATGATTGAGTTGCATACCGGATGTTTTGCCAACCATTCCGGCAGGGAGCGCACGGAGGAACTGGCCCGTTTGAAACGCGCCGCGGAACTGGCCCATTCCCTGGGCATCCAGGTGAATGCGGGCCATGGCATCAATTACCAGAATCTGGAACAGCTGCTGGCTGGCGTCCCTTGCCTGCATGAGCTGAACATCGGCCATACGATTGTATCCCGCGCTCTTTTTGTGGGGATGGAGCAGGCCGTGAGGGAAATGCGCCAGGCGATCGACCGCCTGAGCTGATTGCGCCGTTTCAATTGATCCCGGTTGCCGGAGTATGAGCCGCATTGCAGGATTGGGAATGGATTTGGCGGATATGGAACGCGTACGCCAGGCCCTGCGGAAAAACGGGGAGGCGTTTGCGTTGCGCATCTGCACCCCTGATGAGTGGGCTTATTGCCGGAAGCACGCGGATCCCGTGCCGCATCTGGCGGCGCGCTTTGCGGCCAAGGAGGCCGTGGCGAAAGCCCTGGGAACGGGAATCGGGGCGAAGTGCGCTTTTACGGATGTGGAGGTGGTGCGCGGCGATGCGGGAGTTCCTTCCATTCTTTTGCACGGGGCTGCGGGAGTGACCGCCCGGGAGCTGGGCATTACGGGCTGGTTCCTGACCATGACCCATTCCAGGTTGAGCGCCGCCGCCACCGTTATTGCCTTGGCGCAATAAAAAAGCCGTTCCTTGGGAAGAAAGGAACGGCTGGCATTAAAGGAGGAAAGGGAAGTTATTTTCTCCTTCTGCGTGCGGCAAATCCCGCGAACGCAAGCAGAGACAATGCCGCTGTGGAGGGTTCCGGAACAGCGGCATAAGAGACGGAGAGCGAACTCAGTTTCGTGCCGTTCAAGCCGTCATTATTCCAACCGGGAGCACGATGTCCAATGCTGTACATCTCGTTTTGGGTATCTCCTCCGTCATCAGTTCCGGTGTACCAGGCGATATCGCTGATAGAAACGGTTGCGGTGCTGGCAGCAGTACCATTATCAAGAGTAACGGTTACGTCATGTCCCAGGATATCAACGGTTACGTTTGTCCACGTATTTGCCGTCAGTCCGGCTTCTGCGATTGCTCTTCCGGAGGAGAGATTGCCGGAGTTGATGGCAACAGCCCCATTGCTGAGTCCCAGGCTGAAGCCGAATTCGCTGCGGGCAACGTGAATGATATTCTCAAGGGAATTGTTGCCTCCCCATGAGATGTCCATGGTGATGCTCATGGTCCCCTCCCCGGAAAGGGCTCCGTTCAGCATTTCCCGGAATACATTTGTACCGCGTTCGTCAAAGGTGGAACCGGTAAGAACCGTCCCCTTCTCTGTATCTTGGGCAGTATTGAAATTACCTGTAGCAGTTCCCCCCATGACGGCAGCCGCGGAGGCAAAATCCCATGTATAGGTAGCTGTCTCCGCCGCCTTTGCCGCACCACAGAAAAGCAGCCCTGCTGCCAGCAGCAAATATTTTTTAATGGATAGATTGATAGCCATATGACAATAGCACGTAATTGCAAAAAGATTCAACGATTTTCAAATTCGTTGAATGTTTTTCTATCTTACCCCATTAATAAATAGGTTTTTGAAAATATCCCTATTACAAGATTGGTTTCTTTTTTCGTTTGTTTATTTTCACTGTTCCATACAGAAAACGAGAAAATTATAGATTTTTTTCTTTCACTTTTATGCTATTATGATATTGTTGCCATTTTTCCTGCAAGTATACAGAGTTTTTGGTCTTGAAATACAATTTTTTACCTTTATTTTTGATACGCAAGAAAATTCATATACAATTTTTTACCCGAAAGGAATGATGATTATGATTTACACCGACACACATTTACACACATCTTTTTCTTCTGATTCAGACACGCCTATGGAACTTATGATCAAAAAAGGAATTGAACTTGGAATGAAAACATTATGCTTCACTGAACACTATGATCCCTGCTATCCGGATACACCTGATAAGCTGGACTTTCTTTTAGATTTTGAAAATTATAAAAAAACACTATTTTCTCTCAAAGAAAAGTATGCCTCTCAGATTGAGATTTTATACGGACTTGAACTTGGTGTACAGCCACACCTTGGCCGGTTACTTGCTGACTTTTATGAAAAATATGGAAAAGACTTTGACTTTATTATTAATTCCTGTCATATCGTAAATAATATGGATCCTTATTACGGCACATATTTCAAAGAGCTTGGCGCAACCAGAGGGCTTATGACTTACTTTGAAACAGTTTTATCCAACTTAAAAGCATTTCCTCACTACCAGTCTGTCGGTCATCTTGATTATGTCTGCCGCTACCTTCCGGAATCCTCCCAGACTTTCTTCTATGATCATTTTTCTGATATTCTCGATGAAATTTTAATCGAAATTATTGAGAGAAATCGCGCTCTTGAAGTAAATACTGCCGGACTGAAGTACGGACTTGGCTGGCCAAAACCTGACATTTCCATATTAAGAAGATACCGCGAACTTGGCGGCGAACTTATCACGATCGGAAGCGATGCC
>OHAF01003296.1_pt1 | contig 10687 bp, 10 predicted proteins | sample 1577041 | NCBI WGS metagenome assembly OHAF01 (sample SAMEA3541495, study PRJEB24748) | human gut metagenome | biome: human gut; feature: human-associated habitat; material: faeces | place: China | collected 2012
AAAAAAACATAATCTTAATTATCATATTTTTAGTTTCAATTATAAATTAATGACATATTTTCAAAAAAAACATGCTGACATAAAAACAGGGCTTTTAATTGGTATAAAATTAAATTTAGACAAAATAAAAAATAGCTTTGATTTCAATGCTATTAATTATCGTCATATAAATAAAGCTACTAATAAAGAAACCTTCATTTGGACCATCGATACTAAAGAAGAATTTGAAAAAGTAAAATCAAATCAAAATATTATTACCGATAAAGCTAAATACTTTTATGAACTATCTAAATATGAGGAGAAACAACCTTAACTTTTTCAGAAGTAATTACCGCTTTATCATCAAAAGATCTAATGATATTAATAACATCATTAGTCTTTTTTCTTGGTGAAGTTATCATTAATAATTCCTTGCCGTCTTTCGAACCTTTAACGCTATTAACTTTAAATTTAAACTTTTTAATCTCTTTAATTAATTTTAAGGCCACATCATCGTCAACTTCTACCATAAATACATTAGTTCCTAAAGCAATCTTCTCCTCAATATAACTTCCAATATAAGAACCTACCAAAGAACCTAATGCAAAAAACAATATTTTCCACGGATCTTCCTGAATGTTAGTAATAACAGTCCCTGTCACCACTACCCAAATTAAAGCAATAATAAATTGCAAAATTGCGCCAACTACTTTTTTTCCATTAGCCACCACAATAATTCGAAGCGTCGATAAAGCGTCTTCGATAATTTTACAAATAAAAATTCCTACATAAATAGCTATATTCATAAATTTCACCTAATAATAGTTTCTCAGAAATAAACAAAATTATCCATGATTTATATTAAAAAAATTAATTTTGTCACCTCTGATTTTTCAGAGGTGACATTTTATAAAAAATTTCAAGTAAAATACTGTATTGTTTGCAGATAGTGAAGTACGACTTAATTAAGGAAATACTGGCTTTTGTGCGCAGTTATATTTCAGATTGCTCCGATGAGGGAAGATCAATGAAACAAGATTAGAGTAAATAATTCCGATATTTTTAATAGGAAACAAAGCGATTATCATTTATGTAAAAAATCTCCTTCCGATAAACAGAAGGAGATTTTTTTTAATTAAGCAGTTTTTGTGTATTAATTATATAAAATCAAAAAATATCGGAATTATTTACTCTAATCTTGTTTCGTTGATTTCCTCGATTTTTCATTAGATCAATTTGCTGAATATCAAGAGCTAGGATATCCTGAAAATCTTACAGCAAGACTATTCTTTATAATTTTGTTCTTGTATTACCATTAATATTGGTAATTATATTTTCTTTTCTATATTTTGTTTTTGTCGCATTATATTTTTTAGGATGTCTATTACTCAAGTTTAACCTTATTTTAAAATTTAAAGATTGGATTGATTTCTTGTGTGCGCATAAACCTGCCTGCCCTCTTTGCAATCAAACTGATACATGTAATAAAGGTAATTGTAATATGTGTCACTCGAATGCCAATCCTCTGATTTTTGATAAAAAGGAAGTTAATCAAAATAATTTTGAAAATATATCTGATACTTCAATTATACAACCTTTGACTATCACTGATCCTTGTCCAAAAGAGGGTTATCAAATAGTTTGCACAATCTCTTGTAATAGTGTTAAAGAGAGTAATACCTAAACGAGAGGACAGCCTTTTCTGAATCAAAAAGGCTCTTTCCAAAAAGATGGAGCTTTTTTTGTTCCCCTATGCAATAGGAGGGGGAGAACAAGATTAAAAGGGATAACTCCGAAAAATATTAATGGGACCTACATACTTGACTAACCAACCATTTTGGAAGATTTCTTCTTCATAGTTAATAGGTAATTAACGATTGCAGAACAAGTAACTAAGATAAATTTTGCTTGGTTTACATCTGGAGGAGGAGAGGAATCATCAGGTTTCTCTGCATGTCTAACACCTCCGGTATCTCCACAATATCCATAGAGTTGATTCACTGAACTAGCAAAAGCTGGATGCAAATCACCATTTTTTTGAAGATCTTTAACACATGTTGCTAGTGTTGCAGATGGTTTATTTGTTATATAGCGAACGCATGCTTCAACACCAGAAATAGATTCTTTAATAGAATTTTTATAGTCAGGTTTTTTACGATTAGAATATAACGACAAGGCTTTTTGAAAATGTCCTTTTATTATGCTAATTTTCGAATTTAAAGATTTGTCTAATGATTCTATTTCAATCTCATCTACTATTTGAGTTATTTGCCCTTTTATGAGCCTATATCCAACAGAATAAATTTCGAATACGTTGTTTATTTCTTTACAATAATTTTTCAAATCTTCTTTAGAAGAAAATGTATTAATAGTATTATATGCAGATTCTATACAATCCATTACAAAGAAGAAAGGTTTTTTAAATAAAAATTCATTTTTTATTGTCTCATATGCTAAAGTTGGCATTTTTCGATAATTAAAGAGCTCATTACATTCATCTTCTGGTTTATGAAGACAATCTACCCATATGCTTTGACCTGCAAGATCATGATAGTCGCAATAGTATCCTATAACTCTACTAGTAAAAACATTCCATAATGCAATTTTTGTTTCCTTATCCAAATCATCTACTTGGATTGTGGTTCTTGCTGGATTGTATCCATGACGTTCTGAAAATGATGCCATATATAATAAAATTTATGAAGCAATTTTCATACTTCCTCTTCTTTTGTCAAGACCTTCTTACTCATTCTACCATATAGTTCAAACGTATCTCTAAATGGAAATTAAACCCAATGTTCCATTATTTAATTATCATTCAATTTTAAGGACAATTTTCTACTAGCCCAATATGGGTAAGAAAATTGTAATACAAAATTATTCTCAATACAATGAAAATAAACGCGTACGAACTAATCAAAACACGACAAAATTTCCCTATCACAACAACGATATGGGAAACAACAAAACCAAATATACTTCCTTATATGAGTTCTTCTCCAAATTTCCTAATGAGGAATCTGCTCGGAAATATTTTGAGTTAAAAAGATGGAATGGTCATGTCCGTTGTCCTCATTGTGGTTCCAATCATATCGCCGAATGTAAGGATCAAAAACCGATGCCTTATCGCTGTAAGGATTGTAGAAAGTTCTTCAGCGTCAGATTCGGTACAATTTTAGAGGAATCCAAATTGCCTCTTCACAAATGGTTGATGTGCATGTATCTGTTGGCGACTTCCAGAAAAGGCATTTCCTCCATCCAGATTTCAAAAGAACTCGGAATTACCCAGAAGACTGCCTGGTTCCTCTGTCACAGAATCAGGGAAGTTTGGATGAAGGATAAAAAGGAGAAGTTGGACGGTATCGTGGAAGTGGATGAAACCTTCATTGGAGGTAAGGAATCCAACAAACACTTTTCCAAGAAGCTAAACAAGGGAAGAGGTTCAGTAGGTAAATTGATTGTGATCGGAGTCAAACAGAGAAACGGAAAAGTAATCGTCAAACATATCGACGATACTTCCGCTTACAATTTACAAGGATTCATCGGAAAACATGTTGAGAGGAATTCCAATGTGTTTACGGATGAGTTCAAGTCTTACAAGGGACTTGTCGGATTTGTCCATGAGTTTGTCAACCATAAGGGGAAACAGTATGTCAATGGAGAGGTTCATACTAATTCCATTGAAAGCTTCTGGTCTCTATTGAAGAGAGGATATTATGGCGTTTACCACTATATGTCTCCTAAACATTTGAAGAGGTATATCCATGAGTTTTCCTATAGGCATAATACCTCCAAGGTTGAGACAATGGATTTTATAGGAGATACGATTACCAAAATGGTTGGTAAGAGAATGATGTATTGTGAATTGGTGAGTTGAAGAAATTGAACTCTACTTTCCTTGATACTATTCTTTGGAAGACTTCTCCATCACATCATCCAGAAGACTATGAACATCTATCTGTAGATTTTTACAAATGTTGATGACCTCCGTGAATGTAAGGTACCGTTCTCCTACTTCATATTTGTTGACAAAGGTATGAGGTGTATTCAGGAGTTCTCCCAAGTCCCGTTGAGTCATATTCAACTCTAAACGTTTTTCTTTTAATATTTTACGAAGATTTTTCTCTTCATTACTATTTCTGTTCCTCATTTTGGAACAATAACAGAGAATGAGATTGTACCAAATTCAGGTACAAAAGTGTTTACAAGTCATTCGATATTCGGTAATAGGTCTTTATGTTCCTAAAATGGGAACAAACCTAGATAAGAACTATGAAGACATTATCATCAGTAAAGGCCCTATTCATTTCCCTAAGCCTATTGGTTTCATACACCATACCCTATTGTTTGGCGGCACAAAAAACTGCCTACGTCACGATTGATGGAGATATTATAGAAGATGACGAAAAACATCATAATACCTCCTCAACTGTTTCATGCGCTTTATTGATTTCTTCAGGATCTTCCTATACCGGAACTAATATTGTAGTTTCTACGGTTTGTAGATCTAGTTCTTTTGGGGATGCGGCGATTTACTCAAAAGGAGGAAAATTTCTCAATTTAGGAGCGAATTATGGTTGGTCCTCAGTTACCGTATCAAAGGGAGGCGTGTATGGTGGTTACAGTTCAGCGATCGAACTGAGTGACATGACCGAAACATCTACTATCTACAATACGAAAATTTATAATTACGCAGATGGGGGAACAGGTATTCGTCTCTGGAATAATTCAAACCTTCTCCTTGATAATGTAGAAATTTATAATGCCTCAGATACGGCGATCCACGCGAGTAGAAACGCTACAATATCAAATAAAGGTAATGGAATTATTAGAATATCGACAACAGGAGATAATGAGGCTTCTATATTCGCAAGCGGAGATTCAAAAGTAACTCTTTATAACACACATATTGAAAATAAAAAATCCAGTACCCGTGGGGTCTTGGTTGGAGATAGTAGTACTATATCTCTTACAAATTCATCTATTTCTTCAGTTAATAACAACACACTGATTTCAGGTTCAGGAAATCTAGAAGTTAGCCTTAGTAACGTGGATTTGTCTAAATCTAAAAATCAGAGAATATCCGCTTCATCTGACTTAACTGTTAATATTCAGAATGGCACTTCTTTCGATGGTTACACTTCTCAAGAAAATGATGGTTCAATTAACATAAATTTAACAAAATCAAGTTGGAACATAACTAAAAATTCTAATTTGTTTTCTCTATCACTAAATGAAAATTCATTTTTAACATTTAACTTCGGGAATGGAGATAAGTTCTACTACATATCCGCTGGTTCTGTTTTCATGGATAAGAGTAGTCAAATAAGGCTTGATCTTGATGAGACGAAAATTTTGAGTATGATCTCTTCCGGTGATGAATTCCAACTATTTTCGGGCGATTTGACGAATTATAATCTTTCAGATATTGATATGTTCAACTCTGACGGATCATATAAATTAACTTATGAAGAAGGGGAATCGGGAAAGGGATGGTTCAAATTAATAGGATATGGCGTTGTTCCCGAACCATCTACTTCTACCATGAGTCTATTAGGAATTATGTGTATTCTCCTAAAGAGACGGAGGGTTTGATAGAAAAAAAGGAAGATCGTAAGTTGATTTTCCTTTTTTCTATATTGTTCACCTTCAAATAATTAGGATATAATGAAAATATTATAAAATAGTTTGGTTAGTCAAGTATGTAGGTCCCATATTAATCATTGTAAAAATGCTATGAATCTGCTAATAGTTTTGAGAAAATCCTTGACGAAGTAGCAGCAATATTGAAATGCTCAAGCAGGAACTTGATGTCCATGTTTCCATATATAAAGAATATGATTTTTAGCAAAATATTATACTTTTTCTTATCTCCGGTCGTATTTTTCTCATCTTGCCATCAAGGAGGGGTACCGGTGATACAGCCTCCGCAGCCAATACCCGTTTACGATATGGAAAAGCTTCCCAAGGATTCGATATATATTAAGGCAGAGGAAAGAATAATGAACTTATCGCTGCAACAGAAGCAGCAATTGGCGAGTTATATCATTCATTCTGCGAATTGGGAGAAAATGTTAAAGAAAGAATTCAAACAAGTCCGCAGCGGACGGTATCCGGAAATGCTGTCCATGGTACATCAGGATGACGATAGTTATTTAAATAGAGTTATTATTCCATATATCCGCTTATCGAGTAAAGATAAAGATATTTTATCCCTTCTTCAGAACAATGAAGACGGAGAAGTTATTTTGAGCAGAGCGAATCTTTTTGAACTGGTAGCGGAAAATTATATAGAACATTATCCTGATGATAAGAACGGATGGGATTTTTTATGGTTTTTTATGAATATGGAGGAAGATGAAATTCCTTTTGGTAGTATAATCAAAGAAACGATTATCAAAAGGAATCTCGATCGATTCGCCTATGGGAAGAAAATATTGGATATGATAGGCGATTCCTCTATTAGAAAGAATGATGGACGCTGCCTTTAGTTCTATAGAGGGGCTGACAGACAACAAACTTTGGTCTGAAGCAGGGAAGAATAGTTGAGGATATGGGCTGAGTTTGCAAATTTTCTCAACTGAACCGCAAATTTATTGATAAATCAGGAGTTGATGAAGAAAATTTATTCTGAATAATGAATGAAATTTATTATAAAATACTTTGATAGCAAAAAGAAATTTCATTTCAACGAAATATACAAGACAGCTAAATATATTAAATCATTAATTGTTATTTCTCCGCAGGTTCTCCAGATAGTTTAAATTTTCAATAACAGAAATAATTATGGACAATACTAAAATAAAAAATACAGGATCTTGGTCCCCATTCTACTATTGGATAGTAGGAGTAGTGACTATGTGTGCCTTGATGTGGATACTTCCTAACAATTATCCTAGAGAACCTTGGGAAAATATCATTAGAGTTTTACTTGGAGCATTGTTCATATTTCTCTTTTTTGTATGTCCAGTGTGGATGATTATTTCAGCAATACGCTATTGGAAGACAAAAGATTATATTCGTGCTACCGTGGCGGTATTAATTACTTTGGCAATTTTAGAGAGTGTTTTATTTGGTCCTCTGTTAAGCATTGATTTTTGATTTCACTATTTGTTTTCTAAAAATTCTGACGAGTGACTGGAAAGAAAAAAGGAGCTGCTGAACAATAAAATTGATCATTCCCGGCAAGCAAAAAAATTATAAATCTCAGTTGAAACGGATAAAAGATGGTGATTAATATAATTTTTTTCTGGATATTAGTTGTTTTTGGGGTTATTGTCAGCTTATATAATTGGATAATAGTTTTTAACTGTGTAATAAAATCCAAAAATTCATCTTGTATTCCTCTATTGGGCGGTGGAGCAATTGTTTTAGCTATGAATCTTCCTGGAATAGATATGGAAGAATACGAATCTATTCCCTTATTATTGGATTATGGATGCATTCCTCTTTTTGTCCACACGTTTTTTTCCTTTATATATAAAATGTTGAAGGGATTATTTAAATAGAGTAAAAAACAATTAGCCAAAAGGATCGTTTTTAACAGTTTTTCATCAAGGGTATTTGCATATAGCAGAGTGCGGATTGACCGAGGAAATGCCGGATTCGTGCGCAGTTACATCTGGGACCCTTCGGAACTGGCGGCTGTGCGCATCCTGTCCATGACGCGCCGGGAAGCGAACGGGATGCAGGAGAAAGAGCATCTCTACTGCGTGCACGAGACGATGAAAAACGTTACCTCCCTCTTCGGGGAAGAGTATATGGTCGCCGTATTCTGTACGAATACCAGCCGTATGGCGGTCTGATCACGTCGGAAGGCAATATGGGGGAAGAAAACGGGTTCCGCTTCTCGAGCGAATACATGGATGGCGAACTGGGGCTGGTCTATCACAGTGTTCATCGGTATCAATTCGTTTGATATCTTTGGAGCGGCCTCATTCCTGTTGGAAATTTGTCAACGGGGATTGGAAAGAGATAGGTATTCATGCAGAGTGAGTTCTGTAAATTTTGTTGAGGAAGCCTTTTAGAATTCTGTATGGGATTCAAGCTGCATCCGGTATGTTCCGGGTGCAGTTTTTGTGTAAACGGGTTGAGAAAGACTTGCCGTTATCCGCCTTCCGGGAAGAACGGAAAGCGGGAGCGCAGCCGGAAGAATTAATTTTTTCTTAACAAGAAGAAGAAGGAAGTTAACTACCCAGAATGGAATTTCCGGATATATTGAGGTAATGTTTTTACATTATATTAAACATCGTCGGTCCGTTCCGGGACTTCGTATCTGCCATAGCGGTTTTTCCGTGAAATTTTTTCAGATAAAAAAGAAAAACGGCATAGAATAATATTTTTGTTTCCATATATGTTGGAATGGTTTGAATTTAAATTTCATAAAATATCATGATGGAATCATTGTTGGGTTTTATCTTTTGTCTATTGAGCGGAATATTCTGTTTTTGGCTCTTTTTCAAATGCGTCGACTGGTTTGAAAAAATCTAAAACTGCGCCTGTCTATGTATACACTATTATTTGTGATTAGCTTAATTGTGTTCGGTTATTTGATGTATGTCTTGATCAAACCGGAAAAATTTTAACCAGCAAGATGATGAAAACAGAAATTCTAGGTATTATTGCGCAAATCGTTCTTATGGTGGCTTTGAGCTATCCTCTGGGGAAATATATTGCCAAGGTTTACAAGAAGGAGAAAACATGGCTTGATTTCATGAAGCCTGTTGAAAGGCTGATGTTCCGCCTGTCCGGGATTAATCCGGAGGAAGAAATGAACTGGAAGCAGTTTTTGCGGGCTTTGCTGACCGTAAATCTGTTCTGGTTCGTATGGGGGATGGTTCTTCTGGTCAGCCAAGGGTATCTGCCCCTCAATCCGGACGGCAATATTGGGCAAACGTGCCACCAGGCGTTCAATACATGTATTTCATTCATGGTGAATTGCAACCTCCAGCATTACAGCGGGGAGAGCGGTTTGACCTATTTTACGCAGTTGTTCGTGATTATGCTGTTCCAATTCATTACGGCAGCTACCGGCATGGCCGCAATGGCAGGGATCATGAATGCCCTCAGCAAGAAGACAACCAAAACGATTGGCAACTTCTGGGATTACCTCGTGTTGAGTTCTACCCGTATTTTGCTGCCTCTTTCTCTGGTAGTTGGGTGCATCCTGATTACGCAGGGTACGCCAATGGGGTTTGACGGAAAAATGGAAGTGACGACTCTTGAAGGGGTGGAACAAACCATTTCCCAAGGCCCTACTGCGGCTGTCGTACCCATTAAACAGTTGGGAACTAATGGTGGGGGTTATTTCGGCGTTAATTCATCCCATCCGCTGGAAAATCCGACCTACCTCTCCAACATGGTTGAATGCTGGTCCATCCTGATTATTCCGATGGCGATGGTTCTGGCCTTTGGTTTTTATCTAAATCGCAAGAAACTGGGATACAGTATTTACGGCGTAATGCTGTTTGCCTTTTTAATTGGCGTCTGCGTTAACGTGTATCAGGAGATGAACGGCAATCCCCGCATAGAAGAGATGGGCATCGTCCAGGAAAGCGGGGCTATGGAAGGTAAGGAAATCCGGCTCGGATCCGCGGCTACAGCTTTGTGGAGCGTCGTTACGACAGTTACGTCAAATGGGTCCGTCAACGGGATGCATGATTCCACCATGCCTCTTTCAGGCATGATTCAGATGTTGAACATGCAGATTAATACGTGGTTTGGCGGCGTCGGGGTAGGGTGGATGAATTATTTCGCCTTCATGATTATAGCCGTGTTCATCAGCGGTCTGATGGTTGGAAGAACTCCCGAATTCCTGTGCAAGAAAGTAGAAGCCCGTGAGATGAAGATCGCTTCCATCGTGGCGTTGCTCCACCCGTTTGTGATTCTCGTCGGTACGGCTCTGGCTTGTTACCTGTTTGTTTACGCGCCATCGTTTGTGGAAGGCGAAGGCGGGTGGGTCAATAATCCCGGCTTTCATGGACTGAGTGAATTCCTTTACGAATATACTTCAAGCGCCGCCAATAACGGTTCCGGGTTCGAGGGTCTGTCCGATAATACCTGGTTCTGGAATTACTCTTGCGGTATTGTCCTCATTTTGAGCCGTTTCATCCCGATCGTAGGACAGGTTGCCATTGCCGGGCTTCTGGCGGGCAAGAAGTATATTCCCGAGACGTCCGGAACGTTGAAGACAGATTCAGTGACATTCAGCACTGTGACTTTTGCCGTGATTTTCATCGTTGCGGCTTTGTCCTTCTTCCCTGTCCATGCCTTGAGCACCATTGCCGAACATTTGAGTTTGTAAATACAGGTCAGAACACGTTGATTACCGATAATATATTTATATATTTCTATTCCATTTTCTGGAATTGAAACAAGAAATCTACGATATGAAAAATTCCAATAATACTTCCCTGTTCGAAAGGGAGCAGGTACGGGAAAGCTTGAAGCAGTCATTGATCAAGCTTCATCCGGGAATGATGATGAGGAACCCGATCATGTTTACCGTGGAAATCGCCACGATGATCATGCTTCTGGTAACCGTTTATTCCCTCTTCAGCGACGGACAAGGGGATTTCCTTTATAATTTCCTCGTTTTCGTCATTTTGTTCCTCACCCTTCTGTTCGCCAATTTTGCCGAGGCGATTGCCGAGGCCGGAGAGATTGACGTTCTGGTCAATAACGCCGGAGTGGGGATGCTCAACGCCCT
>OHAF01003298.1_pt1 | contig 10682 bp, 6 predicted proteins | sample 1577041 | NCBI WGS metagenome assembly OHAF01 (sample SAMEA3541495, study PRJEB24748) | human gut metagenome | biome: human gut; feature: human-associated habitat; material: faeces | place: China | collected 2012
TTTACACCAACATGCTCGGGTTAAGGTACTTTTGAATTGTTCAGCAGGCATTAATTAGAACAGGCATAGATGTTGTTGCATATGTGATACGTACCCGCCTAACCGTTTGGAGGAAAAATGAAAAGCAGAATTTATTATGCGGCAGATTACGGAGTATTACCCTGTGCGGGAGATTGCGCAGGGGAGCTTCAGGCTTTATTTGACAGTATTACCGACGACTCATGCGTCGTTTTTAAAACCGGCAGCTATTATCTTTCAAGGCTTATAACCGTGAAGGGTAAAAGCGATATAAAAATATTCGGGAATTTTTCGGAAATAGTAACGCATTTTGACGCGTGCGGCCCGAAATCCGCCACTAACGAGGCGTTTGAATTCACAGATTGCCGCGATATTGAAATAACGGGATTTTTCTTTGACACCGATTCTCCGATAGGCGCCGCCGGTGAGGTTACCGCTATTGATTTCAAGAATAAAACCGTTGATGTGAAGATATATGATGAATTTCCCGTTACCGGATATGAGCATATTTGCGGAACTAACAGCTTTGATATAAAGGGATCACCCGATTATGCGCTTGCGACCTATAACGATTATATTGAGGAGCGCAGCTTCACATTGCCGGACGGTACGGTATCAAAGCGCTATGAGGGTCTTAATTATGAGGTTGTAAGCGACCGTATTATCAGACTGAAGCTTGACGGCATTCTTCCCGAAAAGGAGGCTTGCAGGCTTAAAATAGGGCACAAGATCAATATACGGTATGAAATATACGGTCATTCCTTACTGTCGTTTTATTTTTGCAGCAGGGTTACTTTAAAGAATATAACGGTATACTCTGCCGCAAGCTTCGCGGTTACTGTAGAGCCGCGATCATCGGATTTTACATTCGATAATTTTTCCATTCGTGTAAATAAGGGCTCGAAGCGCCTTATGGCGATATACATATATTGGGGCTTATGGGAAGGCTTGTGCTTAAAAACTGCAATTTGGAGGCAATGGGGGACGATACGCTAAATATTCACGGTCTGGCGCTTGAGGTTGTGAAAACCGAAAACGGCGGCAAGACAATTACTGCCGACGGAATGGAGGGCAGACCTAAAAAAGCCATATGCGAGTGCACATGGGCACAGCCCGGAGACAGAATAGCTGTGTATGACAGGAAAAGTTTTTTGCAAACGGCGGAGTTTACGGTAAAAAGCGTCTTACCGAACGGAATTTTCGAGACGGAGGATATGAGCGGAACAGTCAAACAGGGGTGTGTGCTTGCCAACAAGGCATTTTTTGCGGCGGTGCATATTGACTGCTGCACCCTGCGGAGTACCAGAGCGCGCGGTGCGCTGATACAAACGCAGAATGTTTTGATTGAAAACAGCTATATTTACGGAATTTCATATGCCGGGCTGCTTTTTTCTCCCGATATTAAACGCTGGTGGGAGGTTGCGCCTGCCGAAAATGTTGAAATACGCAATAACATTTTCGAGCATTGCTCACATGCCTCCGATACAATGCCGGACGGGGCGGTCTCATTCAAGGCATCGCATGACGGGGAAAGCGGCGAATACCCTGCGGGAGTTCATAAAAATATTTTAATACATAATAACCGCTTTAAAGACTTTTGCGGCTGCGGAATATTTGTTTCGGCAGCCGACAGCGTTCGCATTGAGGACAATGTGTTTGAGCGGGATAAGACCGCTCAAAAGCAGGGCTTTGATATAAGGCTTGTAAACTGCCGCAATACGAAAATATATAATAACCGTGATGATGATTTCCCCGAAAGGTTAATAAGCATTGAATAAAAGCATCCGTGCCGACTGTGGAATGTCGGCGCGGATGCTTTTTATGATTTTTCAAAATCGTTAACATGATTGAACCAGTTGTTGTTTTGCTGCATTTTGTTTTTGAATTCGGACGGAGAGACCTTCATGAATTTTTTAAATTGACGGCTGAAAAAGTAAATATCGGAAAAGCCCAATTCCTCGGACACCTCGGTTATTTTTTTGCCTTGGGACAAAAGCTCGCAGCTGTAATTGATCTTTTGCTTTATAATATAGCTCTTTGGCGTGTCGTGAAAAATGCTTTGAAAAAGCTTCAGAAAGTAGGAATAGCTTATTCCGCACTGCACCGCCAGATCCTCGACGGTTATTTTGCGGTTTGTCAGCGTTTCCGCTATAAGGTCTACGGCGGGCTGAATTATTTTAAATTGATCGGAGGTGGTATATATATTGGTTTGAAGATTGCTTATGATGTTGTAAAGAATGGAAAGACATTTTGTATATGTGCCGGATTGATTTTTCTGCCAGGTGGAAAGTATTTGGTTAAAATCGTGATACATTGAATTTCCGAACATGGTTTTAAAAAGCTGCTGCTGATACTTCCCCGAATAATTGGTGGTAAAGAAAATATCTATAAACGAGCCCTTTTTATTAAAATCAATACGGTATTTTTCATGCTCGCCGGCGGGCAGGAAGAGAATATCGCCGTGACTGATGTTAAATACGCTTTTGTCAAAATAAATCGTCGCCTCGGTTTGGTAGAAAAAGATAAGCTCGTCAAACAAAAGCTGCGTTCTGTACTCAACAAAATTATTCGTGTAAATATTTGTATCGATGTAGTGAACGCGCTGAAGCGAATTTATATAGAAATCATTTGAATTGAAGATCATTGTAACCACCCGTACAAAGAAGCACTTTACAAAATTGTATTTTTATTCCATAAGCCTGTCAATGGTAAAAAACACAGGAATGGCTTGATTTTATTCTTCAATTATAATAGATTTCAATAAAAAAATCAATAAATATTTCCCCAAAATATAATCCGAAAAATTTTCGGAAGTTAAATTAGTGAAGAAAAGTGCAAATTATAATAAAAATTGCATTTAAAAAAATAAGGCAATCGATTATAATAATTGGGCAGAATGACAACATAAATCCGAAAAAGCAGGGAGTTGACGGTAATGTTCCGATACCAAAAAATTGACCGACTGATAAAGGCAGTATGCTCTTTGCTGCTTGCCGCCGCGCTTGTTGCCGGCTGCGGAAGCAGTGAGGAAGTAAAAAAGAAAAAGAAGAAGATCATTAAAAAGGTAATCGTTGTGCAGAACGACGAAAGCACCGATTCTTCTTCAAGTGACAGCTCGGATGACAATTGTTATTATGACAACGATAATAATTCCGACAGCGGCAGTACAGAGGATGACGGCACCCCTGACAGAGAAAAACGCCCGCGCGCAACAAAGAACACCTCATCAGGCTCCGAAGCGGACGAAAAGAGCGAGATTACCGTAAGCGCCGTAAAATGGAACGGACCTGCAGGTTATACCGTTATATATCCGAAGGGTAATGCCGAAATGAAAGCTGCGGCGGAGAAGATACGGTCGTATTTTTCGGAAAAGGCGGGGCAGAAGCTCACCGTTTCCGATGACAGTGCGGCTGTTGGCGCGAAGGAAATACTTATAGGCAATACAAACCGCCGTAAATCTGAGCTTAAGGAAAATAAATATGCCGTATCCATTAAAAATAACAAAATTTATATAGAGGGCGGCCACACCGCGATGACAGAAACCGCCGCAGAGTGGTTCGTATCCCTTAATTATGAAAGCGGAAAGCTTAATACGCTGAACGGCGAATGCGAAAGCTTCAAATCGAAGATTAAAAGCGACTACAAATATGTTTGGGGCGATGAGTTCGGCGGAAATGCCCTTAATATGAATAAGTGGTGCTTTGAAAATAAGATGGCGGGTACAAGCATGATGCCGCTCATGAGGGATTCAAATGTTGTCAATGTCAATAACGGTCTGCTCAAAATGACGGCTATACGCTATTACAATCCGGCATTGCCGACAGCGGAATACGCCACCAATTCATCAATATGCACGCAGAACACCATGAGCTATAAATACGGCTATCTTGAAATGCGGGCGATGGTGCCGTACAGCGTCGGGGCATGGCCGTCCTTTTGGCTTGTGAGCGGCGGCGCGCTGAAGGATGAAAGCACTAAACACGATTACGGTGTTGAAATAGATGTTTTTGAAATTTTCAGCAGCACAGACACCGCAATACCGAACATACATAAATGGTTCCATAACGGAAAGCACACAATGTATAACGGCAATCACTATAACAAAACCACAACGACAAACTATGTGTTCAAAAATACCGATAATTTATCGAAGGAATACCACACCTACGGCTTTGAGTGGACTCCCGAAAAAATGATAATGTCGGTTGACGGCGAGGATTACATGACCTTTGACATGACCGACGATTTCGATAAAAACGGCGGTATGGGCGGCTTTAATTCTCCTTTGCTTATTATTTTAAATAACTTTATATATGCTCCGGACTTGGGAGAGACAAATGCAAGCAACCGTGTGAACAACAGCGATCTTCCCTTTAATTATTTTGTCGATTATATAAGACTTTATCAGAAGCCGGGAGTCGGGGCGTTAAATTTGGCAGGGTAAAGAAAAAACACCTTATGCCCCTGAAAGGTTTGAATTATATGAGCAGATTCTCGAAAAGAATAATTTCATTTGCCGCCGCGGCACTGCTTGCGATGCAGTGCTTATCGGCGTCTGCCGCAGGTGTATCGGCGCAGAGTGCGGCTTATGAGAGCAGCATTGAGCTTTTGAAAAACGCCGTTTACAGAGCCGGTATCAGTGAAAAGGACGGAGCTGTTTTATGGAACGACAGAGTCGGGGATCTGAATTTTAAATTTAATATGCAAAGCGGCGGCAGCTATAACCTGAAAATAGTATGGAAGCCCTGCAGCAGCGGTACAGATGTTGCCATCGGGTTACTGTTAGACGGTGAATATCCGTTTGAGGGAATTGAAAACACGGTGCTCAAAAGGCTGTGGAAAAATGCGTCGGATGAGCCGAGGCGTGATTCGCTCGGCAATGAATTCGCTCCCGAGCAGATAGAAACGGGCGAATTTATCACCTCGCTTGTCTGCGATAATTCGGGCGCCGCAAGCGAGCCTTACGCCTTTGACATCAAGGCGGGAGAGCATACTCTGACACTGCGTTCGCCCGAGCAGGGAATAGAGATATCATCACTTTCTTTGGTTCCGATTTCGGAAAGTGACGACTATAAAACCGTAAGCCGTAATTACAGCCTTCAAAAGCCAGATGCCGAAATTATAAACATACATGCGGAATCGGCGACGGATAAAACGAGCCGCTCTATAATCCCGAAGTCAAACAACAGCGATGCCGGTATGACGCCGTCCGACGCGGCATTATCGAAAATCAATTATATCGGCGGCAGCACATGGCAGAAGCCCTTTGAAAGCCTTTCGTGGACTTTTGAGGTTAAGGAAGCGGGATATTATTATCTCAATATGCGCTACAAGCAATCGGAGCTAATTAACGGGCAGAGTGTACGCCGACTGAAAATTGACGGCAGCGTTCCGTTTTCTCAGGCGGAAGAGCTGGTTTTCCCATACGGCTCTGCCTGGAAATATTATACATTCGAGGATGATAAAGAGCCGTATTATTTTTATCTTGATAAGGGAACGCACACATTGACGCTCGAAGTAAATGCGGGGAATAAGTCGGAATATTTTTCGAGACTGAAAAAAATTGTAAATACGCTCGGCGATGAATACATAAAGATTGTTGCGATTACCGGCGAAACACCGGATGCCAACCGCGATTATGAGCTTTTTAAGCAGATTCCGGATTTTACCGAAACGCTGACGGAATGTCGTGAGCTTCTGCTGAAGCTTGCGGAAGATATCGATTCGGAATCGTCCGACCGCAGCTCGCAGTATACTGCGGCTATGAAAAACACGGCGCGCGTGCTTGCCGCAATGCTTAAAAGCCCTTATTCGGCGCAGCAGTACCTTTCGGATTACTACACTAATTACACATCGCTAGGCTCATGGCTTTATGATATGGTGAATATGCCGCTTGCGCTTGACGAGCTTTATATTGTTCCCTACGGGGCAAATGCGGCGGAGAAAAGCGCAGGAATTATTAAGCGGTTAGTTTACGGCTTTAAGCGCTTCTTTGTGTCTTTTTCCTCTGATTATGCAATATCGGACAGCAAGGAAGGCTCGGAGACGGTAAGGCTGTGGGTCAACTGGGGACAGGATCAGGCGTCGGTTCTGAATTCGCTTATAAAGGAATCCTTCACCGAAAAAACGGGTATAAGCGTCAAGCTTGAAATCGTCAACACGCCGCTTATTAACGGTATACTTTCGGGCAACTTCCCGGATGTATCGCTGCAAATGTCAAGGGTAGACCCGGTAAACCTCGGGATACGCGGCGCTTTGAGCGATCTCAGACAGTTCGATGACTGCTCGGATGTGCTTAAAAGCTTTCAGCCGGGAGCGGAAACACCGTATGCATACGGCAACGCGCTTTACGCACTGCCCGATACGCAGAGCTTCTTTTTAATGTTTTACAGGGAAGATATATTCGGTAGCCTCGGATTATCCGTTCCGAAAACATGGACTGAATTTTTAGAGGCAGCCACGGTTATACAGCGTAATAATATGAGCGTTTATATGCCGTATACGCAGATAACCTCCTCCACCACAGTGAATGCGGGAATCGGGGGACTCAATGTCTTCCCGACGCTCATGACACAAAGCGGATTAAGTCTTTATAACGATGAGCTTGACGGAACGGTGCTTACTTCCGATAAAGCGGTTGAGATATTTGAAAAATGGACGGAGTTCTACACGGATTACGATTTCTACAAGGAAGCGGATTTTTATAACCGCTTCAGAGTAGGCTCAATGCCGCTCGGTATCGCGCCGTACACAATGTATATGACGCTGTATTCGGCGGCAAGGGAAATTGAGGGCAGATGGACTGTAGCCGAGGTTCCCGGAACCGAAAACGGAAATAATTTTGTTTCGGGCGCGGGCACGGGCTGCGGAATAATCGAGAAATCAAAGAATAAAAAGGCCGCCTGGGAATTTTTGAAATGGTGGGTCTCGGCGGATACCCAGGAAAGATACAGCAATAATGTAGAGAGTATACTCGGAATGATAGGCAGGATAACCACCTCAAATGTTGAAGCACTGTCGCGCCTTGCGTGGAAGCCTGAGGTGCAAAAGGTCATTAACAGCGAGTGGGCGCTTGTTAAAGAGGTTCCGGAGGTGCCCGGCAGCTATTATATGACCCGCTGCGTCGATCAGGCGTTTTGGTCGGTGGTGAACGGAACCTCAAGACCTAAGGACGCACTTGTGAAATGGAGCAGGGTCGCGGATGATGAAATCAAACGCAAAATAGCAGAGTACCGATAATTTCCCGCGGGAGCGGCAGAATGGAGAATTTTATGAAACGCAATAAAATCGGAAAAAATGAATTGGCTGTAAATTTTAAAGAGAATATCCCGATGTTTGTTATGTTTGCGCCGTTTTTGATTTTCTTTGTTCTTTTTACGGTTCTTCCGATATTCTCTTCCCTTGCCTTAAGCTTTACCTCGTATGATCTGATAGCTTCTCCGGTATTTAACGGAATAGACAATTACAAAAGACTTATAGTAAATGATATGACCTTTGCCGTTACGGTAAAAAACACCCTGGTATTCGCAATAGTGGCAGGTCCGCTCGGCTTTTTGCTCTCGTTTATTTTAGCCTGGGCGGTAAACGAATTTTCACCGGGGGCGCGTGCGTTTATGTCGCTTATGTTTTATGCGCCGTCGCTTGTCGGAAATGCTTACTTTATTTGGCAGGTCGCCTTCAGCGGGGACAGCTACGGCTATATAAACAGTATGCTTTTATCACTCGGAATAATAACCGAGCCGATAACCTGGCTTAAAAACGAAGCCTACCTTATGCCGATAATAATTGTTGTTCAGCTGTGGCAGAGCATGGGTGTTTCGTTTCTTGCGAATATTTCGGGACTGCAGAATATAAACAGAGATTTATATGAGGCAGGTTCAATTGACGGCGTTCGCAACCGCTGGCAGGAGCTGCGTTATATAACACTTCCGTCAATGTCGCATATGCTGCTTTTCAGTGCGGTCATGCAGATACAGGCGTCATTTTCGGTCAGCGCAATCGCGGTGACGCTGGCAGGCTACCCTAGCAAGGGCAACGCGGTAGATACGGTGGTATCGCTTATGTCCGATGTGGCAACGGTTCGCTATGAATTCGGCTATGCCTCGGCAATAGCGGTGGTCTTATTTATGATGATGGTCATAACCAGACTTATAGTGGGTAAAATTCTTCAGATGGCGCAGAAATGAAGGTGAGGAAAATGTCGCTGAAAAAATATTTAAAGGGGCGCGCAAACGCTCACGAAAAGCCGGCAAGCAGGCGCTTTACGCGTTCGCGCTTCGGTAATTTCATGAACTTTTTTCTTATATTCCTCGCCGGACTTTTCACAATGCTGCCGCTGGTATATGCGGTATGCACCTCCTTTAAGCCGCTTGATGAGCTGATGATTTTTCCGCCTCGCTTTTTTGTGAGCAGACCCACGCTTGAAAATTATCTTGTGCTGCCGGAGCTTATGGCGTCGCTGAAAATTCCGCTTTCAAGGTATATATTCAACAGTATTTTTGTAAGTGTAGTAACCTCGCTTGTGTATATACTCGTCTCGGCGATGGCCGCTTTTGTGCTTTCAAAGGCGACCTTTTACGGAAGAAATGTGCTTTTTTGGATAGTTCAGTTTGCGCTCATGTTCAGTGCTACAACGCTTGCGGTGCCGCAATATTTGATATTTTCAAAGCTTCGTATGATCGATACATATTGGGTATACCTTTTGCCGCCTATGGCAGGAACACTCGGAGTGTTCCTTATTAAGCAGTATATCGAGGGGTATTTGCCCGAGGCGCTGCTTGAGGCGGCGAAAATCGACGGAGCGAATTCCTACCGCATATTTTTCTCAATCGTACTGCCGATAATAAAGCCGGCAACCTTTACCGTGTTTCTTTTCACATTCAGGGACATATGGGCGTCAGTTCCGAACGGAACGGTGTTTACCGAGCAGCTTAAGACCCTGCCGCAGATAGTAAGCCAAATAACGGCGGGAGGCATTGCTCGTTCCGGCAGCAGTATGGCTATCACTGTTATAATGATGATACCGCCGATAGTTATATATCTTGTCACCCAAAGCAATGTGGTGGAGGGCATGAGCAGTGCCGGTATCAAGGAGTAATTAAGGAGCTGAAACCACTTGAAGCGAATATTAAAGACAATTACAGCATCGCTGATTGCGGCGGTTACATTGGTTTCCGTAATTTCAGCCTCTGCCGAAATTCCGTGCGCAAGCTATACCTACTGGGATAATATAGGGGACGAGCGCAAGGAGGTATACAACCGCGCAATGTATTCGTGCGATACGGTTCTTAACGCGGAAAAGCTCGGCATATCCGCCTTTAAAGAGCTTAACGATGTATGCACGGATTCCGACGGAAGGATATATCTGCTTGACTCCTCCTCAAGGATATCGGTATTTGACGGTAATTACAGTCTTCTTTATGAGATTCATAAAATTTCGGGGAAAGAAAGCTACGATGATGCCAAGAGCATTTATATACATACCGATAAAACAATATACATCTGCGACACCGAGGGACGCAGAATACTTCACAGCACCCTGCGCGGCGAGCTTATCAATATAATAACGCTGCCGGATTCCTCTCTTTTGCCGGACAATTTCGATTTCCGCCCAATAAGAATAGCGATAGATGAAAAGGGCTGCACCTACATACTAAGCGAGGGCTCTTATTACGGAGCGCTGCTTTATGACGAAAACGGTAAATTCATAGGCTTTTACGGCGCAAATACCGTGACTGCGGGAATAGCAGGGGTCATGAGCAATATAATGGGAAGAATCTTCCCAAATAATGCAAAAAGGGCAAATACAGCAAGCCGCATACCCTACAGCTTTGTGGATATTAAGTCGGATAACGACGGTTTCATATATACCTGTAACGGTAAAACCGAGAGATATCAGAACAAAGGGCAGATAAGAAAATTAAGCCCCGGAACAGGCAGGAACATTCTTGAGTCGGAGGATGTTAATTTTACGGATACTCCCGTAAACCGCGATTATTCGTTCGGTGCGTTTGCCTCGCAGGATATTATGAATATCGAAATAGACGGCTCGGGCTATATATATGCGTTGGAATCGGTCTTCGGCAAGGTCTTTCTTTACGACGGCGAATGCAGAATGATTACGGCATTCGGCGGAGGAATGCACGAGGGCACCCAAAGGGGAAGCTTTGTTAATGTTTCAGGCATGGCGCTGCTTGATGACGGAGATAGGGTAATTGTATCCGACAGCGTAAATAACGATATTACGGTTTTTAAAATAAACGATTACGGAAAAGAAGTAAAGCGGCTTGATGCCCTTACAATGAAAGGAAAGTACGCCGAGGCAAAGGCGGGCTGGCAGAAGGTATTAAAGGAAGACAATTGCATTCAGGCGGCGTACAGCGGCATGGCGAACGCCTTTATTGACGAAGGAAATTATAAAGAGGCTATGAAATATGCAAAGGCGGGCTACGACAGGGAAGCGTACGCCGTTGCATTTGAATACAGCCGCAGCGAGTTTATAAGCAATAACTTTTCGGTGCTGTTCACACTTACGGCGGTGGTTTTTGCGGCAATAATCGCGGGGCTTGTAATAAGCAAAAGACGAAGCCTTAATTTGGTTAAAAGCCCTGAGATACGCTTAATGCTCGGTACTATGATACACCCGTCAGAAAGCTTCGGGCTTG
>OHAF01003299.1_pt1 | contig 10676 bp, 9 predicted proteins | sample 1577041 | NCBI WGS metagenome assembly OHAF01 (sample SAMEA3541495, study PRJEB24748) | human gut metagenome | biome: human gut; feature: human-associated habitat; material: faeces | place: China | collected 2012
GGATTTATAAATTTTCAGAAGCACTTCACTGACAAACGGCAACCCTCTTAAAATGGAAACGCCATGTGCACTGCCGTGAGGCGGATTGAGTGCTGTCATTAAAATCAAATCCGGATATGGAATCGGCTTTCTTTCCCCAAAGTTATCTTTTACATAAATATCCACGGATAACGTTTTATCGTTATGCATTAAATCAATATTGTCCAAATCAGCTACATACAATGCACCAATATCATCGCCTCCTATGGTAGGAACTATCTCAGCAACTGCTGTACCATAAGTAAGCAACTGGTCAAAATAGCAGCTGATAAAACTGTAAATACCTTGTTGATACGTATTCACCTTTACGTGGTCCAGAAAAGAATGCAGCTCTTTTTCCACCTGTTTATCCTCACATTCCACAGTAAAATTTCCAATAATACGAAGCAATTTATGAATGGCAGAATCAATAATCGGCACTGCACCTCTTAATGCAGTATAAAGCTGCCGCTCCGCAGCAATGTTATTCTCACAACATTGCCATACAAAATAATCTTGTTTACCCACAGTTTGGACTGCCATGGTAGCGTCAACTGTCTTACTTTCTAAAGCTTGTTCTTTTTTCTTCTTTTTCCCCTCTTGTCCTTGTTTTCTCATGAAATTCAATGAAAAAATCCCTTCTTTTTCTCTATCATCTGTTATTGGTATTTTCTCAACTGCTGCTTGCAAACTTTCAATTATTCTTATCATTGGTACATAGTTAACCTCTTCTTTCATTGCTTCCAATGCTTCCCATGCTCCTGCTTCATAGTTATTAACACATTTTGTAATTGGTGCTTTAAAAATGTTAGAATACCTTTCTAGCCATTCAAGAATTATTTCAACATTAACCCTTTCAATTCTCATAAGCATAAGTATAATTGTTTGGAATTGCATAACTTCATCTTCCATTTCTAATTGTCTCATCTTTGCTTGGAATACTAATATCCAAAGTGGTGCCATATATCCTATTACTGCAAAAACAAATGCTAATAGTAATTCAAACCATTGAACATATTCAGTATTAATAACTTGCAATTTATTATAAATTCTTTCAGCAGCTTTATCTATTTCAGTTGATTCTGCTCCTTCGTAATATTTTAATTTTTGTACAGATGTTTTTATTTGTTCTTGTGTTGTTTTTGGTTTTCCTCTATATTGATCTAATACAATATTATCTTGTTTTGTTATTTCCATAGCCTTTTTTTCATCTTTTTCAGATAATCCGCCTATAATATTATAATCCGTTGTCGGCTCTGTATATATGTAATTGATTGCTACTACATGTAATTGAGTAAATACAATTATAGATGCAAAAAATGTAACAATTGCAATTGCAATTCTATTCATGAATAACCATTCCATTTTTTGTGGAGATGCTGCATCTTTTAGTAATTGCACTACTTTTCTATATTCTTTAGTACCTTTTTTAGGTATAAATAAGTCTACTATTTTTTTTATAGGTTTCTTTTTATACAATTTTTCTTGCCAAGGATTTTCTGTTCTTGTATCTATGGCTGTTGAACCATTGTCTTTTAATTTTCTAACTAAAACATAAGATACAAAAGTAATTAATAATATAAGCATTTGTACAATCATTCCTGCTTTTCCTTGATACCAACTAGCAGTAAATGAGAAATTAGAAATCGCCCAATTCTTCAAAGGCTCTAATAATAATACTGGTGCTATTGCAATAACAGATAAACTTTGAAAAACATAATTTAATTTGTCTCTTTTTAATATCTCTAATTGCATTTCTTGTGTAATATTATTAACATTTTTTAAATATAATGATGCTCCATCTACTTTTCTGTCTCCAAATTCTTTTGTTAAATATGACACTCCTGCAAATTCTTTTAAAAAGCTATTTGGAGCTATATCGTAATACTTTTCTAATTCCATTTCTGGATCATCAGAAATTAATATTTCATATATTTTTTCTCCTTGTCTTGATACATCTTTTTCATCATCTTGCGATACTTGATATATTGCTTCTTCTACCATGTTGTATTCATGGTATGCATGTCTTATTTCAGAGAAAAAATCAATTTGTTCTTTTAATATTTTATTATCAATTTTATCAACAGAACCATCTATTAATGTATCTATCATAAATAATTCAAACAATAATAATATAAACATTAATAAAAAGTTTTTTGATGAAATCATAATTGTTAATATCATAACAGGCACTACTATAGCAAGTGTTCTTGTTAAAATTTTAGCTGTTCCTTTTCTTGTATTATACTCATCATCTATATTAATAATTTCCAATCTTCTTCTAATTTTTAATGCATATCTTTTTATAAATGGAATTTTTATATATGTTAAATATAATTTTTGAAATAGTACTTCTGTTGAAAAGCTCTTTTGTTTTGTTCCTTGTTGTAATTTTTGGATTTTTCTATATTCAGATCCTTGCATTTTTTTAGATAATATAAAATAGATAAGTACTATTATAACTAAAGTTACAGCTGATCCACCCATAATATGTAATATCATTTGGTTACTCACTTATATTAGCACCTCCTTTTTGTTGTTTTATTCTACATTATTTTAGTTCAATTACATAATCTTTTCATATTATGCTTGTGTTGTTTTTGGTTTTCTACCTCTTCTTTTTGGTTTATTTTCTACTGTTGCAGATACTTCTACAGTTTCCTTCTCAGATAATTTATTTCCCCAATGTTTTTCTACAAACTTATCAAATTCTTCTACGTCAGCTTCACTCATATTATTTCTCATTTCTCTTAAGTTTGTCTGAGTTATTGGATTTGTTATAACATATTCCCCATCTATATATTCTAAAATGTTTCTATATGTATATAATTTTTTATCTGTTGTTTTTTCAAAAAATCTTGTAGCATTATCAAAGAATTTATCAAATTTTCCTTCTAATGTTTTTTCTTTTCTATGATCAAATGTATATTCACTTTTGCTTTCAATTGGAATACATTCTGTAATTCTTTCTATGTATCTTTTTCCTCTAAAGTCTTTTACTTGATGTACATCAAAGTTTAGAACTTGTACAACTTGTTCTTCCGCTGTTTTTTCGTCTGTAAATACCCCAGTTCTAAGCATCGAGTTTCTTAGTGCTGTAACTAAGTTAGGAAATGTTTTTGCGTGGTGAGTAAATAATGTAAACTTAGATGCAACTTGAGCTGCTTGAATCATCCAAGATGCTACGGGGTCTGTTGCAACCTCACCAATGATATTAACAGAACCATCTGTTTTCTTTTGAACATCCAATCCCTCTTGTCCTGAAATAGTATCTGTTTCTCTGAATGTTAAAATGTTACGCGTTGGATATATTTTTCTTAAGTGTAACTCAAATGCTGTTTCCTGAACACGTATATTCATTGTTTCATATATATTTTCAATCATTCCCATAAGTAATGTTGTTTTACCAGAACCTTGTTCACCTGTAATGGCTGTAATTCTAGCTCCTTTTACTAAGAATTTTAATAATTCTATAGTATCTTCTTTTCCTTTGTCTCTTACTAATTGTTCTAATGTAGCTCTTTTTACGTCAAATTTTCTTACAAAGAATGCCCATGTTTCAGAGAAGCTTGGTCTTACAACAACAACACGAGAACCATCTTTCATTTCATTTATTTTATAACCATTTGTGTCAGATAATTGTCCTGGATTGTTATATTTGTAAATGTTTTGACATACTCTTTTTAATTCTGCTTCTGTTCCAAAAGATAAAAATGCTAACCTAATTGATTTACCTTGGAAAAATATCCAAATACTATCACATGCTCTTGGTACCTTGTGCTCTGATACCTGGTTTAAGTAATCGCTATCAGTTTGTGCTACTTGGCTCAAAAAACTTTCTGGAAGTCCAGATACACCACCAGAAACACCATCTATATTCATATCTCTTACTTCATCAATGCTACTGTATCCTTTGTAATGTTGATATATTCTTTGTACAACAACACTTAATTTGTCTGAAAAAGATAATACTATATTTTCTTTTTCATATATTTCTTCAATTTCATCACTTGTAATTACATAAGAAGGCTTTGTTTCTCCTTCTATATATTTTAATTCTGCCAAATCATATTTTTTGATTAATTCTGTTAATGCTTCATATGCAAATTCTTTTTTGTATGCATAAATTAAAATATCGAATTTGTCTTGTGCTGTTAAAAGTGATGGGATATCAAAAGGTATAGCTTTTGATATATTTGTTTCTGTTACTCCATATTCTTTTTGTAATAAGTCAAATATTAATTCCTTTATGTATCTTTTGTCGTTAACATCTCCATATGTACATCCTTTTAAAGCTTTCTTTAGTTCATATTTCTTGTTTTTTCTTCTCTTTAATTCTTCTTCAGAGAGACCTATATCATATAAGTTAATTTTAGTTATTTCATCTAATCTCTTTTTTACGAATTCTGTCATTACATCTATAGTATATGTTTTATCATCTACATCTACTGCTGTTTCTACTTTAGCAGTTTTCTTTTTCTTTATTATATAATACATTGCATATACTGCAACTAATAAAACTACTAATGTTAACACAATGTTCGTTATAGTCATTTAGGTTTCCCTCCTTACATTTTCATCGCTAAATCTTGCAACCTATACATAATATTTTCTGATGTTCTTTTTACTTCTGATAAAAAGAATCCATTTATATCTTCATCGTCTACATTTCTAATTTTTAAAAATAAATCTGGCACTTTTGCTTCTTCACAAGCTTCAAAAAATAGTGTATTATATGGTATTGTTGATACTTTATTTTTTTCTCCCATATAACGAGTAATATTTTTTATGCTATATTTTGAGAATTTATCATATTTTCCTATTAATAACAATGTTTTTTTAGAATTTAATATAGGTGTGTTTTCTCTTGTTTCCATAAATCTATCAATGCTTGTTAATCTTTGACTAATGTTAGCAACTATTAAATCAGAATTGGCTAATATCATTTCTCTAATGCTAGGATTCATTTCATTGTCTAAATCTATAAAAACTAAATCATAATAACTGTTAGCTAAGTTTATAATATCTGGATATGTTTTTTCTAGTTCGTCATAATCACTTGTTTCCCCTCTAAATCCTTGTAATACTTCTAATCTATCTTTAAATATTATTTTTGTATAATTTGTGATATTTTCTGGAGAAAGTTTGTTACTTTTTACTACTTTAGCTAGACCAACAATTCCTTCTTCTAATATTTCATTTGTATTTGGGCCAAATAGCCCGAAATTTCTTTTAACTTTCTTTTCTTTCCAAAAGCACTGATTTAGTGTGTCATCTCTATAACCTGTTGATATGATTAATATTCTATAGTTATGTTCTATCGCCATATATGTACTAATAGCTGCTATAGATAGCGTTTTACCTGTTTGTTCTCTTCCATCATTCCAAAATGTTACAACTGACATTTTTATACTCCTTTTTCTATCAATTTAATAGCTCTTCTTATTGTCATTTCGCTAACATCTCCTAATATTTCTTCTGACATATAAGCTAATCCATCTTTGTATTGTATGCTTAATTTTTTAAATTTTATTTTAGCAACTCTTTGATTTTCATATATTACACTTAAATCTCCATTTTCTATTGGAAAATATATTCTATATTCATTCCAAATTATTTTATATCCTAGTGAAAGAAAATTAAGATAATCATCTTCTTCTTTTAACATTTCTTCAGCAAAAAGTACTTTTGTTAAACTTACAACAGTTTTTAATTCACTTAAAATTTCTAGTCCTTTTTTTAGTGAATATGCATCAAATGATGTTACAAAGTAATTTTTAAATGACTCTTCTAGTTTGAATATACTAAATCCTTCTATACTGTCTGTGTCTATTAAAACTATGTCATAATCCAAATCCTGTTCTTCTGAATATCCCAAATATCTTTTTATATCTTCTATATTTGGAAATCCAACAGCTATATCAATTTCTTCATATTCAGTTACATACATTTTTGTAGGATTTATAACTGGAACCACATATCTTGCTTTTTGTTTTGTAGTTGCATCTATTACCAACACTTTCTTTTTTAGTGTTGTTAGTATTTTAGCTATATATATTATTAAATCTGTTTTGTCATAAGCCCCTATAAATCCTATTTTCTTCATGTATGTATTTTCTCCTTTTCTATATTATTCTGTTGTAGTTCCAGATAATGAATCTAAATATTCTTTTCTTGAATTTTTAGAATTTGTTACACTTTCTTCCATTGTTGTTTCTAAGTTTGATTGTGCTTGTTCTCCTTGATTGTTGATTGAACTATTAATATAATTGTTTCTAATTTCTGCACTATTTCCATTTCCATATCTTGTTCTAATTTCTGTCATTGCTTTTTCTAGAACGTTAGGATCACTTTGTAATAGTTTTGAAGTACTTTCATTTATTGGATAAGTTGGTGTTGCTGCTTTTTGCATTCCTGCTTCTGTATATTTAGTAGCATAAATTTTAGCACCTTTTACTTGTGCACTATCAATAATTGCACAACTCATATGTAATATTTCATCTTCTGATAAATTCATCCATATTGTATCTTCTGAATCAGCTGTACCAATAGTTGGTATTTCAACTTCTTTTTTTGCTACTACAATAAAATCTTGTCCATTTGGAAACATTACCCTTATATCAACATAGTCTCCTGTTACTAAATCTATTGGTAAAACTATCATATTGTATTCTTGTTTTCTAACATCATCTTGTACTTGATTATCACCTTTGCTTAATAATTCTGTTGTTAAAAGTGTATTTTTCTTCATTGTTACTTTAGCTATAAGTGGTACACTATTTAGTTCTAAATATTCCTTTGAATTATTTGAACCTATTATATAATAATTATCTGTTTCATCTTCTTTTTGTACTTCATATTCTTTATTATTTTTATTAATATATAGTTTAGGATTATTGTTTTTATCATATTTTGTATATATGTCATTTCCCTCTTTATCTTGTAATGCATAATTTTGAATCATTGTAATATCACTTGTTGCATTACTTGGAACTAAATTTTTATTAACAGTTTGTAGACTTAACATATCTGTGGTGATAACTTGTCCCGAGCTTACATCTTTATTCAAAACATAAGCTTTTACACTTGCTTTTAATTCTTCTTGCTCTTTTTTATTTTTATTCATCAATTGAATAAATAAAAATGCTATTACTACTCCTGAAATCAGTACCATTACTAACATTCCTAATAAAAATGAATTTCTTGCTTTTCTTTGCATTGGATTTGTTGCCATGACAAATTCCTCCCTTAAAATTTATTTGTATATATTTTTTTACAATCTTTTATTTAATTTTACCTCAAATATTACCTAAAATCAATCTAATCTCTTAACTGTAATTAAAAGTTAATATTCTTGTAATATTTTTGTAATATTTTAGCTACACCTTCATCATTATTACTATCTGTAATATAATCTGCAACTTCTGTTACTACTGGTGTACTTCCCTTCATTACTACTCCTAGGCCTGCATTTTCTATCATTTTTTTATCATTTATATTATCTCCAATTGCTATGACTTCTTCTGGTTTTATTTCTAGTTTTGTTATCAAAAATTTTATAGCATCCCATTTATCTACATTTGATAAAGAAATTTCTGTATAATAATATTCTATAGGAATATCTTCAGTCCCTTGCCTTATAACTTTTCTTGACATATGTGATACATCTAAAACTTCAATTCCATTTATTTTTTTTAATTTTTTCATTATATAATTAAATACTGTTTTATTATCGTCACATACTGTAATTTTTAAAAATTTATCTTCTTTCATTTCTTTTACATATTCATACATGTCTTTAACTATATTAATGTTTGTTTTTTTATTTTCTTCCTTTTTTAAATTTTCTTTGTAATAATATAAAACATTATATTTTAATGATGTTGCTAATATTGTTTTGTCAGTATATACATTGTAACTTATACTGTTTTCTTCACATATTTTTATTATTTCCAATACTTTTTGTTTTGTAATATATTTTTCGTATATTGTTTTTTCATTTTTGATATCATAAATAAGAGCACCATTTCCTGCAATAAAATAATTGTTACTTCCTATTTCTTTTGCAATTGTTTTTATAGAATCTATTGGTCTTCCAGATGCTATAATTACTTCTGTTCCTTGTTCAATAACTTTTTTTATTACATTTTTTGTGTTCTCTGTTACAATTCCATAACTATTTAACATTGTACCATCTAAATCAATTGCTACTAATTTGTACATATTTTTCACTCCTCTTTTGATCGTATCTTATTATATATATAAAAATTCTAATTTGCAATATTTTAAATTATTATTTTTTCTAAAAATTTCCTGTTTATTTTTCTCTTTTTTGCAAATGATAGTATTAGAAAAAGCAGTAGTTTTTTCTAGTGTAATATTACAGGAGGTGAAAAAACAATGGCAAACTCAAGTAACAAGAAATTAGTACCAGAAGCTATGACTGCTTTAGACAAATTCAAATACGAAGTAGCTAGTGAAGTTGGTGTTAACTTAAAAGACGGATATAACGGAGACATCTCAGCTAAAGATGCTGGTAAAATCGGTGGACAAATGGTTAAAAAAATGATAGAACAAGCTGAAAGAAATATGAAATAGTTAAGTTTTATTATAACTTAATCTAAGATTTTGCATTTGGTAGGAATTTAAATTTTTGTTTTATTTATGTTTTATATTTAAGCATACATAAAGGCAGGATTTGATTTCCTGCCTTTTTTATATATAAATTATGCTTCTGGTTCTACTAATCCGTAGTTTTTACCATCTTTTAATTTATGTACAACATTTACTTTTCCTGTTTCAACATTTATAAATGCTAAAAAGTTATGTGTTGGTTTTGATTGTAATTCTAAAACTGCATCTTCTGGTGTAATTGGTTTTATTTCATAATATGATGTTTTTACTATTTCATCTTTTATTTCAGAAACTTTATCTGTTACAACTTCCATTGTTTTTAATGATGCATCTTTCATCATTTTTTCTTTTTTCGTTTTTGCTTTTCTAATTTGTCCTTCTAATATATCAATATCTTTATCAATAGAAGCATACATATCTTTATCTTCTGTTACTGCTCTATATTTTTCTCCGTTTGCTGTTACATATATTTCAGCTATTTGTTCTGTTTTTTCAGTTCTTAAAGTAACTTCTGCTTCTGATTCTTCAAAATATTTATCAATTCTGTCTAATTTTTTTTCTACATAGTCGTTTATTGCTTCTGTTATCTTTAGTTCCTTTCCTGTTATTTTTATTTTCATAAAAATCGCTCCCTTCTCTTTTTTGTTCATTTTTTATAGTTATATTTTCATTATATATGTTATTTCTATTTTTTTCAACCCCTTTTTTGTTTTAAGTTTTGGTTTTTTAACAATTTACCTATATTTAAAAACCTTCTATTTTATATTCTTTTTCTAATTTCTCATCAAAATACAATTTAGTAACTAACTTAAATTCTTCCAATGCATCATCTTTTAATTCAAAAGAATATAATTTCTTAGCTGGTGCCGATATTGTATATTTTATAGCATTTTGAGTACTTTTGCTTATATTTATAGCTGAAGTATCTTGTCTACTACATGCTTCACATTTAAATCCATTATCCTTTAAGCTAAATGTTTTTATATTTTCTTTTTCCTTACAATTAACACAATCTTTTATATTTGGAACAAATCCTGTTAAAGATAATAATCTTAATTTAAATATACTTAAAATCAAATCCAAGTCTTTGTCTGTTTCAGATATTATATACAATGTATTTAACAGTAATTGCAAAATATAAAAACAATTTTGATTTTCATGTGTTACATCCTGAATAATTTTATTTATATGCACAGAATATCTCAACTTATCCAAATCTGTTCTTATATTATAAAATACTTCAATTGGTTCTACTGAACTTATATGGTATGTACTTGTTCCTTTATATAATAAATACTCCCCAAAGCAGAACATCTGCGTGCCTGCTAAAAGAGCGCTCTTAGGTCTTCTCGCTCCTTTAGCGACACAAGAGATTTTTCCTACTCCTGGTGTAAGCATTGTTAGCATTTTATCAAAATCTCCCATATTGTGTTCAGACAATATTATTCCATTCATTTTTATATTTGCCATTTTCCTTATTACCCTTTTCTTTGTTCATTTCATTTTCTATATTTTCAATTTGTTTTAATTCTAAAAATGCATTAATATCACCTGTATTTTTAAAGGTATCCCATGCTATTTTCCTTATCATAAGCTTCACTTCCTTTTTCTTAAAGTTTTACCTTTAATTTTATCTTTTGCTATTTTTTCATTTTTATACTTGTTATTTTAATTTAAATTTACTTACTATTGAATTATTATCTTGCCAATCTTCTTTTACTTTAACCCAAGTTTTTAAATTTACTTTTACTCCAAAATTCTCCTCCATATCAATTCTAGCAGATCTTCCGATTCTTTTTAGCATTTCTCCATTTTTTCCAATAATAATTCCTTTATAAGAATTTTTTAAACAGTATATAGTTGCTTCTATATCATATATATCTTCATTATTTTTATTTTTTCTTTGTTTCATCTTTTCTACTTCCACAAAAATCCCATGTGGTACTTCATCTTGTAACATTTTTAAAGCTTTTTCTCTAATTGTTTCTTCTGCAAGTTGCCTTAATGTTTGATCAGTATATTCC
>OHAF01003303.1_pt1 | contig 10648 bp, 8 predicted proteins | sample 1577041 | NCBI WGS metagenome assembly OHAF01 (sample SAMEA3541495, study PRJEB24748) | human gut metagenome | biome: human gut; feature: human-associated habitat; material: faeces | place: China | collected 2012
CAGGTGGAACTGGCGCAGCTTCGTTACCGGTCGGCGCGTCTGGTCGGACTGCGCGAATCTCTTTCCAGACTTGTCGGTGGTATCGGAACAAGAGGACCGGGTGAGAAAAAACTGGAAACAGACAGACGTCTGATCCGTACCAGAATATCTGCTCTGAAAGCAGAACTTGCGCAGGTAGAGAAACACCGTGAACTGATCAGAGGCAAGAGAACCAGAGGAAATCTGAAGACAGCGGCGATTGTAGGCTATACAAATGCAGGAAAATCAACGCTTTTGAATACACTGACAGGAGCCGGCATTCTGGCAGAAGATAAGCTGTTCGCAACATTGGATCCGACGACGCGTGTATTGGAACTCAAAGATGGGCAGCAGATCCTTCTGACAGATACTGTAGGATTTATCCGCAAGCTGCCACATCATCTGGTAGAAGCGTTTAAAAGTACGCTGGAAGAGGCTAAGTATGCAGATTATATCATTCATGTGGTAGATGCTTCCAATCCGCAGGCAGAGCTTCAGATGCATACGGTGTATGAGACACTTCGGGAGCTGGGAGCGACGGGTAAAAAGATCATTACACTCCTGAATAAGCAGGATCAGGTGCAGGGAGAAGCGCTTCGGGATTTTCGGGCGGATTATACAGTCAAATGTTCTGCCCGTACCGGAGAGGGCCTGGAGGAACTTAAAGATGTTCTGGTAAAACTCCTCGCAGAGAGCCAGATTTATCTGGAAGAATTATATACTTACAAAGAGGCTGGTAAGATTCAGATCATCCGGGAGTACGGGAGTCTGCTTTCAGAAGAATATCGGGAAGATGGAATTTTTGTAAAGGCGAGAGTACCTGCAGAAATCTTTGTTTCAGTAATGCCAAAGTCCCATAAATAAAGGAAAAATGTGAATATTGGACAACACCATATAGTTGTGCGCTTGCATTATTGGCACAATATATGGTGTTTTTGTCTATTGACGTATAGATAAGAGTCTGCTACAATAGGTTCTACACGGTTGCTGTGAACGGAGAAAACAGCAATCTGCAGCATGTAATTCACGGTATGAATATGACCGTATATAATACAGGTGCAAGCAGTAGAGGGAGGAATGTATAACATGTTTCAGGTAGTAAAACGTGATGGTGAAATTGCTGAATTTCAGATGGCAAAGATTACATCAGCTATTGATAAAGCATTTGATGCAAAAGAAAAAAACTACAGTAAAGATATGATCGACCTTTTGGCCCTTCGTGTTACTGCAGATTTCCAGAATAAGATCCAGGATGGGAAGGTAACCGTAGAAGATATTCAGGACAGTGTGGAGAATGTTCTGATCCAGGCCGGATACAGTGATGTTGCCAAGGCATATATCCTTTATCGTAAACAGAGAGAAAAGATACGTAATATGAAATCCACAATTTTGGATTACAAAGAGATCGTGGACAGTTATGTAAAAGTTGAGGACTGGCGAGTAAAAGAGAACTCCACTGTCACATATTCAGTAGGTGGTCTGATCTTGAGTAATTCCGGTGCAGTTACAGCCAATTACTGGTTATCCGAAATCTATGACAATGAAATCGCAGATGCGCACAGAAATGCGGATATCCATATTCATGATCTGTCCATGCTGACCGGTTACTGTGCAGGATGGTCATTGAAACAGCTTATCAAAGAAGGGCTGGGTGGCATCGAAGGTAAGATTACATCCGCACCGGCAAAGCACCTGAGTGTCCTTTGTAATCAGATGGTGAATTTCCTTGGAATCATGCAGAATGAATGGGCTGGTGCGCAGGCATTTTCTTCTTTTGATACGTATCTGGCACCTTTTGTCAAGGTGGACAACCTGAGTTATCCGGAAGTTAAGAAATGTATTGAATCTTTCATTTATGGCGTGAATACACCAAGCCGTTGGGGAACACAGGCACCGTTTTCCAATATCACACTGGACTGGACGGTTCCGGATGATCTTGCAGAGCTTCCTGCGATCGTTGGCGGCAAAGATATGGATTTCAAATACAAAGACTGCAAAAAAGAAATGGACATGGTCAATAAGGCTTTTATTGAGACGATGATCGAGGGAGATGCCAATGGACGTGGGTTCCAGTATCCAATCCCGACATATTCTATCACAAAAGAGTTCGACTGGTCCGATACAGAGAACAATCGTCTGCTGTTTGAGATGACTTCCAAATATGGAACTCCATATTTTTCAAATTATATCAACAGTGATATGAAACCAAGTGATATTCGAAGCATGTGCTGCCGTCTGCGTCTGGATCTTCGTGAACTGCGTAAGAAGAGTGGCGGATTCTTCGGATCCGGTGAAAGTACCGGTTCGGTAGGTGTTGTTACGATCAACATGCCACGTATCGCATATCAGTCCAAGACACCGGAAGAATTCTACAGAAGACTGGATCGTCTGATGGATATTTCTGCAAGATCACTGCATATCAAGAGAGAGGTTATTACAAAACTTCTGAATGAAGGTCTTTATCCGTACACGAAGAGATACCTTGGAAGCTTTGACAATCATTTTTCGACCATTGGTCTGGTAGGCATGAATGAAGCCGGTCTGAATGCGAAATGGCTTGGCTGTGACATGAGCGATCCGCGTACACAGAAATTTACAAAAGAGGTTCTTACACACATGCGCAACCGTCTTTCTGATTATCAGGAAGAATATCCGGGCGAACTGTTTAATCTGGAGGCGACTCCGGCAGAATCTACGGCATATCGTCTTGCAAAACATGACCGTAAGCGCTGGCCGGATATCCGTACAGCCGGAAGCAAAGGAGATACTCCGTATTATACCAACAGTTCCCATCTGCCGGTAGAATACAGCTCAGATATTTTTGATGCACTGGATATTCAGGATGAACTGCAGACTCTTTATACATCTGGTACCGTATTCCATGCATTCCTCGGTGAAAAACTTCCGGACTGGAAGGCTGCTGCATCTCTGGTACGCAAGATTGCCGAGAACTATAAACTTCCATACTATACGATTTCACCTACTTACTCCGTATGTAAGGAACATGGATATTTAAGTGGTGAGCACTTTACCTGTCCGAAATGTGGAAAGAAAGCAGAGGTTTACAGTCGAATTACCGGATATTACCGTCCGGTACAGAACTGGAATGATGGAAAAGCGCAGGAGTACAAGAACCGTACACTGTATGATGTGCTTCACTCCAAACTTAAGAAAGTCCATACCAGTATGGTTACAGTGACAGATGATGATGTCAAGATCGAGCCGGTAGAAACACATAAATATCTGTTTACAACCAACACCTGTCCAAACTGCCGCATGGCAAAGAAGATGCTGGAAGGTGAAGATCTGGAGATCATTGATGCAGAGAAGAATCCGGATATGGCACGTCAGTTTGGCATTATGCAGGCACCGACACTGGTCATTACGGATGGAGAACATCTGAAGAAATATGTAAATGCATCCAATATTCAGAAATATGTGGATGAAGAGTTAGATTAAAAGAATACAGGTGGATAAGTTCTACTGAAAAGAGTCCTGTGGAAGGGTTTGGTGTACAGAAAGAAAACGTACAGAACATTTCCGCAGGATTTTTTTGTCCACTGCAAAGGTTTACATTTGAAAGAAACGTGAGTATAATGGATAAAGTTGGTATAATATGCAAGTTTTAATTTATTTATGCACAGGACGAGGAGAGAGAAAATGATCAAACAGAACATTGTATTTATTGAAAATAAAGCAGGAAGTCTTCAGAAAGTCACCGAACTTCTGGCAGAAGCAGGAATTGATATTTATGGATTTGCATGCTTTGATGCACCGGAGTTTGCTCTTTTTCGTATGATAACAAACCAGGCAGATGAAGCAGAGAAACTTCTGAGTGAGAATGGATATATGAATCGTGTGACAGAGGTCATTGCTGTAGATCTGAACGATGAAGTGGGCGGACTGAATACCGTACTGCAGGTTCTTGGCAACTGTAATGTGAATCTGGATTATATTTATACATCCTATCATAGAGAAAACAGCCTTCCGATCATGATCCTTCAGACAGATGATGTATTTGTGACAGAGAATGTACTGAGCAATAATGGATTCCGTGTACTGAATTCACTGGAGGACTGATACAGGCATGAATAAAACAAGCTTTGGGAAAGGCCTTCAGGATGGAATTCCGATTGGCCTGGGATACTTTGCGGTATCCTTTACCTTTGGGATCATGGCTATTCAGTCAGGTCTGACTTCATGGCAGGCAGTTCTGATCTCACTGACAAATCTTACCTCGGCAGGACAGTTTGCAGGTATTGGAATCATTGCAGCCGGTGGTTCGCTGTGGGAGATGGCACTGACGCAGCTGGTTATCAACTTAAGATACTGTCTGATGTCTTTTTCTCTGTCACAGAAACTGGAAAAAGGTGTTTCCAATGGACACAGACTTGCGGTTGCGTTTGGTGTGACAGATGAGATTTTTGGTGTCAGTGCAAGTCAGGAGGGAAGGATCAGTCCGTGGTATAATTATGGTGTAATGTGTGTCGCGATTCCGGGATGGACACTGGGAACACTGGCAGGAGCTGTTTCTGGAAGCCTGCTTCCGGATTTCCTGGTAAGTGCACTGAGTGTGGCAATCTATGGAATTTTTCTTGCGGTGATCATTCCACCGGCAAAGAAAAATCGAGCCGTTCTTGGCGTAGTGATCGGAGCGATGGCTGTGAGTACGTTATTTGCAGTGGTTCCGGTACTGAATAAAGTTTCTACCGGATTTGTGATCATTATCACGACATTGCTGGTAGCAGGGTTGGCAGCACATTTCTGCCCGGTTGAGGAAAAAGAAACAGAGGAAAAGGAGGCAGCAAACTGAGATGAAACCGAATATATATCTGTATATTCTGGTGATGGCAGGTGTAACATATCTGATTCGTATGCTTCCACTGGTCCTTTTCAAAAGGGAGATCACCAGTCCGTTTGTAAAATCCTTTCTGTACTATGTGCCATATGCATGTCTTGCAGCTATGACATTTCCGGCAATCCTGACAGCAACGGCAGGCGGGATCATTTCCGGTGCGGCGGGACTCATTGTAGCACTGATCGTGGCATATCGTGAAAAGAGTCTTCTTACGGTTGCGTTGTTCGCGTGCGCGGCGGTATTTATTGTAGAGAGAATAATGGAATTTATAATGTAGAAAAAGTTCTGGCTTTGCTTTGTGCAGGGCCGGATTTTTTTTTCGAAAATAGTTAGATGAAGCAAATTTTCTTGACAAAATGGATAGCCTAAACTAACATAAGTATAGATACAACTAACCGATAAGGTTGGCAAAGGTATGAAAAGGAGAAACTTATGTTTTTGGAAATTCGGAATATTAAGAAATCATTTGGTACCGGGGACAGCAAAGTAGATGTTCTGAAAGGGCTGGACCTGGATATTGAAAAAGGGGAATTCTGTGTACTTCTGGGGCCGTCGGGCTCCGGTAAATCCACCTTACTGAATATTATCGGTGGAATCGAGAGCGCAGATGGTGGAAGTATTTCTATCGAAGGCGAAAAGCTGGCTGATATGAAAGAAAAGAAACTTTCTCAGTACAGACGGAAACATCTTGGCTATATCTTTCAGATGTACAACCTGATTCCGAATCTGACTGTGAGGGAGAATATTGAGGTTGGTGCTTATTTAAGTGACCGGGCACTGGATGTGGATGAGCTTCTGCATACACTTGGTCTTTTTGAGCATCAGAGGAAACTTCCGAATCAGCTTTCCGGCGGACAGCAGCAGAGAACTGCGATTGGGCGTGCAATTGTAAAAAATCCGGATATTCTACTCTGTGATGAGCCGACCGGTGCATTGGATTACAATACTTCCAAGGAAATTCTGAAATTGATCGAAACAGTGAACCAGAAATACGGAAATACGGTGATCATGGTAACACATAATGATGCAATCAAGGACATGGCGGATCGTGTGGTAAAACTTCGAGATGGAATGATCCGTAAAAACTATCAGAACGAGCATAAGATACCTGCGATGGATCTTGACTGGTAAGGGGGCGGTGCTATGAAAAGTCCCCTGAGAAAAAGAATTCCCCGTGAACTGAAAGGGGAGATTGGAAAATATCTGGTTGTATTCATCTTGATGGTTGCGACGATCGGTATGGTGTCCGGATTTCTGGTTGCAGATGGAAGCATGATCCAGGCATACGATGAAGGATTTGAAAAATACAATATTGAAGATGGAAATTTTCGTACCGGAGAGCGTCTGTATCGAGGACAGCGCGAGGCAATTGAAGAGGAAGGTGTCAAAATCTATGAAAACTATTATATAGAAGATTCTCTTTCAAATGGAAGCACAATGCGCTTTTTCAAGAATCGTACAGAGGTGGATAAAGTATGCCTGATGGACGGAGAATTACCGTCAGAAACCGGTGAGATTGCAATTGACCGTATGTACGCAGATAATAATTCACTGAAGACTGGAGATACTCTGGATGATGGGACAAAGTCCTGGACGATCACCGGGCTGGTTGCATTATCAGATTACAGCTGTTTGTTTCAGAATAATAACGATTCTATGTTTGATGCTGTAAAGTTTGGAGTAGGCGTAGTGACGGATGAAGAATTTGATTCTCTGGATCAGGATAAGCTGCAATATAATTATGCATGGACCTACAATGAAAAACCGCAGACAGAACTTGAGGAAAAGAATGTTTCGGAAGATCTGATGAAGGCAATGGGAAAAGTTGTCACTTTGGAAAATTTTGTGCCGCAATATCAGAATCAGGCGATTATATTTACTGGAGATGATATGGGAAGTGACAAGGCAATGATGATCATGCTTCTCTATATCATCATCGTGATCATGGCTTTTGTATTTGGCATCACGACCAGTAATACGATTGCAAAAGAAGCTGGTGTCATCGGAACGCTTCGGGCATCCGGCTATACAAAAAATGAGCTGATCCGGCATTATATGACTCTTCCGGTGATCGTAACGCTGGTGGGCGCGCTGATCGGTAATATTTTAGGATGTATGTGCCGGTATGTATTATGGAAGCTACAGTCTGCCGACTTATGTGACAATCTGGAATGCAGAAGCTTTTCTTATGACGACAGTAGTTCCGGTAATAATTATGTTTGTAGTTAACTATGCGGTTCTGCATCATAAGCTGAAGCTGTCGCCGCTTAAATTTCTGCGAAGAGATCTTTCTTCCAGAAAGCAGAGACGTGCGGTTTATCTCAGCCCGCGAATGAAAATTTTTCACAGATTCCGCCTGCGCGTGATCTTTCAGAATATCAGCAATTATCTTGTCCTTTTTGTGGGGATCATATTTGCAAATCTGCTTCTGATGTTTGGCCTTCTGCTCCCGTCCGCACTGGATCATTACCAGCTGGAGATCCAGAACAATATGCTGGCAAAATATCAGTATATGCTTTCAATGCCGGTAAGTGTGATGGGGGGCAGTAATAAGCTTGAAAGTATGCTGGATATGCTGCTGTTTGCACATGACGCAGAAACAGATAATGAAGACGCAGAAGAATTCAGTGCTTACTCACTGAATACACTTCCGACCAAATACAAAAGTGAAGAAGTAACATTCTATGGCGTTCACGATGACAGCAAGTACATTGATGTGGATTTTTCAGATGGCGTGTATATTTCAAAAGCGTATGCAGATAAATTTCTGCTGAAACCGGGAGATTCGATCACACTCAAAGAAAAATATGAGGATGACGAGTATACTTTTAAAATCAGCGGAATTTATGATTATAATGGTAGTCTTTGTATTTTCATGCCACAGGAGGAATTGAACCGGACCTTTGATCTGGGAGATGATTATTTCAGCGGATATTTCAGCAATTCAGAGATTACAGATATCGACAGCAGCTACATCGGTTCTGTGATTGATCTGGATGCACTGACCAAGATCAGCAGACAGCTGAATGTTTCCATGGGAAGTATGATGGGGATGGTAAATTTATTTGCAGTTGCAATCTATATGATCCTGATATATCTTCTCTCTAAGATCATAATTGAAAAAAATGCACAGTCGATTTCGATGACGAAGATTTTTGGTTATACCAATGGTGAGATCAGCAGGCTATACATCTTGTCCACGTCGATCGTGGTTGTTTTGTGCCTTCTGATCAGCCTTCCAATTGAGACTACGATCATGGAAGTTCTATTCAGGGAAATGATGCTGCAGAGTATCTCCGGATGGATCGCGCTCTGGATTGACCCGATGATTTATGTACAGATGTTTGTGATCGGGCTTGTGACATATGCAGTGGTTGCACTTCTGGAATACAAAAAAATCCGGAAAGTACCGATGGGTGAGGCACTTAAAAATGCGGAGTAATAAAAAAAGTTTCCACTTTATATTGTTAACGTGCTAAATAACTGTTATAATGAGCAAATAGTGATGCAGTGAACAAAGGGAATATAAAGTGTTCACAGCGATAAATTTGTTTATAAGAGAGGGAACGATACATATGAATCAGTTGGAAGTACTTCGAGAGAGCCTTGGACAGTGTGATGAGATCGTGCTGGATGCATTACTTATGCGTAACAGAATCGTAGAAGATATCATGGCTTACAAAGAAGCAAATGATATTCCGATCCTTCAGCCGGAGCAGGAAGCAAAACAGAGAGAATGGCTGAACCGCAGAATGGAAGGCAGACGCCATAAAGATGAAGTGACTGCTGTTTTTGAAGAAATTACCAGAAACAGTAAGAGAATCCAGGCACGTAAACTGTTTGATTACAATATTGTACTGATCGGTTTCATGGGTGCAGGTAAATCTACGATTTCTGATTTCCTGAAGACAGTATTCGCAATGGAAGTTGTAGAGATGGACCAGATCATTGCCGAGAGAGAGGGAATGTCCATTTCTGATATCTTTGAGACATATGGAGAAGAGTATTTCCGTAATCTGGAGACAGAACTTCTTATAGAAATGCAGTCCAAGACCAATGTAGTTATTTCCTGTGGCGGTGGTGTGCCGATGAGAGAACGCAATGTAGTCGAAATGAAGAAGAATGGACGCGTTGTCCTTCTGACAGCTAAACCGGAGACAATCTTAAGCCGTGTCAAAGATAATCACGACAGACCACTTCTGGAAGGCAACAAGAACGTTGACTTTATTGCAGACCTGATGGAAAAACGTCGTGAGAAATACCAGGCAGCAGCTGATATTGTGATCGAGACAGATGGTAAGGATAAACTGGAAATCTGTGAAGAACTTGTTCAGAGAATCCGTGCACTTGACGCAGAAGAGTAAACAGGGGTAACATACAGCAGATTGTTGTCTGAGAATATCCCGAGACATACAGGTTGATACGAACGTAGTGAGTGACAACCCGTCAATAGCACAAAATTATTGTTTTTTTAATGAACATATCGAAAATGTCCAGATGCATGCCATCTGGATGTTTTTTTATCACAAAAATTGAAAGATATATCAAAAAACAGTCCATTTTGTTTAATATATCCATATGGTATTATAATTTCATCAAAAAGCTATACGAAATAGCTAAAGAGCAAACAAAAATGGGAGGTTTCTTTTATGAAGAAAAAATTAGTTTTAGCGATGGCAGCAACAATGGCAATCACATCTTGTGCAGTTCCGGTACTTGCAGATGATGCAGCAGCTGAAGGCGGAAAGATTGGTATCTCAATGCCAACACAGTCTCTGGAACGTTGGAACAGAGATGGTTCTTATCTGGAAGAACAGTTTAAAGCAGCTGGATATGATGTAGAGCTGACATACTCCGATAACGAAACAGACCGTCAGGTAAATGATATCCAGAACCTGATCTCCGATGGAGTTAACCTCCTGGTAATTGCAGCTATCGATGGTGAAGCACTTAATACAGTTATGGATGAAGCAGCAGATGCAGGAATCCCGGTTATCGCTTATGACCGTCTGATCAAATCCGATGCAGTTTCCTATTATATCTCCTTCGATAACTATACAGTAGGTACTCTGCAGGGCCAGTACGTAATCGATACTCTGGATCTTGACAATGCAGGTGATAAAACATATAACATCGAGTTCACAGCAGGTGACCCGGCAGATAACAATGCAGGATACTTCTTCAACGGTGCTTATGACACTCTGAAACCGTATCTGGATGCAGGCACACTGAATGTAGTTTCCGGACAGACTGATTTCGATTCCGTAGCAACAGCAGCATGGGATACACAGACAGCTCTGGAAAGAATGCAGAACATCCTCGCTTCTTACTATGCAGACGGAACACAGCTTGATGTAGCTCTTTGCTCCAATGACTCTACAGCACTTGGTGTTACACAGGCTATCGAATCTGACTATGCAGGCAAAAACGACGTTCTGATCACAGGACAGGATGGTGACGAAGCTAACCTTGCAAACATCGTAGATGGAAAACAGTCCATGACAGTTTACAAAGCAGTTGCAAACGAAGCAGTTGTTACTCTTGACCTTGCAGAAGCAATGCTGAAAGGTGACACAATTGATGATTCTCTGATCACAAACTCCAAATGGGATTTCGATTGTGCATATGATACAGAATCCTATGAAACATCTGAAGGACATAAATGCCCATCATTCCTTCTGGTTCCTACAGTTGTAACAAAAGACAACATGAAAGAAGAACTGGTTGACACAGGATACTATACACAGGACGATGACGGATATCTTCATCCAG
>OHAF01003304.1_pt1 | contig 10645 bp, 7 predicted proteins | sample 1577041 | NCBI WGS metagenome assembly OHAF01 (sample SAMEA3541495, study PRJEB24748) | human gut metagenome | biome: human gut; feature: human-associated habitat; material: faeces | place: China | collected 2012
ATTTAAACACACAACTTTGATAACATCAAATGATTTTATTTAAACATAATATTTCTTCAAAACGGGCGGATGATATCCTCCCGTCTGAAATATAGTCGCAATGCGTTGTGCATAAATGCACTGCCTTTTGCTCGTTATTTCAGACAGCGCTTTGCTCCCTTTTTCCGCCACCGGCGGCGGTCGCAAGGCTACCCCTACATACTTTCATAAATTTTACATTTTACATTTTTAATTTTCAATTTACAAAATCAGCGGTTTTTCATCGCTTTGTACATCAAAATTCCTGCGGCAACCGACGCATTAAGGGAATTTATCTGACCTTTCATGGACAATGACGCTATTACATCGCACTTTTCACGGACAAGTCTGGAAATGCCCTTACCTTCGTTGCCGATAACAATTGCACACGCACCCGAAAAATCACACTCGTCATAATCCGTGCCGTCCATGTCTGCGCCGTAAACCCACACGCCTTTTTCTTTGAGTTCATCAAGTGTAACTGCAATATTGGTCACCCTTGCAACACGCATATATTCAATTGCGCCTGCAGACGCTTTGGCAACCGTGTAGCTTAAACCGGCACTTCTGCGTTTCGGAATAATAATTCCGTGAACTCCGGCACATTCTGCGGTTCTGATTATTGCACCGAGATTATGCGGATCTTCAACCTCATCAAGCACAACAACAAACGGAGCTTCGCCCTTGCTTTCGGCATATTCGAGGATATCATCAACCGTTGAATAATCCTTTGCCGCCGCAAATGCGACAATACCCTGATGAGTTGCGCCGCCGCTCACATAATCAAGCTTTGTGCGGTCAACCTCCTTAACGGGAATTTTCTTATCACGGGCTTTTGCGAGGATTCCCACAATCGCACCGCTCTTTTCACCCTTTGCAACAAGAATTTTGTCAATTGGGCGGTTACTGCGAACAGCCTCGCTTACAGGATTTCGCCCTGCAATCACATCAGGCTTTTGTTCTGTATTTTCAAATCTTTCGTTTTTCATCATAATCAGCCTTATTCGGTTTCCTTTTTATTTTTTGTGTCTGCATGGGACACACCGCTTCATTTTGCTATCTATTATAACATAACAATTCAAATTATTAAATACTTTTAAGCCATTTGTTTTTAAAAACTCAAACTCTGTACAATGTATCAAGAGCAATCGCTCCGGAGTCGATGTATTCGGGAATTATGCCGTACATTCCCGTTTGTATGTCCTCAAAAAGTATCATGTGCGGAGGGAACACTGTAAAACTGCAGTACACGGCAATCAAAAGCAACATCATAAACACGCAGGGCAAAAAAAGCTGTTCAATTTTTCTTTCACCGTATTCAAGCCTTGCGCTGAGTGCAAACGCAGAAAAACACACGGCAATTGCACAAATGAACCTTGGCAGACCTGCACTTTCAACACCGAGTGCATAGATTAGCAGATATGTTGCAAGACAGAATATTCCGACAAACCACAGGGAAATTATTCTTGACACGGCAAAGCGATGGAATCCCGAGCGTTTTCCGATTGCCTCAACAAGACTCCACACAAGGTAGGAAAGCATAACAACCTTGGTCTGCTCCCACATACTGCCGTTTACAGCACCGAAAAATATGCCGAGCAACGCACCGTTTGTCAGCGAATAAAGATTTTTGAACACAATTATCATCAGCGGAACAATGACAAGCCCCCAAAGCCTCATTTTCACGGTTTCCTTTTTCATAAAACACACCTCGCCGATGTATTTTATGAGTATAGATTGTCATATATTACCTTACCACAATTTGAATCGCAGAAAAAAATGTTTTTTTGAATCACGAATTTGCGATTTATTTTTCTAAATTTGCATTTATACATTCTGTATAACTCAACATTTTAAACATCAATGTGGAAAACTATGTTGAAAGTGTTGAAAGTGATGTTAAAAAATCCCGATACTACACGAAATTTACAAAGTTGTAACTTTTAACATTAAAAAAATAGGTTTTCCACATTTTTGGATACAGGATTGTAACGGGGAAATTAGATTACATTCTGTATAATCCACATGTCAAGTGGTATTTTTTGCTTTTTTTCAACATTTTTAATTTACAGAAAATGTTTTATAAAATCAAAAAAACAGGCACACCGCCGTGTACCTGTAAATTTCGTGTTAAATTGTCGGCTTTTAGTTTCTGAGAAGATGAATCGCCGTTTCAGCTTTCTCAATAATCCTCAAATCATTATCATAGGAGCACATTTTTCGTGCCTGTTGCAAATCAACCCAAATATAACTGTCAATTTCCTCCTCCTGAATTTTGACATTATCCGTAAATGCCTGTGCAAGGAAAAAGACAACCCGTTTGCGAATTTTACCGAAAGGACAGTATTCGCTGATTTCACGAAATCCCTTTTCAATCACGACATCAAGACCTGTTTCCTCTTTAATTTCACGGATTGCTGTCTGATGTTCGTTTTCACCGTCTTCAATATGTCCCTTCGGAAAGCTCCAATATCTGCCGTTGCTGTTCTTTACAAGCAGAATTTTCGTGTTCTGTCTGCTTTTGTAGAAGATAACCGCACCGCACGACTTTTCGTAAAGGCACACAATGCTTTTCAGCTTAATATTTTTCAGTTTTGAAAGCACCTGTCGCAGTTCGGGCTCATAAAACACCTCGCCGTATTGTGAGATTATCGGACGCTCGCCGTCAAGGCCGTCAAATTCGGCAACGGCAACCACAACGCCCTCAAAATATTCTGTTACGGGTTTGTGCGAAATCACATACGCACTTTTACAGCGTCCTGAAACGGAGGTAATTTGTGCCGAATACAGCTTATCGCTTATTTTTCCGAACACGCTCACCTTCACGCTGTCTGCTATCATCGGCATACACCTCCTTACAAGAATTTACCCGATATGATATCAGTTAAAAAGTCCGCTCATACTGTCAAGCTGAACCTGAGTGTTGGCACTCATTACACCGTTCACAAAAAGCACCTCGTCAATTCCGTTGGTTTTGCAGTAATCAACAAGATTCTGTTTGAAATATCTAAAATCGATAACATGAACTTCTTCGTAGTTATTGGTGAGATACGGAACAAAAGCGTTGCCGTAGCTTTCCTTTACAACGGCAATCTTCTTACCTGCCGCCGCATTTTCCGAAGCTGATTTCAGAACAGTGAGAGCATTATCACCCATAACAAATACACCGTAGGTGTTTGAACCGCCCTCTGCGGCTTCATAGTAGGGACTGTCATAGCTTGCGGAAGAACCGTCTGCCTGTGTGATATTCATTGTTACATTATAAGGGAACTTCCAATAACTTACCGTATCGCTGTCAAGACCGTCTGCCGAGTTGGTAAACGAGCCTGTAAAGCCGTCAATCTTCTGTTCCTTGCAATCATCAAGCGAAAGAACGGGCAAATCTTTTGTATCGGCAAATGCCGTGTAAGCATAGTAAGCACCGAGGCCTGTCCAATGGTGGTCGCTCTTAAAGTAGATGTAATCTGTATTATGTTCCGCAAGACGGTTGTAGCAGTTAATCGGAGTTACCTTGTCGGAAAGAGCCGCATAAGCCGCCTTGATGTTGTCAGCCTGTGAGGTTGACGGAGCGTCGCTGTCTTTGAGTCTTTGCGGAAGTCCCATTTCGGTATGGTTAGGAACAATCATATCATAAACCTTTACGGAACTGCCGAACTTGTCTGCAAAGCCGTTGATTGTCTGAGCATAGTTCTGCGCTCTTGCGTCATCACTGCTGAACAATTCGTAGCCTGTTTTGTTCCACACATAAATGCTGTATGAAAGAGTTCCGTTTTTATTGTCGTCCTTTATGCTCGGTGTCATAAAGTATGTAGGGGAAAGCTCGTCTGCTTTGTTAGCAGTCGGAGATTTTGCGGTTTCATCGGGGGATGCTGTTGTGCCAACTGTTCCCGTGGGTACGCTTGCAAGGGCATCTTCCTTTGAACAGCCCTTAAAAATTGAAGTTATAATAAAAATAATAACAAACAGAATTATCAATGCGCTCGCAACGATAATAATTCTGTTTCTGGTTCTTCTTTTGTTTCTTCTTTTTACAGGTCTTCTGACGGGACGCTGTGATGACGGTCTTGCGGCATAGCTTGCAGGACGGCGCTGTTGCTGTCTGCGACGATATTCACGGGAATCAATGCTGTCATCGAAATTATCAAGATCAAAATAATCGTAATCGTTTCTTCTGCTCATAGTGTTACTCTCCCAAACTGAAGATTTTTAAATTCAATTTGAATTCAATGAATTATATAAGTGTATTAATTACTCGCAGTGTACTCCTGTTTGAATCAAAGCAAGCCTTGCTCTGACCGTAAGGACATTATCACTTAGATTATACAACAGAAACTCATCAAAAACAATACAAAAAGCACAAAAAATACAATTTTCGTGAATTAACATTTACAAATGCAAAATAATAAATTACACATTTTTTGAATAAAATCGCAGTAAAAACAGTCAAATTTCTTGAACATATATGCAATTCGTGATAGAATTACAGGGTATGGAATTTTAAAAAATCCTTATCATCTTAAAAGGAGATATTTTTATGGAATACAGGTTTTCCGACAGGGTTTCAAGCCTGAAGCCGAGTGCTATCAGAGAAATTTTCAAATATGCCGCCGATCCGAGCGTTGTATCGCTTTCGGCAGGAAACCCGTCGCCCGATGCATTTCCCTCGAAGGAGATTGCGGAAATCTCGGCAAAGGTTTTTGCAGAAGATCCGATTTCGGTTTTACAGTACAGCGTTTCGGAGGGTTACACTCCGCTGAGAAAGCACCTTACGGAATATATGAAAAAGGAGCATAACACAGGCTCTGACAATGACGACATTCTCATCACAACAGGCGCACAGCAGATTATGGATTTATGCTCAAAGGCTCTTGTAAACGAGGGCGATGTTGTAATCTGCGAGGCACCGTCATTCATCGGCTCGCTCAACACATTCAGAAGCTACAACGCAAAGCTTGCAGGTGTTCCCGTTGAGCCTGACGGTATGAGCACAGAAAAGCTTGAAGAGGCTTTAAAAGCCAATCCGAACGCAAAGCTCATTTATACAATTCCGAATTTTCAAAATCCTTCGGGTGTTACAATGAGCCTTGAAAAGCGTAAGAAAGTTTATGAGCTTGCCAAAAAATACGGTGTTCTCATCATTGAGGACAACCCGTACGGCGACCTGCGTTACAGCGGTGAATATGTTCCGAACATAAAAAGCTTTGATACGGACGGAATTGTAATCTATGCCGGTTCATTCTCAAAGGTAATTTCACCGGGTATGCGTGTTGCTTACACAATTGCACCAAAGCCGATTTTTCAAAAGCTTGTTGTGTGCAAACAGGGCAACGATGTACATACAAACATCTGGGCACAATATGTATGCGATGAATTCATAACAAAGTATGACTTTAACGCTCATCTTGCAAAGCTTCGTGAAATCTACACAAAGAAAGCGAACTTCTGCATGGAGCTTCTTGACAAATACTGCGCACCGAAAATCACATATCATAAAATTGACGGCGGTCTTTTCATCTGGTGTGACTTGCCCGAGGATATTGATATGCCGAATTTCTGCAAAGAACTCGTTCTCAAAAAGGTTTGCGTAGTTCCGGGCAACGCATTTTTAACTGACGAAAACGAAACCTGTCACAGTTTCAGAATAAACTTTTCAACACCAACTGATGAACAGCTTGAAAGAGGAATAAAAATCCTCGGCGAGTATGCAAACAGTCTTTAATCACGGAGGGGAATAATGGAAAATCAGACAAAAAAAGAGGTTGTATTCAGCGCAATACAGCCCAGCGGAACAATTACACTCGGAAACTATCTCGGTGCGGTTCGCAACTGGGTTACAATGCAGAACGAATACGACTGCATTTACGCTCTTGCAGATCTGCACACAATCACGGTAAGACAGACTCCTGCCGTTATGCGTAAGAATATAATTGATGCTTATGCTTCAATTATGGCTTGCGGTATTGATGTTGAAAAAAGCCTTTTCTTCATTCAGAGTCATGTTCACACTCATGCAGAGCTTGCGTGGGCGCTCAGCTGTTACACACAGTTCGGCGAGCTTTCAAGAATGACGCAGTTCAAGGACAAGTCTGCAAAGCACGCCGACAACATCAACGCAGGTCTTTTCACATATCCCGTACTCATGGCTGCCGACATTCTTCTCTATCAGGCTGACAAAGTGCCTGTCGGTGCAGACCAGAAACAGCACATTGAAATTACAAGAAACATTGCAGAGCGTTTTAACGGTATTTACGGCAATGTGTTCAAGATTCCGGACGGTTTCATTCCAAAGAACGGTGCAAGGGTTATGAGCCTTCAGGACCCGACAAGAAAGATGAGCAAGTCCGATGAAAATGTCAACGGCTGTGTACATCTTCTTGATGCACCCGAGGTTATAATGAAGAAGTTCAAGAGAGCCGTTACGGACAGCGAGGCAAAGGTTCGCTATGCGGAGGGCAAAGACGGCGTAAATAACCTTATGGCAATTTACAGCGCAGTTACAGGTCTTTCATATGAACAGATTGAAAAGGATTTTGACGGCAAGGGCTACGGCGACTTCAAGACAGCTGTAGGCGAGGCAGTTGTTGAAGAACTTCGTCCGATTCGTGAACGCTACGAAAAGCTTGTTGCAGACAAGGCATATCTTGAAAGCTGTTACAGAAAAGCCGATGAAATTGCCCTTAAAATCAGCAGCCGCACAATGGGCAAGGTTATGAAGAAAATCGGTTTTATTTAAACCCGAACAGGAATTTTCTCTATGACAAAAGCAGAAAGCAAAGTCATTGACTTTATAAAAAAACACATTCTTTTATTTTTACTCGTTGCGGTAACGATTATTGCAATTTTCCTCAGAGCCTGCGGAATGGATTTTCAAAGCGATGATTTCAACAGCTTTTTAAATTCGTGGTGGAGCATAATCAAGCTGAATGATTTTACGGGGCTTGCAACTCAGGTGGGCAACTACAACATTCCGTATCAAGTCATAATCTATCTTATGACTCTTTTGCCGCTAAATGCTCTGTATGCGTACAAAATCGTATCAATAATATTCGATTTTGTACTTGCAATTTCAACCGCAATGCTTGTTTATTCGTTTGCAAAGAATAACCGACGGCTCAAAGCGATACTCACCTATTCAGCCGTACTTCTTTCGGCAACGGTGATTTTTAACTCATCATTTTGGGCTCAATGCGATTCAATTTACACCTCGTTTATAATCCTTGCAATCCTGTTTTTGCACAAAGACAAGCCGATTGCATCGTTTGTGTTCATCGGCATTGCGTTTGCATTCAAGCTGCAAACCGTATTCATCATTCCTGTTCTGCTTTATTACTGGATTTCGACAAAGAAAATTTCGATTCTGCATTTCTTTATAATCCCTGCACTTGATGTGATAATGTGCCTGCCTGCAATTATTATGGGTAGACCGTTTATCGATATCATCACAATATATGCGGAACAGACTGACTACGGAAAGCTTATTCAGATGAACTGTCCGAACTTTTACGCACTCATATGTGACGGAAACGATATTACATATTATTATCTGTTCAAGCAGTTTTCGGTCTTTCTGACAATTGCCGTACTCGGAATTATGATGTGCATTATCATCTATAAAAAGGTTGATTTGAAAAGCCTTGAAACTTTTCTTCTGACAACAGCGTGGACTGTGTTCACCTGTATCATGTTCCTTTCGTCAATGCACGAACGCTACGGTTATCTGCTTGACATTATTTTAATTGTCTATGCGGCGGTAAGCGCAAAACATTTGTGGATTCCGATTGCGTCAATGCTTATAAGCCTGAGAGGCTATTGCTACTATCTGTTCTCCTACGAGCTTATAAACCTTAAATTTACGGCAATCATCTACACCGCACTTTATGTTTATATAACATTCTTGCTCATAAAAACAATTTTCCGAGCAAAATCATCTGATAATGTTTTTGCAAAAACAATTTAAAATTAAACATATTTTAAATAACAAACAACCGCCAAAATCCATTATATCGGGTTTTGGCGGTTGTTATTTTTATTTATTCAATGATTTTTAATTTTTGCAAATACAACAGCAACAAGAAATGTGACAAATTCTGTAATTGGAAACGCAAGCCATATGCCTGTCATTTGAACAGCGCTGTTTAAAAGCCAAATTACGGGGACTAACAGCACGCCCTGTCGCAACAGTTGAACTACAACGCCGGGCATAATGCTGTCTGTTGCCTGTTCATAGGTTGCAATCATTGCAGAAAAGCCGCTGAATACAAATCCGAGTGACATAATTCTCATTGCCGGCACTCCAAAAGCACACATTTCTTCCGATGCCGAAAACAAAAACAATATCTCTTTCGGGAAAATCAGCACCAAGAGCATACCGACAATCATCATAACAGTTGCGATAATTGTTCCGCTCTTATTTGCTTGTTTAAGGCGACCGTACTCTTTTGCTCTGTAATTAAACCGCATTATAGGCAAACAGCCTTGAATTAGTCCGTTCACCGTCATAAAAATCAACTGCTGAACCTTGAAATATGCTCCGAAAAATGCAACCGCCGTGTCCGAATATCGCACCAAAAACATATTTGCAAAATTCACGGTGAATGCTCCCAACGCATTCATAACAAACGAGGGCAATCCGTAGGAAAATATCAGCTTTATCATCTGCGGTTCAAGGCAGTTTTTAAACACCGGCTTAACCTTTTGTTTTGTAAGAAACAGCTGTATCAACGCAATGATTGTTGAAACAACATAGCCTAAAACCGTGGCAACTGCAGCTCCGACCACACCCATTTTCGGAAACGGACCTATGCCGAAAATGAGCAAAGGGTCAAACACAAAATTGAATACAACACCTGCAATTTGAAACCACATCGGAGCAATCATATTGCCTGTTGCCTGAAGTATTTTTTGAATTACAATATGCACCATATTTGGTATCTGCATAAAAACGCAGACGCTCATATACGCAATTCCGTATTCAAAAATCTCTTTGTTTTGCGTAAAAGCCGAATAATAGGGATTTATTATGAAAAGCGAAAGGAAATTTATCAGCACTCCGACAACTACCGAAATTACCACTCCGAGAGCCGCTGCAGAATTTGCCTTTTGCTGATTTTTCTGTCCCAAATAACCTGCAATCAAAACATTAACACCCACACCTATCCACACGGACAACGCATTCATAAGCGTTGTAATCGGGAATGCAAGCGATACTGCCGCAAGTGCCTGTTCATTTATCCCCGCAACAAACATACTGTCAACAAGGTTGTATGAATACTGAAAAAACATTGAAATCAGCGGCGGTGCCGACATTTGAATTATAAGCTTGTTGACAGGTTCATAAGCCATTTTGTTTTCCGTTTTAACGCCCATATTAACACCCCTTGCGTAAAATAAAAATCGCCATACACCCATAATGAGTGTATGGCGAAAATAAGAATCACATCTTAGAAAAATCCATACCAATTTAGATTTATCATATCAATGAGTTAATTATATCATACCTGTAAAAAATATTCAAGATTATCACCAAAAATTTACTTTTTGCTTTCAAGCCACATATCAAGTGCTTTTTCATAGACATCAATGCTTGTGATTCCGAGATTCATAATGAATGTGTGATACTCCTTTGCGTCAAAGCTTGAACCAAGCTCGCTTTCGGCTGTTTCACGCATATCAATCATCTTGAGGTAGCCTACGGTATAGGGGAGAAAATAACCCGGATTTGAACGGGCGAGGTCATACGCCTCTTTTGTTGCGGCTGTAACGCTCTCATTGTCAGCCGAACCGAGTGCCGTTGACATATACTCCTTGACTTTTTCATAATCCCAGCCGTTGTAGTTCACACCGACATCGACCATGGAATAGAGAATGTAGCCGAGAATATCATTTGCGTAGATAAGCTTCTTAATGCCCTCGCTTGTATCAAGGTAATCAAGCGTACATTTCGAGGCATACTGCGCCCAACCCTCGGTTGCGCCCATAAAGCTTAAAATCTTGCGGATATTCGGGATATCCGTGTTTGCATTTGATGCGGTAAACTGATAAAGATGACCCGGATAGCCTTCGTGGGCAAGAGTTGTGTACATCTGAGTCATACCCTTATTTGCAAAGTCGGGGTTGATTTTGATGATATTAACGCTTGTATCGTCAATTCGTCCCTGAACATAGTACGCTCCCACATTGTCACTCTTTGCGGAATCGCTCATATAATCTGCCGTGTAAGAGGTTGTAACGGGAGTCGGAAAGTCCTCCTCGATATTCTCAATCAAAAATTCAAGCACCTCATCGGCGTCCTTAAAGTCGGGTTTGTAGTCCTGAAATTTGCTCAAGTCATCCTGCGAAACATTGCTCATGCTCATTCCAACCTTTGTAAAGCTGTTTGTAAGGTATGACTTAAGCTCCTCGGGAGTCATGCTGCTGCTTGTTTTGTCTTTGACAATTGCCGAATAATACTTTTTGCCGATTTTGCCGTAACCGCAAAGACCTTCTTCGTTTTTGCCTGATTTTTTGAGACTTTCAAGTGCTGAATTTGCTGATTTCAAAGCAGGAATGTAGTATTCTTCAAAATACTTTTTGTTGGTTTCGACAACAGTCTTTTTCTCGGAATCGCTAAGACCGAGCGACTTTATTC
>OHAF01003312.1_pt1 | contig 10632 bp, 10 predicted proteins | sample 1577041 | NCBI WGS metagenome assembly OHAF01 (sample SAMEA3541495, study PRJEB24748) | human gut metagenome | biome: human gut; feature: human-associated habitat; material: faeces | place: China | collected 2012
CTCCCAGTTATGGTAGACGTTCTGGACATCGTCGTTGTCTTCAAGCAGCTCGATGAAGCGCAGAAGCTTGCGGGCGGTTTCGAGATCGACTTCCATCGTGGTCTGGGGAACCTGATTGAGCTCGGCGGAAATCATTTCCAGCCCGGCGGCTTCGAAGGCTTCTCGGACGGAGTTGAAGTCGGCCATGGCGGTCTGGAGGGTCCAGACATCTTCATCGTCGATGACGTCGTCGGCGCCGGCTTCCATGGCCACTTCCATCATCTGGTCTTCGGTGTAGGCGGCCTTGTCCACGGTGATGACGCCCTTGCGGTCGAACATCCAGCTCACGCTGCCGTCGGTGCCCAGGCTGCCGCCGTGCTTGGTGAACAGGTGACGCACTTCGGCCACGGTGCGGTTCTTGTTGTCGGTGGCCACTTCCACCATGATGGCGATACCGGCGGGACCGTAACCTTCGTAGAAGCATTCGGTCAGATCGCCGCCCGCATCTTCACCGGTACCCTTGCGGATGGCGGCTTCGATCTTGTCCTTGGGCAGGTTCACGGCCTTGGCAGCGGCAATGGCGGCACGCAGACGAGGGTTGCCCGCCGGATCGCCACCGTTCTTGGCAGCGATGATGATTTCCTTGGCGGCCTTGGTGAAAACCTTGCCGCGCTTGGCGTCCTGACGGCCCTTGCGGTGCTGGATATTGGCCCATTTGCTGTGCCCAGACATAAAACCTCCCAAAACTCGGAGAATGTAAAAGGTGAAAAAAGACAGACGGCCTTGCGGCGCGTCCGTTCCCTGCCCAGGATACCGGGACATCCCGGCGGCGGGAGCACGCTTCCGGCCCCTCCGGGCGCGCACGCGGGTGCAGCGGCCCGGACAGCGGAGGATGGGACGCCCCTAAAGGGCGCCGGGCTCCTGTCCGGTGTCGGCGGCTCCGTCCGTGCCCGCATCCTGTGCGGCAGGACGCGCCTCGGCCTTGAACCCCATGCCCACGAAGAAGGTCTCCTTGCTCTCGGCTCGGGAGCTCTTGGGCTTGAAGGATTTGACGGCCTTGAAGGCGCGACGCATGGGCTGGAGCATCTCCTGGATGTCCGGCCCCATGAAAATCTTGACGATGAAGCTGCCGCCGGGTTTGAGGTGCAGGCGCGCCACTTCCAGGGCCTCGCAGGCCAGCTCGAGCGAACGGGCCTGGTCCGTGAACTTGGTCCCGGTGGTACGGGGCGCCATGTCGCTCATGACCACGTCAAACGGCCCCATCTCGCGCAGGCGGGCTTCAAAGGCATCGGAACGGTTGAACACGTCCTCCTGCATGAAGGTGACCTGCGGCGGAAAGGCGGTCTCCGTGGTCTGGATGTCGCAGCCCAGCACGAGCCCGCGCTGGCCCACCTTTTCGGCAGCACCCAGCGACCACGAGCCCGGAGCCGCGCCCAGATCCAGAACGCGCATCCCCTGGCGGAAGAGCTTGAACTTCGCGTCCAGTTCCTTGAGCTTGTACACGGAACGGGCCGGATAATTCTCGCGCTTGGCCTTGAGAAAATAATGATCTCGATATTCCTTCATAGTGACACCAGCGGGCTTCTATAGCGTTTTTTTTCGCGGTAGCCAAGCCCCACAGGGGCGGCCCGGCCGATTTTTTTCAGGGATGGCGGAAGGAGAGGACCCGGGATGCCACGGGCTTTGTCCGGCGTGGCGTAAGGGTTGCCGGCCGGAAGACACGGCCCGGGGATGCCTCTGTGTCCTGACGGGCAGGGCGTTGCTGTGCCGGCCTGATTCGGAGCGGCCTTGCTTTCCCGCAGGCGTTCCGGGAAAGCTGGAGCTCGCCTGCCTGCATACCAAGGAGAAAACGCTCTGGAAACAACCGGAGCGAGCGGCGGACATGACGCCCTCCCCATCCTGGCGGTCACTGGTGCAGGTATGTCCTCCTGCTTGCCGGAGCCGGATTCGTAGCTGACCGTCCCTTGCATGCCACGGATATCAGGCCCCTCTCTCCTGACCGACGGGCGGCCTGTGCACAAAAAAGACTTGACCGCGGCAGATGAATGGCATACATACCTCGCTACGCCGCGTTGTGGCGTCCATGTGGGGAAGTAGCTCAGCTGGGAGAGCATCGCCTTCGCAAGGCGGGGGTCGGGAGTTCAAGTCTCCTCTTCTCCACCACAAGGAAGACTAGGGGTTACGGTGATGAGCTGTGACCCCTTTTCTGTTATCATTGTATATGTTATCTGATGGCAATGGCCCAGCTAGCCACTTCATGCTACGATTTTTTAACGGGCAGATACGAAGTTCATGAAGAAAGCACTCATTACCGGCATCACTGGTCAGGACGGCGCCTATCTGGCGGAATTCCTTTTGAACAAGGGCTATGAAGTCCACGGCATCAAGCGCCGCTCTTCCCTGTTCAATACGGATCGTATCGACCACCTTTATCAGGGACCGCACCAGAAAGGCCGCAAGTTCGTACTGCACTATGGGGACCTTTCTGACGCCGGTAACCTGATTCGCATCATGCAGGAAGTGCAGCCGGACGAAGTCTACAACCTGGCAGCCCAGAGCCATGTGCAGGTCTCCTTCGAGTCTCCCGAGTACACCGCGAATGTAGATGCGCTGGGGACCCTGCGTCTTCTGGAAGCCATCCGCATGCTTGGTCTGGAAAAAAAGACCCGCTTCTATCAGGCCTCCACTTCGGAGCTGTTCGGCAAGGTGCAGGAAATCCCGCAGACGGAGAAGACCCCTTTCTATCCCCGTTCGCCCTATGCCTGCGCCAAGCTCTACTCCTACTGGATCACGGTCAATTACCGCGAAGCCTACGGCATGTATGCCTGCAACGGCATCCTCTTCAACCACGAGTCCCCGGTGCGCGGCGAGACCTTCGTGACCCGCAAGATCACGCGGGCTCTGGCGCGCATCCTGCTGGGGCTGTCCTCCTGCCTCTACCTGGGCAACATGAACGCCAAGCGTGACTGGGGCCATGCCCGTGACTACGTGGAGATGCAATGGCTCATGCTGCAGCAGGAACAGCCTGATGATTTCGTCATCGCCACGGGCCGACAGTTCTCGGTGCGGGATTTCGTCAATGCCGCAGCCGCCGAACTGGGCCTGAGCCTGGAGTGGAAGGGAGAAGGCGTGGATGAGACCGCTACCGTAAAGGCTATCGATGCGGACAAGGCCGCACTGGCAGCCCGGGGCAAGGCACTGACGATCCGTGTCAAAGAAGGGGACACCATCGTACGTGTGGATCCGCGCTATTTCCGTCCCACCGAAGTGGAGACCCTGCTGGGTGATCCGGCCAAGGCACAGGCCAAGCTGGGCTGGGCACCGCGTACCACCTTTGAGGAGATGGTGCAGGAAATGGCCCGCCATGATCTGGAGTTGGCCCTGCGTGATGCTGTGGTGGAGGACGCCGGTTTTACCAGCTTCAAGCACGAGGAATAGCGCGCCACGCCGCGTCATATATTTTCAGGGGCGGCATGCGACAGTATGGCCGCCCCGCGCCGTATCGAGGACATCATGTTGCAGAAAGACGGTAAATTCTTTGTGGCCGGGCATCGCGGTCTGGTGGGTAGTGCCATCTGTCGGGCTCTGCGCCGCGCGGGGTATGAAAATCTGTGCGTTCGCAGCCATGCGGAACTTGATCTTACTGAGCAGCAGGCCGTACGCAACTTTTTTACGGCTGAAAAGCCGGACTATGTCATCCTAGCTGCTGCCAAGGTAGGCGGTATCCACGCCAATGCCACCTATCCTGCCCAGTTCATCTATGAGAACCTCCAAATCCAGAACAACGTCATCCATAGTGCCTGGCAGAACGGCGTAAAAAAATTCCTCTTTTTGGGGTCGTCCTGTATCTATCCCAAGCTCTGCCCGCAGCCCATCAAAGAGGAATATTTGCTCACCGGTGCCCTGGAGCCCACCAATGACGCCTATGCCTTGGCCAAAATCTCGGGCATCAAGATGTGCCAGGCCTACCGCAAGCAATATGGCTTTGACGCCATCAGCGCCATGCCAACTAATTTATACGGGACGGGAGACAACTATCACCCGGAAGATAGCCATGTGATTCCAGCGATGATCCGTCGCTTTCATGAGGCCAAAATACAGGGACTTTCTCAAGTGCGCATCTGGGGAACAGGCACCCCCCTGCGAGAATTTCTGCATGCTGATGACATGGCCGATGCCTGTGTCTTCCTTCTGGAAAACTATTCTGATTTTGAGCATGTGAACGTGGGCAGCCAGCAGGAGATGACCATCATGGACATCGCCCGCCTGGTGGCACGTGTGGTGGGTTATGAAGGTCAGATCCTCACCGATCCTTCCAAACCTGATGGCACGCCGCGTAAGCTCATGGATTCCAGCCGTCTGTTCGCCATGGGCTGGCAGCCCCGAATCGGGTTAGAGGAAGGGCTGAAGGCCGCCTATGTAGACTTTCTCCGGCAGGAAGCATAACGCCCCCCTCTGACATCACCATAAGGAACCATTATGGTCGCTCCCATTGCCATCTTTGCCTTCAACAGACCCAATTTGCTACGGCGGACGCTGATGGCGTTGGCCCGAAATCCCCTTGCCTCCGCCTCGCCGCTTACTATTTTCTGTGACGGGCCACGGAACGAACAGGATGAGCCAAGCACACAGGCTGTTCGTGAACTTGCACGAACGGCCGAGGGATTCTTGTCCGTCGATGTCGTGGAGCGGCCAACAAATATGGGCTGTGCCTCCTCCGTCATTGACGGGCTGACCCAGATGTTCAGCCTGCATGAGCGCCTCATCGTCATTGAGGACGACATTCTCACCTCGCCGCACACACTCCGCTTTCTCAATGATGGGTTGGTACGATATGCCGAAAGCGAGAATATCTTCAACATTTCAGCTTGGTCCCCGCCGCATGTTGCGCGTGCGGTGCCTGCTGGCTATCCGTATGACGTCTATGCGATTCCCCGTTTCAACTGCTGGGGCTGGGCCTCATGGCGTGACCGCTTTATCGGTATTGACTGGAGCGTAGGTGACTATGGGACATTCAAGCGCTCGCCGCATCTTCGTATGCTCTTCAATGCGGGAGGAGAAGACCTCAGCGCCATGCTTGATGCACAAATGCAAGGGAAAATCAATAGTTGGGCTATTCGCGCCGATTATGCACGCTTCAAGAAACATATGCTAGGCATCAATCCACTGCATTCGTATACTCTTAATATCGGCATGGGTAGCGGAATCCACACAACGACAAAAACAGCCTACTGGGATAGCGATATTTCACTTGCTCTAGAGGTTGCCAGTTTTCCCAAAGTTATAGGTGTGGACGAGGCTATCCGAAAAGTATACCATGACTCCTATTACGGAGAAAAACGCTCACTTCCGCAACGCATTTTCCATCGTCTCAGTCATCTGCTGCGGCAGTGCACTCTGCTCGCCTGATTCTTTGACCTCATACAAGGATCCATCATGCAAAATGCCGCAACACGCTATCACAAAGATATTGCCGCCCTTGACAAAAACACCTCGCACCACAAGCTCGCAGCGCGGGTTCCCGCTGGAACAAGCGTGCTGGATGTCGGCTGCGCCTGCGGTGATATGGGGATATTTCTGAAGGAGACCAAGCAGTGCCGGATGACGGGCGTAGAGTATGACGAAGCAAGCCTAGCCATTGCCGCGGCATCCGGCGCATACGACTGTCTGCGGCAGGCAGATCTCAACAGCTTTGATCCGCTTGAGCATTTTTCTCCGGCAAGTTTTGATGTGCTTCTTTTTGGTGATATTCTTGAACATCTTTATGATCCCGAGACTGTATTAAAAAACTTCCTGCCGCTCCTGAAGGAAGATGGCCGGGTACTCATTTCGCTTCCCAACATTACGCATGCAAGCATCATCACCCAGCTTATTCTTGACAAATTCGAATATACGAAAGATGGGATTCTCGATAAAACGCATATACGTTTTTTTTCTTCTGAAAGCATCGGCCGCCTTTTGTCAAAAACAAACCTTGAAATAGAAACGTGCGATCATGTAATCTATGATTATGGTGGATTTCGCCCAGACTACCTATTCAATATTCCAGTATTTATAATTTTATACATATTAAAATTAAAGCATACCGCAATATTTCAGTATATAATTGAAGCAATTCCTTCTCCTACAGAGTACGATTTCCTTGTAAAAAAAAATGATTCTATGCTAAAAAATTTTTCCAAAGAAAGTCTCCTTAATGTTTTACGTACAAAAAAAAGGTATATGGTATATAAAATTATACTTGAAAAATTAAAAAATATTGTAAAAAAAACTATTAAGGATTAATGATGGTTATCAAGGCATTACGCCATATCTGGCGCACTTGGCCCATTTTCTCTCCTTTGCGCAAGGTTAAATATCGCCTCCACCTCAAGCGCAAGGAATGGCAGGAACGCCTTGTCCGTTTTTTTCTCTACGGGCAGCGGCCTTTGTCCCAGCTGTACAGCAGAAGGGCTCTTCAGGAGTACATCGACCATCTTGACGACTTCGTCTGCGCGGCCAAGGCGCCCTTTGTGCCGGACAGCGATGGGGCTGTCCCAACGGAAAAAGCGCCGCGCGTCATTGCCTACTATCTGCCGCAGTTCTACGCCTTTCCCCAGAACGATGCCTGGCACGGCAGGGGATTTACGGAGTGGACCACGGCAGGCAAGGGCTTCCCCATGTTCGCGGGCCATTACCAGCCGCGCATCCCCTACGATGTGGGCTTTTACAGCCTCAAGGATACGGAGGTCATGCATCGACAGGTGGAGCTGGCGCAACGTTACGGCGTCTCCGGTTTCTGTTTTTACTATTACTGGTTTTCCGGCAAGCGGCTCATGGAAAAGCCCCTGGAAAACTTCCTGAAGGACAAGACGCTGCACTTCCCCTTCTGCCTGTGCTGGGCCTGTGACCGCTGGAGCAAGCGCTGGGATGGCGGAACGCAGGAGCTGCTTATGGACTCCTATCTGCGGGAAGACGACGCCCGCCGTTTTTTTGCGGATATCCTGCCGTTCGTCGAAGATGCGCGCTATATACGCCTTGCGGGACGTCCCCTGCTGCAAATCTATCATGTCCGCCAGTTCCCGCATGACGTCTATATGCGCTTTCTGACGGAATTGCAGGAACTAGCGGAAAAAGAGGGATTCCGCTTCCATATCTCCATTGCTCTGACCAATGATATGTATGCAGAAGTGGACTACACCAGTATCCAGCCGGCGGACTGGGGCGCGGATTCGTTTGTGGAATTCCCGCCGCATGGCCGCCTGCGTTTCGACGATATGCCGCGCCGCCGCGACATCCGTTTTGTCAATCCCTGTTTTCATGGAAAAATCTATGATATGAATGTTTTTTTTGAAAAACGACAGTATGAATCCCCTTTGGTACAGGGCAAGTGCTTCCGTACCGTCTTTCCCGCATGGGACAATACGGCGCGCAAATGGCAGACAAGTGCCATGGTCTATACCAATATTACGCCGGAGCGCTACGGGCAGTGGCTGGAAAGCTGCCTGCGCTACACCCAGCATAGTTTCGACGCGGAGGAACAGCTCGTCTTTGTCAATGCCTGGAATGAATGGGGCGAGGGGGCCCACCTTGAGCCGGATATTTACTACGGTTATGCTTATCTGACGGAAACACGTCGGGCAATACAGCGCGTTTCCGGGAACAGCCATTCCTGACAAAGGCATATAGTATACAACACCACCAATGTCGTGTATGAAAACAGGAACTCTTCAGCCGCTCCTTTAGAGGCGGAGTTTTAGGAACATCCCATGCGAACCCCCAAACTTCCTCCGAAAGTCTTCATTCTTGATGTCGACGGCGTCATGACGGACGGGACGTTCTATTATACGCCCGAAGGCAAGGTCATGAAGAAGTTCGGTGCCGACGACCACGACGCGCTGTCCCTCCTCGCGCCGCATATGGACATTCTCTTTGTCACCGGCGACAAGCGAGGTTTTGAGATCGCCCGCAAGCGCATTGCCGAGGACATGAAAATGCCCCTCCATCTTGTCAGCACATCGCGCCGATGCCAGTGGATCGAGGAGCATTACCCCCTCGACAGGGTTGTCTACATGGGGGACGGCGTATTCGATCCCCTTGTTTTCGAACAGGTCGCCTTCGGCATCGCCCCGGCCAATGCCCTGCCGCTCACACGAAATGCGGCGGATTTCGTCACCAGCTGCATCGGTGGCCAGCGCGCGGTTGCCGAAGCCTGCTTCTTTCTGCTTGAACACTTTTTCAACCTGACGTCTCTCCACGACATGATGCGTGCCATCAGCAAGACAGCCGGGCAATGGACGGTATAGCAATGGGACGGTTTGTTTTTTTCAATCCGCACGGATATTGGTTCAAAAAAACAGCCTATGCCCATTTTTTTCCACAGCTGCCCGTTTATAAAAAATACCAATGGATTTGGGATTATTTTTATCAAAAAAGTAATAAAATGTATGTCTATGTCAATGATCATGAGTTGACACTTAAAGGTAACGGGAAAAAAAATTTCTGGAAGTGGGTACTGCTGAATGGCTTGAATCCTCTTAAAATAAAAGTGATTCCTTCCTTGGGGGAACTGGAACCCACGGATATTCTTTTTCTTTTCCAACTCGGAAGTCTTAACCTTCAATATGAGCCTTTTGTACCGCCTTACCAGAACATTGCCGAACTTGCAGCCTGTAAAGCCTACAAAGTTATGCATCTGAGCCATTATGGATACCATGCTGAACAGGCTTCACAATATACGCGACAAGCAAAGATAGATTTGCTGATTTCCGAAAATAATTTGAAAAAAAACAGCAAGGTATTTCAACACTACTATAAATGGTATGATAAAGATGTCTTTGTTTTACCTTTTGTTCCTGAGGCAAGATTTCAGGAATTAACTTGCTTTGAAAAACGTATCAACAAAGCTATTGCAACAGGGCAAGTACTAGACGCACCTGATGATATTCATAGAGATTTTCAACAAGACGCATTGCATCCTCTTCGAAAAACAATCCATGATTGTGCAGAGGATTTGGCAGCTGAAATAGATTCTCGCATTACGCTGTACTCTCCTAAGACAACCTTTTCAGGCGAGGAATCGACGAAAAAAACTATTCTGTTTCAAAAGATAGCTCATTGCAAATATGTTTACTATATAAATTTTATAAAAAAAATATTATGCGCTTATCTAGGTATTAATTCTGTTCATCGAGCGGTTCAAAATTACCATTTTGATATTGTCGCTCTCATGAATAGATATAAAATGATTGTGCATGGCAAGGAGTGCATGGACCTTCCTCCCATATCAGCCTTTGAAGGCATGCTGTGCGGGTGTGCCTTGATTGCAGAAAAGGATGCCATGTATCACGATCTTGGCTTTGAAGATGGTGTAAGTTATATCGGCGTTGATGGTACAGCCGCTAATCTGAAACAAAAAATTTTATTTTATCAACAAAATAGTGAACTTTTGAGAGAAATTGCCCAAAGGGGAAAAGCTCAGACAGAAAAGCTGCTGACCGCGGATTACATTGCCCGTCTATTGGCATACTGTGCACAGGAGATGCAAAAAAATGCACACGTTTCTTAAACTGTTGAACGATGCTCGTGATTTTTTTTTTCATAAAAGAATATATCAATGGAGAACTCAATTTAACAACTGCATTATTAAGTATCCAATTCGTTATTTTGATGGTGAAGAGTATATAACGAGTGATGAAAATCTTTTTCTTGAAAAAAATTCTTTTTTGGCAACATTTCCTGTATATGCAGGCTATAAGTATTCCCCGCAAATAAAATTTGGAAAAAATGTTTATATAAATTTTAATTGTCAAATCACAGCTACTAACAGTATAATAATTGGTGATGATGTCCTTATCGGCAGTAATGTAACCATAACTGATCATCTGCATGGAGATCCTCGTGTACGTGATACAACGCCTCCCAAAAAGCGGGCTCTTTACTCAAAGGGGGGGGTAGTTATTGGGGCAAACTGCCTGATCGGGACTGGTGCCGTCATCCTTCCGGGGGTAACGCTTGGGGAAGGATGCATCGTCGGAGCCAACGCTGTTGTTACCAAAAGTTTTCCTCCATATACAGTAATTGCCGGCAATCCCGCGATTGCTGTGCGCAGGATTGAGTGATGCTCCATCAAAAATTGACGAAATTCTTGCAAAAACGTCGTTGTACATTGCTTGGCGTGGGCCCCATGAGCCTGAACTGCGTGGACGCCGTCATTGAGCTGGCCAATGAGCACGAAGTGCCCATCCTGCTTATTGCCAGCCGTCGTCAGATCGATTCCGCCCAGTTTGGCGGCGGGTATGTTAATCATTGGACGACACGAGGGTTGGCCGATTATGTGCTGGACCGTGACAAAAAGGGGAAGGTGCTGCTTGCCCGTGATCACGGCGGGCCGTGGCAGAACACAAAGGAAGTGGAAGCCGGGCTGACCCTGCGGCGGGCCATGGCATCCGCCAAGGATTCCTTCCGGGCAGATATTGAGGCCGGCTTTCAAATTTTGCATCTCGACCCTTCGGTGGATATCCACGGACACCCGCCGATTGACGAGATCCTAGATCGCCTGTTTGAACTCTACGAATTCTGCTGGAGCGAAGCCCAGCGCCAGCGTCAGGAAATCATCTCTGCTGGGATTGATGTTGCGCAAGCCGGTGATCCGGTTGAACAACTGGGTGAGCC
>OHAF01003317.1_pt1 | contig 10610 bp, 7 predicted proteins | sample 1577041 | NCBI WGS metagenome assembly OHAF01 (sample SAMEA3541495, study PRJEB24748) | human gut metagenome | biome: human gut; feature: human-associated habitat; material: faeces | place: China | collected 2012
CCCTGTACGAGGCAAAACGGCTTCTCCACACCGCGGAACAGTTGTTCCACGGAGCATGCCTGCCGGCCTGCGCCCTGATGCTGTACGCGGGCATACGCCCCCACGAGGTCAAAAGGCTGACGTGGAAGCATATCAATCTGAAATCCGGCCTGGTTTCACTGGCGCCCACCCATACCAAAACGGGAGGGAGCCGCCATGTTTCCATCCTTCCCGTGCTGGGTTCCATCCTCAGCCGGATGTCTTCCGCCGGTTCCCCCGCCCGTTCCGTCTGCCCGCCCAACTGGGAAAAGAAATGGAGGGAAGTAAGGCGCCGGTCCGGCATCCTGAAAAAAAGCGGATGGGTTCAGGACGTGCTGAGACATACCTACGCCTCCTACCACCTGGCCCATTTCTGCAATCAAAACCTTCTCCAGAAGGAGATGGGACACTCCTCCCCCTCCCTGCTGCTGGCCCGCTATCTTAATATGGAGGGCATCACCTCCGCAACCGGCGCCATGTTCTGGACGCACAGCTTTGTTTCTCCCGTTCCGTTAAAGAAAGACTGACAAAAATCCGTCTGGAATTGCGCGGCCAAAGGCGGAGCAATCCCCTGCTCCATCAGACCGGAGGCGCATTTGTTTTGCCTTGAATCCAAAATAAGGCACAGTACAATAAGAAACCCGAACCAATGAAGAAGAAACCCGTTTTGCCTTGAATCCAAAATAAGGCACAGTACAATCGGGGAACGGAACGTTCATGGCCCAGTATGGTTTTGCCTTGAATCCAAAATAAGGCACAGTACAATGCTAAGATAAACGCATCAACCCCAGAAAGGTTTTGCCTTGAATCCAAAATAAGGCACAGTACAATTCATGGCGTGCGGACAACTGGAATAAATAGGTTTTGCCTTGAATCCAAAATAAGGCACAGTACAATCCCATTGAAAATAAGATGCCTCCCGCTCAAGTTTTGCCTTGAATCCAAAATAAGGCACAGTACAATCTCGGCGTCCAGCTCCCCTATCTCGATTTCGTTTTGCCTTGAATCCAAAATAAGGCACAGTACAATTGAAGCGTTGAATACGGTTCGGGATTTTCAGTTTTGCCTTGAATCCAAAATAAGGCACAGTACAATCGAAGCTTTACGAATGGATGGGAAAAACGGGTTTTGCCTTGAATCCAAAATAAGGCACAGTACAATCGCCGCCCTGTTCAATTCCGGAGTTACCCTGTTTTGCCTTGAATCCAAAATAAGGCACAGTACAATATCGATACGTTTCTGCGCTACGAGGCTACCGTTTTGCCTTGAATCCAAAATAAGGCACAGTACAATGACTTCACCTGTCAATACATGGGATGCGGAGTTTTGCCTTGAATCCAAAATAAGGCACAGTACAATCTGGAATCCTGTCCCTCGTCATGTTTGCTGGTTTTGCCTTGAATCCAAAATAAGGCACAGTACAATCGGAATAGCTGCTTTGTTGTCGAAGCTTGGTTTTGCCTTGAATCCAAAATAAGGCACAGTACAATATGATCGCAGCTCTGATTGAGGACGCGAAAGTTTTGCCTTGAATCCAAAATAAGGCACAGTACAATGCAAGCACAATTTGCGCTGATCGGCAAGCAGTTTTGCCTTGAATCCAAAATAAGGCACAGTACAATTACTTAACCCGTCCGGAGTTGAACAATTTGGTTTTGCCTTGAATCCAAAATAAGGCACAGTACAATTACAGGCCCGCAGGTAAAGGTGTATCTGAAGTTTTGCCTTGAATCCAAAATAAGGCACAGTACAATTTCGGAACCAGAAAGATAACTTCATCGTCTGTTTTGCCTTGAATCCAAAATAAGGCACAGTACAATGCCTTTTCTGCGGGCAACCCCGCGCCGTAAGTTTTGCCTTGAATCCAAAATAAGGCACAGTACAATATTAAAATCTCCGTAGGGTTAGGGTCTTCAGTTTTGCCTTGAATCCAAAATAAGGCACAGTACAATAGATACTGTGCCTTATTTTTATGTTCAGCGACTTATAAAAAAATACGGCATCCGATATTTTTACCAGAGGAGCATCTGCTGAGGCAGGGAAACCTCCTGTCGGGGACAAGACCTGCCATGAAAAACGAACATCTTATCCCACTGGATATTCGTAACGAAAAGACAGCGGACAGAACCATCAGGCGGTATCATTTTCTGGATTCTGCGGGAGTGGGTAGCCATTCTTTCCTGAGTAACGCACGCGCGGGCATAGACGCTATACTGAATCATCGTATAGCCGTCTTCTAAAAGAGCCTTACGGAAATATTGATAGTTTTTTTTATCTTCCGGCGTGGTTGTGGGAAGATCAAAGAACACAACTAGCCAGCCCATTTTATAGTTGTCATAAGCCATGGTTCATACGGTCCGGATTGTCCGGCAAGAACTGCTTTGCGGAAACTGCGGCAAACGGCCTCTACCGCCGCTTTCAACGGCAGCTGTTTATCCCGGTACATGACAGAAGCCTGCAAGGTGGCTGTAATATGTTGCCTGAACTCACGGGTGATTTCTCCTGCTCTCTCTTCTGTTTTTCCTTCCCGCAGGCACAAATGAATCCAACGGGCCACATTGGCGTCAAAGGCAGGCCTGAAGGGTTCCATCAGATCATAAGCCAAAGGCGCTGCATGTTCCCGGGATTGATGAAAAATGCCGAAGCAGGGATCCAGCCCCAGAGCAAAGAGATATTGCAATATGCAAGACAACAGAATAGCGTACGCATAGTTGAAGAGGTTATTAAACCCCTCCTCATGACGTCCCCTGCGAAAATCGGAGTTTGCCCATGTATCCGCAAATACGCTCCAGAACAGGCGGGCGCACTCTGCTTCCCTCGCCGTCTTTTCCGTCACGGCCATTCTCTTCAGCTCCGCAATGGCGGGATGATGCGGATTCCATGCTTGGGCCAGAGCCGTCTGATTCCCACACTTGGCATCCAAAGTCTTTTGCCAAAGGCGGTTCCGCAAACGGGCCGGCATATCCGCCAGATGTCTTAGCAGACCGGTATCCGTAGACCGATCCGCTGGCAGAAGCAGCACGGCAGGCCTGTAGCTTTCACACAGCACAAATCCTATTCTCTTCCTGGCCAGTTCTATCAGCAAATTGCTCGTGAGCGTCGCCTTAAAAGAACTGAGCACAACAGCCCCCACATCCTCCAGCGGAATCGTCCGGGGAGAATTCTCTCCATCCGCGCATCTGAGTTGGCCCTTGTCGCAGCTCAGATGGCATGTATAGGCATCTATGCTTAGAATATGGTATGACATGTAAAATGCCTTATCGTGGAGTTCCCGTATAAGAAGTAGGGTATCTTTTCATCTGGTATTTTTTTAATAAAGAAATGAGATCTACTTCACGCCAATTACATTCATGCGTCTTATTTTTAGGTACAGCGCAATGCGCTCTCTGAAGATCTAATTTTACGCCACCTTTTGAATCCTGTATGGATTCAATTCTCCATACACCCGCATGCTTGGGATCTTTAGACGAGGTTAAATGAATCAACATGCCTTTTTTCAAAATGCGCACCGGCTTGCCGCCGTTCTGTTCTTTCAGGGCCATGATTCGCTTAAACACCTTAATATGTCTGATCACCACCGGCTTGGGATCTAACGCCACTCCATAATTGCCATCAATTTCTATGGCTGCCTTAAGAGCCTTCAATTTTGACGGGCCTTCCGGAAACACTCCGACCAATTTGCTTGCTTTTACCTGATTTTTTTCCTTCTTCCCATCTTTCTTTTTGGAAAGAGAAACCATGGCATCCTCCCCGCTTCCATCAACAGAAAGCACTCTCTGCATGGTTTCCTTGAGTAAAGCGCCGCCCATGTCTGCAGGGACATGCTGAATGACCCTCTGCTCCATCAATTGTTCACGAATATTTTCTTTAAGAGAGGCGGAAAGATCACGCAACATCATGCGTCCATCATCATTCAGGACGTAATGACGCTGATTCGCAACAGGCCTGACTTGAGGTATCAGTTTTTCCGGAATTCGGCGCATGGCAAGAACACGTCTCAGCAAACCATTATGATGAGCAGGGATGATATCAGGAATAAGCCCCAGTACACAGGCATCCAAGGCATGATGCAAATGAGTGAGAGAACGCAGGTTTTCCTTAAGAATCTTGCCGGAGTCCGGGTCGGCAGCTTCCGGGCATAATTCCTTAAAGACCCCAAAAACATCCCACGCCTTGCGAACTTCAGCAGTAACAGCGCCGGGAATCATGTCGATGTGCGCATCCGGCAGAGAGGTTTTAATAGACTTGCATGCCAGTTTCATCAGGAGGGAACTCTGCGTCATCATGCCTTCCGTCATGCCTATTTCCTTCATGGCCTCGTGATTTTGTGATTGATGTTTATGAGACAATCCCCTCACCATCAGTAAGGCTTTGCGCTTCTTTTTGCGCCTGCGGTCATCTTCATGCCCCTTCTTGTCATCCAACTTTTCAACCAATTCCCTGTAATTATTCAGGGAACAAATATGCAGGTTGGGTTTATCCGGCACAGGATTCTCCTGCTCCTGCTCCACAAAGTCGTACCCGGTGCGCTGACCTTTCATCCTGTTGACTCCCGGCCAGGTAAGAACCAGAGAAGAAAGTGCGTTAGACTGCCTGAAAGAATGGGGCACGATATGTTCCAGTTCCAGATTTTCCAGCTCATGCGTGCCATACGTTGCGCCGGTGAACGGGCATGCCCAGTTCATGTCCATGGCAATGCGGCACTTGCGTATCAGGTTGGCAGAAAGCGCTTTCCCCGGCAAATCCCGTTTTAATCTATTGACGGCATCCGTATGGCTTTTCTGGCGCAGAGTTAGTTCTCTCTGAATCTTTTTGCTGTCCATGGCGGAAAACGTCGTCAGCTCCTTGCCAACTTCTACGCAAATACGGGAGATTCTGTCTTTTTGCCCGTCAGCGAAATCTTGAATCAAATCTTTCAGCAAGCGATCCAGAATCAACATACGGTGACGGACAAGGTGGTTGTTGGTCATCGTATCAAGACGGCGTTCTTTCTGGTATTGATTCACGGAAGAATCCGTATCAAGGAGGCAATACAGGCAACCGTCATGCGCTTTCAGTTCCCCATCCGGATGCGCTTCCCCCCGGGCAGGACGCGTCGGATCTTCTCCATCAAGAATTTCTTCCACCACTTTTTTCAAGACGGTACGGGCATACGGCGCACGCCCCGTCGCATATTTGGGTTTTAACGGAGTGTCGGCATAATCCGCCTCTTTCTTTTTAGATTCTTTCTCTATTTTCTTTTCCAACGCCTCGCCAGATTCCCCACGAGACTTAAGCAAATTCAACAAATAGTTTGGAGTAACGGACTTCCCGCGACGCAGGCGATTGGCGGCAATTCGATACACAGACGGCGAAAGAATTTGCCCGATGCCGCTTCTTTGCAGAACTTCCACGGCAGGGTTCAGGTAAAGAGCCTCTTCGCTGTCAGGATGCAAAGTAAAATAGTTGCTTACATTAGTCTCTGTCTCCTTTCCCAGACGGGAAGAAATAGCCTTCTCCAGAGAGGCTTTGGTCAACTTGCCTTCCTGTCGGGCCTGATTCATCAATTCTCTGCGTATCTCTGCAGAAAGAGGTTCTCCGTCTGCGCGGATATTGCATAAAATCCGGGCCATGCGGTATTCATAAAATTCCGGGCAATTCGCCGTGGGCACCTTGGATAGTTTTTCTGCCCGTTCACGGGCGCTTTGCTCAGAATTGCCTTTCTTCAACTCAGCTTCATACACCTGCGCCCACGTGACAGGGCAGCAGCTGATGATGCGGTTATCAAAACGGGGGATTAACTGCCCGAACAAAAGACTTCCACGATAACGCCGAGCCAATTTTATCCCGTACTGAAGCAACACGCCGCGCTGTTCCGTTGTCAGAGGATGATGCTGCGCAATCAACTCTATGATCTCCGCAGTCAGCCCAGGAATCAGAGGCGCGGAAAGCTCCAATATGCGCCGTACCTCCTTTTCCACGATTAAGCGAGGAAAGGCGGTATTGAGATTTTTATAAGCCGGCGTTGAAACCTCCATCGGAGCATCCGCTTTGCCTTCTTCCAGTTTCAACTCCCGGCAAATGGTTTCCGCCATGGTCGCCGTCCCATGTTTATCCATCAAATCTTGAGCATGCTTCACTCTCTCGGTATCCTCACCGTTCCCGCCATCTTCTGAAAGGCTGTTAGACCATGAGGCATTATTGTCGTACCCTCTGTTATGAGCATACCAGCGGAGAACATGCCAAAGCTCAATCGGGGCGAGAGTTCGATGCCCTTTTAACGCTTCTGACGCCAAATAAAAGGGAGCGGGGTGCCCGGAAGTTTCTTTCATTTCCGGCGTGATGATTTGCGCCTGAACCAGCAATCTGCCGATACGCTCAATGCGAACACGCCGGGAGCGGATATTGCGTCTCAAACGCCTGTATTCACGCCTTTTAAATGCCTGACAATCATCTTTCGGAAACAGAACCGTACCGCAACCGCAAACAGAGGGATCCGCATCATCATGGGATACGGAAGCAATGACAGCCCACCCAATGGAGGCGTAACCAATATCAAACGAAAAAGTGAGAGAACGCGACATCACAAAAAAACTGCTTTAATTCATATTATATGCCAATATTGCATTCCATCAAGTATTTTAAAAATTATTCCATTCAGAAAAAAAACAGTTGACAAAACATCTGAACATCACTTTAATTCCCAACGGATTCAAGACAAAATTTGAAATGCAAACCGATTTTCCTGACTGCCAGCCAGTCACACCGGTAACAAAAGCATTTTTATCAAACTGCCATGTGTTTCAGCACATGGCAGTTTTTACACCTTCTGAAAGTTCGAAAGACTGACAAAAATCCGTCTGGAATTGCGTGGCCAAAGGCGGACAATCCCCTGCGCCGGGAACGTCCGGCGCCCCTCTTTTTCCAACCTTTCCGCCATTTTCCAACCATGCCAGCAACCAGCCCTCCCCGCGCCTGGGCCGAAATCGACCTCGGGGCCATCCGCCATAACCTGAATGTCGTCAAGCAGGCGGCCAAAGGGGAATATTACATGCCCGTCGTGAAGGCAGGCGCCTACGGCCACGGGCTGGAACAGGTTTGCCGCACGCTGGATTCGGAAGGCATCGCTTTCTTCGGGGTGGCCAATGTGGGGGAAGCCCGGCGCATCAGCCAGGCGGGCTGCCGCACCCGCCCTTACATCCTGGGCCCCGCGTTCCCGGAGGAACGGGAGGAAATCGTGCTGAACGGCTGGCGCTCCTTCATTTCCACCATGGAGGAAGCAGAGCATTACAATTCCCTGGCGCGGCTGTACGGAAAGACGCTGCCCATCCACCTTTCCGTGGATACGGGAATGGGCCGCGGAGGATTCCTGCCGGACCAGCTTGAAGAACTGCTTTCCCGCCTGGGAGAACTGGACAGCCTGCATCCGGAAGGCCTGGGAGCACACCTGCCCTGCGCGGACGAGGACCGGGAAATCACGCTCAGGCAAATCGCCCTCTTTGAACGGATGGCCGCCCGCATCCGGGAGAAACTGCCCTTGAAGTATTGCCACCTGGCCAACAGCGCCGCCTCCCTGGATTATGAAATCCCCTCCAACAACATGTGCCGCCCCGGGCTGGTGCTGTACGGGTTTTCCCCCATTGACTCCCCATGGGCCTCTCAATTAAGGCCGGCCATGGCTCTTTTTTCCCGCCTGACGGTGGTGCGCACGCTGCCGGAAGGCCACGGCATTTCCTACGGGGGCACCTATGTGACGGACCATCCCACCAGGGTGGCGACCGTGGGCATAGGCTACGCGGACGGCTACCTGCGTTCCCTGGCCCATAAGGGCGCCCGCGTCATGGTGGACGGGGTTTCCTGCCCCCTTCTCGGGCGCGTGACGATGGATCAAATCATCGTGGACGTCAGCCGGGCGCCTCACGCGGAACCGGGCATGACCGCAGAAATCATGGGGCCGCATATTCCCGTGACGGAACTGGCTGAAAAGGCCGGCACCATTTCCTGGGAAATTTTTACCGGAATAGGCCCCCGGGTTCCCCGCCATTACAATTATTAGACTTTCAACCGGGGAAGAAGCCCGCCATTCCGCGTGGAACCTTCATTCCCTATTGACGGGCATCCGGAAATATCGTTTATTTAACCGATATGATGAAGGTTTCCACCAGAGGACGTTACGCATTGCGCCTGATGATTGATCTCGCCCACCACCGCAACGAAGGCTACGTTTCCCTGAAGGAGATTTCCGCCAGGCAGGACATTACCGTACGTTATCTGGAACAGATTATCGCCATCCTCCTGAAAGCGGGATTTGTCCAGAGCTTCCGGGGAAAGGCGGGAGGATACCGCCTTTCCAGACATCCGCGCGAATACACCACGGAAGAAATCCTGAAACTGACGGAAGGCTCCCTTCTGCCTATTTCCTGCACGGCTCCCCACGAAAATCCGTGCCCGCGGGCGGCAGGATGCGCCACGCTGCCTTTCTGGCGCGGGCTCCAGCAAGTCATTGAGAATTATTTGCGCCGCGTAACGCTGGAAGATCTGGCCGAGCAGCAGAAGGAAATCGGCTGCGACTACGGAGCCGGCATTTAAGCAGCGGCCACGGGCCTGAACATTTCTCCACCTTTTCCCATTCCGGCCCATGTCCCGTTTTTTTTACCCGGAGCTTGACATGGTCTTTTCTTTTCGTTATCCATTTCCTAGTTTTCCGATAGGAATATAAAAACATGAGCAAGAACCATCGATTTGAAACACGCCAGATCCACGTGGGTCAGGAAAGTCCGGACCCGGCCACCGATGCGCGCGCCGTACCTATTTACGCCACCACTTCCTATGTCTTCAAAGACTCGGAACAGGCGGCGGCCCGTTTTGCCCTGGCGGAGCCGGGCAATATTTATAACCGCCTGATGAACCCAACCGCAGATGTTTTTGAACAACGCATCGCCTCCCTGGTAGGAGGGGCGGCCGCGCTGGCCGTATCCACCGGGGCCGCCGCAGTCACGTATGCCATCCAGAACATCGCCCGGGCCGGGGACCACATTGTTTCTTCCTCCACCGTATATGGCGGAACGTACAATCTTTTCGCCAATACGCTGGCGGATGCCGGCATAGAAACCACTTTCGTGGACGCGAGGGACGTTCAGAATTTTTCCAGGGCCATCCGGAACAATACCAAGGCCCTGTACGTGGAAAGCCTGGGCAACCCGAATTGCGACATTGTGGATATGGAAGCGCTGGCGGAAGTGGCGCACGCCCACGGCATCCCGCTCATTGTGGACAGCACGTTTGCCACGCCCTTCCTGTTCCGCCCCTTGGAACACGGAGCGGACATCGTGGTGCATTCCGCTACCAAATTCATCGGCGGCCACGGCACGGTGATGGGCGGCGTGATTGTGGACGGCGGCAAATTCGACTGGACGCAGAACGACAAGTTCCCAGGCATCAGCAAGCCCAACCCCAATTACCACGGAGCCGTGTTCGCGGAGGTATGCGGCAATCTGGCCTATATCGTCAAAATCCGGGCCACCCTGCTGCGGGACACGGGAGCCACCATCAGCCCGTTCAATTCCTTCCTGCTTCTCCAGGGGCTGGAAACACTCTCCCTGCGGGTGGAACGCCATGTGCAGAACGCTTTGCGCGTAGCGGACTATCTGTCCTCCCATCCCCAGGTGGAAAAAGTGAACCACCCCTCCCTGCCGGACCATCCGGACCACGACCTTTACAAGAGATATTACCCGAACGGGGGCGGCTCCATCTTCACCTTTGAAATCAAGGGCGGCGCGGAAAAAGCTCGCAAGTTCTGCGAAAGCCTGGAACTATTCTCCCTGCTCGCGAACGTGGCGGACGTCAAGTCCCTGGTGATTCACCCTGCCTCCACCACCCACTCCCAGATGACGGAGGAAGAACTGAAGGCGGGGGGCATTACGCCATCCACCGTGCGACTCTCCATCGGGACGGAACATATCGACGATATTCTGGAAGATTTGGAACAAGGCTTCCGCGCCATTCTCTAACGATTTGACGGCAGCAACGCTCTTTCCCTACAAGCCATGAAAATTTACAAAAACATTACGGAACTGATCGGCGGCACCCCGTTGCTGGAACTGACCAATTACGAACGCAGGAACGGCCTGAACGCCACCATCCTGGCCAAGCTGGAATACCTGAACCCCGCCGGCAGCGTGAAAGACCGCATTGCCCAGGCCATGATTGACGCGGCGGAAGCCGCCGGGAAGCTGAAGCCGGATTCCGTCATCATTGAGCCCACCAGCGGCAACACCGGTATCGCCCTCGCCTACGTGGCGGCGGCCCGCGGCTACAAACTGACGCTAACCATGCCGGAAACCATGAGCATCGAGCGTCGTAAGCTGCTGAAAGCCCTGGGCGCCAACCTGGTGCTGACCGAAGGCGCCAAAGGCATGAAAGGCGCTATCCAGAAAGCGGAAGAGATTGTCGCCAGCAACCCGGAACAATTCCTGCTGCTGCAGCAGTTCAGCAACCCGGCTAACCCGGAAATCCACGAGAAGACTACCGGCCCGGAAATCTGGGAAGATACCGATGGTCAGGTGGATGTGTTTATCTCCGGCGTAGGTACCGGCGGAACGGTAACCGGTGTC
>OHAF01003320.1_pt1 | contig 10604 bp, 7 predicted proteins | sample 1577041 | NCBI WGS metagenome assembly OHAF01 (sample SAMEA3541495, study PRJEB24748) | human gut metagenome | biome: human gut; feature: human-associated habitat; material: faeces | place: China | collected 2012
GTGTCGCCGAAGCCGCACATGTTGACCATGCCGGAGAGGCCGGGCATGCACTCCTCCACAAGCTCGGCGTTGCGCACGAAGGAGCCGGTGGCGAGCACGGTGGCCTTGCGGGCCTTGATGGCGCTCTCTTTGCCGTCCTCGTCGGTGGCGTGGATGTCAAACCAGCGCTCGTCCACTTCGTTGACCAGACGGTAGACCACGCCGTTGGGGTCGTTGAAGCTAAGCACGATCAGCAGCTCGGAGAAGCTGTTGCTGCCGTCCAGATCTTCAAACAGCCGGGGCAGGATGCGGCTCAGGTCGTTGCACTGCTTAAAAAACAGGAAACGGAACAGGTCATCTTCCTTGTTGGCATCCTGCAACTCGAAGATGCGCTTTTTTTCGTCCTCGGTAAACTCCAGATCGCCGGAGAAAGGTGCCTTGACCAGATCAGGCAGTTTCTGCCCGGTGATCTCGCTGGAAAGCACCCGCACCGGGAGATAGCGGTTGACCTCCATAAAGCGGATGGCGATCAGCCGGTTGAACCATGTATAGGCGATCTCCTCGATGAACTGTTCCAGCTCCTTTTTCGGTTCATCGGCGGTATAGAAGCCGCGCACATGGGCAGCAAGGTTCTTATACTGGTTCACAGCCCGCACGCCACGAATGGTTTGGACATTGCCGTTGCCAAGGTCAAACACCAGCTCCTTGTCCGTGCTGGTCTGCGGCTCCACGATGCCTTTTTCGGTGATGCCGTACCGCTCCAGCTGGAACGTCACATCTGCGATCAGCTTGCGGCGTGCTTCCACCGCAAACTTCTTGATGGGTGCCTTTTCCATAGTGTTCCTCTTTTCGTTTACCAAATATCCACGTTCAGGGTATCGCCATTGTCCAGCTTCTGCTTCAGGGCATGGCGCAGCTTTTCAATGTATGCGTCCAGTTCTGCGGCGTTGTTGATCTGCCACGACTCATCCGTCACTTCCTGAATGCTGACGGTGACACGGCGGCGCACCGGGGCAGCAGGCGCAGCCTTTGCAGGAACACCGCCCGACACCTTTGCCGCCGGGGTCTGCACCACAGGCTGGTGTGCAGCCTCGTACTGGTCGATAGTGTTGATCCAGTTGATTTTTGTCCGATTCGCATCCAGTTTTGCCAATTCGAGATCGCCCAGATTATTGGTGCTGCAAATCTTTTCCAGCGCATCGTCCCGCTCTGCGATTACAGAGGACCAGTAGTGCTCCTTGCAGCGAAGCGTATTCAGATGCTGAAGAACACGTCCATAGCAGTCCGCCACATAGTCTTTTACCGGCTCGGATTTACGATCCAACAGCTCACGGTATTTTTCCTGAAATGTCGTATGCAAAACCGCCAGATTCCGAATCTTGTCATACGGCTCTGCCATGCTCAGAATCTTACGCATTCCTTCCGCAGCGTTCTTTACTTCACCGTCATCAATGCGGCTTTGATTGCGCATGTAGAGTTCCACAGCATCGTGTGCCTCACGGAATACCTTGATCTGCCCGGCGTTGAAGAAGTCCCGCAGGGATTCGTAAGTTTCCTTGAAGTCCTGATAATCCTCCTGTGCATTTTCCAGTGCCGTGTAGAAGGATTCCGTCGTGGTGGGGTCGATCAGCGAGGTCATCAGGGCAATGCCCGCATCCACGGTGTTCTTGCCGGGGAGATACGATTCCTCCCGGTAAGTTGCCTGCTGTCTGCGCAGCTCTTCCCGCAGATCAGTACACTCTTTTTTCAAATCCGCCATCAGCTGCTCATCGTCATCCGAAGAAACGCCCTTTTCAAACAGGTCGCGCATCATATCACGAACAAGGCGCTTCTGTTTATCGGTGGCGTGCTTGCGGATGTCGCATAGCAAACGCTCCTGCGACTCCACTCTGGTAAACAGACGCTGGAACTCTTGCGCATTCCGGCTGGAAAGGCTGAGCTGCTCATGGTTCATGGTCAGCGTCAGGATGCCATCTGCAAACAGGCGTGCAACCAGCCACTCCACATCCACCGGCAGGAAACCATAAGGCTCCTTGGTAAAGATGCCCAGCAGCGTTTTCAGCGAGGTCGTCACCGTTCTCGACAGAGAATTGCGCTCAATACGGGTACGGACATCGTCCAAGGCGCGGCTGTTGCCGGTACCGTCACCGCCAAGCCGCATCTGCCCGGCATCCGCAAACAGCTTGCCGATGTCCTGCTCCGAAACCGACTTGTCAATGTCCGTCAGGTGGTTGAACAGACGTTCCACCTGCTGCTTCAGGGCATCGTTCAGGCGTGTCTCAAAGTCGCGGGAGCCGCCGGACAGCTTGGAGCCGTACACATAAATATCCGCTTCCGACAGTGCCTGCTTCAGAAACACCTTAACATTCTGACGGCGTTCTTCCACTTCTTCCTGCTTTGCCTCGCAGATAGCGCGATACTTCGTGATACGGCCTGCGGTGCCGCTGCGCAGATAGTTCTGAATTTGCAGCATCATGCGCAGCTCGTTGTTCAGGCGGGTATCGTCATGCAGCTGCACAAAAATGGTGTGGTCGCCGCTTTCGCCGGAGGACAGCATCTTCAGGCGGGATTCATCTGCATCATCGCCACGGGAGGTGATGATTTTGACTGTAATGCTGTTGTCTGGGCGGGAAAGGGCATCATAGCCATCGATTTTCCGATTGAAGCCGAAGGAATAACGGCCATTCAGATACGGATAACGGTACTTGTCCGCGCGGTAGTTTTCATCAAAGATCAGCGTTGCCAGTTCGCGGTTCATTTCGGAATCTTCCGGCCGACGGCTCGCAATTTCTCTGTTGACCTCCTGCTCCTCATTGGTCAGGAAGATGTAATTATCGCCTAGATTCTGTACCAACTGCTCCTGAACCAGCTTTTTCAGAGCCGTTTCCACCCGGTTTTCCAGCTGATAACGGTCCTCATCCGTCCGTGATGCCATCAGGGTAGCGATGTTTTGCACCGTAGGCTTATCAAACTCCCGCACATTCTTGATCATGAACAGGACTTTGAGTACCTCAACCTCAAAGCAGGTTTCTGCATGGTCGGGGTTCAGCGAATTGTTACGCTGTGCGTTGGTAATGGCAATGGCAGTTTCGTGGTCCACCAATGCGGACAGGCCCTGATAGAATGCATTGAACGGGACGAGGATGCCTTCTTCCTGATTCTGAAGGCTCTTGGCGGTGCTGAGATACATACTCAGCATGGAGCGTTCGCCATAGGAGCTGTTTTTGCCGGGACTGCTAAACAGACGGACAGCATCCAGCACCTTGCCCAGCAGATTGAACTGATAGGGAACAAAGGGGTACACCTCTGCGAAATCAGACGCATTCTCGTACAGTTTCATTTCAGGCATATCGCCAGAGAACTTGAGCAACGTATCAAGGGCATCTGCCTTTCTGGGATAAAACGTTTTCAGTTCGGCCTGCGCTTCTGCATTCTTTTTCAGGATACGCTTCTTGACAACTTCTGCCACATCGCTGGACGACAGGGACAGCCGGGTGTCAAAGCGGCCCTGAATCTTGGAGAAGTCTACATTATTGACAGCCTGAATTTTATCAATGGCTTCCTGTGCGGTGACCAGAATCCACGCTTTGCCATGGCACTGAACTGCCAGATCATGCTCCAGCGTCTGAAGATCCAGCATCATATTGGAGTCATCACCGATGTACTGACCAACCTCATCCACGCAGAAAACCACATGATGATCGTTGCCCTTACTTTCAATATGTTTACGGACGAGCTTGGCAAAATCTTCCGTGCTGATGCTGTATTCTTCGCCCACACGGTCACACCAGCTGCGTGCAGATTCCTCACTCATCACACCCTGCTCAACCAGTGCCTGCACAAACGAATCCTGTGCAAGGTCGATGCCAGCCACAGCATCATCCCAGCTGCTGCCTTCCAGTTCTTCTACACGGTCACGGAACTTTTGCAGCTTTCCATCTGCATCCAACTTCCGCTCCAGATCTGCCATGCGAGGATACTGGTAGGAATAACCCAGTTTCTCGTTGAATGCCCGCAGAAAAACCATGGTGATCACATCGCGTGCAGCGGCACTACTGGTGCGGCTCTTGGAGGCAATATCGAACAGGATCACGTCCGTGCTGACACTTTCTGCTGCGCGGATGTCTGCCAGAACCTTCGGGTCCGTAATCTTATCGTCCTCGATAAAATATTCCAATGCAGGCTTGCCTGCAACTTCTTTATCGCTGATTAGATAAGACAGCATCTTTAGAAAGTGAGATTTACCACTTCCAAAGAAGCCGGAAATCCAGACACCGATACGATCAGTATCTGCGCCAATGCCTCGACGGTAATTTGAAAAGAATGCAGCAAAATGTTTCTGAAGCTCCTGTGTCACAACATATTCCTGAAGTTCCAGCTTGACAGTTGCATCATCAACCTGACCGGGCTTGACCACCGGTTTGATTTCGCGGTTGATCGATTTTGCAAACATCTGACCAATATTCATGTCAGTTCCTCCTACACATCCATATCAGATAGGCTTCGCACGGTAATTATTGCCATCCTTTACATCGCCGAACAAATACAGGTAGCCATCTTCGTATCGTCCCGGAAACATCATCAGAACAATCCCCTGTGCAAGCCGGTCATGCAAGTCGTTCAGAATTTTATGAGAACGCAAAAGTGGGTAGCATTTTCCAACACCGGTCAACAGGATAACAGCATTGTCCTGTGGGATGCGCTTCACAATGTAGTCCAGCATAAGGTCCATCGGCCGTCCGATCTGCAAAACACTGTTCGCCGCATTCACCACGCGTGTCATGCTGCCGGTCCGCATCTCCAGGTCTTCGTATTTTTGCCGTGGATGCTTTTCAACCAGCAGTTCCGCCATGATTTTGTAGAGGTCAAACTCCACAACCGGACGATGTGCCCTCCGAAAAAGCTCAATTTCATTCTTTGTCCATTGCCGAATACGCATCTCATCTTTCGGGTCATAGCTGAACACATAGTAGCCAGCTTCACCGCCGAGTCCGGCGTGGTTCTCCTCGGAAATTGTGTGCAAAAAAGCATCAAGGTTATTCAGTCTATCAGCCGTATTCATTCATCTGCTCCTGTGATTGCCATCAGATAGGCGTTCATGTCATGTGCCTTCAGGTACTGCTTTAATGCGGAGCTGGGCAGAGGCGGCACCATCTTGTCGCCAGCAAGAAGTCCTGCATCGTTCAGCAGTTTACTGTAGGTCTGTGTCAGCTTGCGAATGGTCGTGTCTTTCCACTGAGCAATTTCCTCAGACTCGTTCTGCATCAAGCGAAAGAACGCAAGCACATCGCTCGACTCCAAAGATTCAGCTCCAACAATCAGCTTATCACGGTATACTCTGTACATGAAGGTGAAGAAAAGTTTGTCGTCTGCCATAATAGACAGCAGAACCATCATTCTCTGCACCATAACAGATTGCTGTCCGAAAAGTTCCTGCCAATCCTGATCAAACTGTGTCACCCGACGCGAAACACAATTAAGAATTTCCTTTACACGGTACTCCTTGGCTGCGGAAAACAGGTGCTTCTCAAAAGCACTGCTCCTGATTTCGTCTGCCGATGAACCGTTCAAAAGTTCATTAACATAGGCTTTATACTCATAGAAAAAGAAGGGCTTTGATCCCAATCCGGCAGTATACTGATCCTGTCTCTTTTTGCTGCTCATAAAACACCATCACTTATATAATGTACAATTATATTTAAGTCTATCGTTTATACGAAGCTTTGTCAATTCATAAAGTAGCTAAATTATCCTCAATTGATAGACATTCTGCACAAAACAAATCTCGCAAAACTCAGCAAATCGTTTCAGATGTTCCGAAGTTCGTGGAGCAGCGAAGTTCTCAGTTATCCTCCCAAAACTCTTCTGCATCTTCCACGCTATCAAACTCATCTGCGTGTTTTTCTGCAAATTCCTCAGCGGAAGAACATTCCTGAACATCGTCAAACAGTACTTCCCGATTTGCCTTTGAGTCCCCAGCAGCTCCCGTACCAACGGGATTGAAAAAGCTCATGTAGCCGATAAAATCAAACAGACCTTTATTGAATTTCATTTGAACGACCTCCTTCAATTTTCTTCGTTCAGTCCCAGCACCTGTGCCACAACCTCGTCATGCCCAAGGAAGTAGTCCTCGATCAGGTCCCAGCGCTGTTTGGTGGTCAGATCGCTGGTCAGGAAAGCAGTCATCATGTTTTCTGCTGCAACATGGCGGCGATGGATTTCCTGAAGCTGCAGGTTCTTATAGCGACGGTCTTCGGACAGGCTGCGGATCTTCTGCGGGTCGTTGACACGAACGAAAATTTCCAGATTCTGACCGCCGCGCACCTCATAGCTTGCAAGCCCGAAGATCTCCAGCACAGCCAACAGGCGCATGACCGGGTTCTGCTTGCCGCCGATGGTGGCAGGGATATAACCCATGTACTCCGTTTCTTCCCGGTTGGGGGCACAGTTGACCAGCTTCTGATCCATCCAGTTGGCCATAGAAAAGTAGTTTCCATTGGTCACGCGGTACAGCAGACCGATACGGTTCCCGCCGCGCTGCGTTGCCTGAATAAACTTCATGCGGTCACCCTCACGCCTTGTAGGATCAGCCTGTACATCCATCACAAACAGTTCCAGCAGTGCTTTCGCAAAATCAGCATTCAGCACTTCTGCGCCAAGCGCTTCCTGTGCCTTCTGGCGGAATTCTTCTGCTGTAAACATCTTATGCTCCTTGCGGTAGCCATCAAACACTTGAGCAACCGCTTCCATGTATTGACGCAGCTTTGCGCGGGTGGTATCGAAGTCCTGACCATAATGGATCTGCGTCTTGACCCGCACCGAGATACGGTTCGTACCATCCTGTGCAAACAGTTCACCTTTGAAGAACTTGGCCTTGAACATACCAAAGGTCATATCCGAGAAATACTTTTCCCACAGGTCGCCCATGCGAATCTCATAGATGCTGCCACTGTTGCGAACCACCACATCCGATGCCAGCGGACTGAAGCTGCGATTGACCGTCACGGTGTTGTCATAGAGATTCTTGACAAAATCGCCGTACTTGGCAAGGAATTCTTCCTCGATTTCTTCGGGCACGTTGGCATAGCAGGTTGTAAACATAGCCTTGGGACGCACTACCAGCACCGGGAAGCCGTATGCTTCCTCCAGATCCTTTGCCAGCAGGAGCAGACCCGTTTTGACGCGATTTTCTACCTCGCCAGAATCAAACAGATAACTAAACGCATCCGGAGAAACCAGCAGATTACGGTGCTTTTTCTGGCTGTACATCCAGTACAGCTTGTGAAGCATCTCTCGCAGCTGGAACTGCCGCAGTTCGCCCATGCCGTGCAGACGCTTGAGCTGTGACAGATCGCCGGGCAGATATTCTTCCACCGCCGTGCCACGCAGGTTCTTGTCACGAGCGCAGCGACCGATTTCCTGCACATAATCTGCCAGATTTCCGGTAGGGGCATAGTGGTACACCTGCACAATGTCCGGCACGTCCACGCCCATACCGAATGCTTTGGTGCAGATCATCACAATTGCCTTGTTGTTCTTGAAAGCATCCTGTGCAGCGTTCTTTTCTCCCCGTTCCATACCTGCGTGGTAACGGCGGACTTTATCCTTTACACTGAAAGGTACCGCCTGATAAATGCTGTCCACCGTAGAACGGAACGGGCAGTAGACCAGTGTCTTTTTGCCTTCTGCCACATATTCTGCGATCTTCTGCGCCACATGGTTCACCTTAAACTCATCACGGCTCTCATCCGTCTGCTTGTCCAGCGAGTGAATATCAAAGTCGATGTTATCGCGGCGGACACGGCCCAGATATAGGATGGGCTGATTCAGTCCCAGCGTGCTGATGGTGTCCTGCACCACGTCATCCCTGCCACCAAACACAGCCGTTGCCGTCAGGCAGAGCACCGGGAAGTGCAGTCCATTTTTGCGCTGGCGCTCCAGATAATCGCCCATGAACCAGTAGTCCGCACGGAAATCCCGGCCCCAGCTGGTAACAGTGTGAGCTTCGTCCACCACGAACAGGCCCAGTCTGCGGCCGCCCAGCAGGGTCTCCAGCGAGGTGGTCAGCAACATTTCCGGTGCAATGTACAGAATGGACTTTTCGCCCTTATGGATGGCGTTCAGGCGCTCTTCCCGCTCCTCATGGGACACATTGGAGTTGAGGAAGGTGGCGCAGTGCACCCCGCGGGCTTCCAGCTGGCTGACCTGATCCTGCATCAGGGCGATCAACGGAGTGATAACGAGGGTCACTGCCTGATGCACCTGTGCCAAATAGATGCCAGACACCTGATAGAATGCGGACTTGCCCGCACCGGTGGGAGCGGTCAGGAACACATTGGAGTAATCCTGATAGCCATCCAATGCCAGCTCGCACTGCTTGACAAGGGTGCTGATGATCTCGCCCTGGCTGATCTGCATAGTCTCGGTTCCTGCCGCCGGGTCTTTGTAGAAGTCCAGCATACGGAAATCGGCGTTTGCGCCCCAGTACTGCTTGAGGATAGCCCGATACCGATTTATGGTTTCCGGTTCCACCTGCTCCTTGTGCTCGGCGCAGTTCAGTGCAAAGGTCGCGCCGCACTGTGCTGCCACAAAAGACAGCACATCGTAGGTATTGTTTTTGGCGTTCTGTTCCCGCTCCACAGGCAGCACCAGCGGACCTTCCACCTCGCCGCAGAAGAACTGGTCTGCCAGTACCAACGGAGAAATTTCGTGGGACAGCGTTGCCGGTGCGTCCGTAAAAACGGACTGCTTTTTCTGATAGAACGGAACACAGCGGATATTTTCGCCCTGATGCCGATTGAACAGTGCCACATAATAACGCTCATCCAGTGTGCGGACGGCTGCATAGTAATGGCTGAGAACTTCCGCAGAACCAAACTCGGTCTTTTCGCTCTCGTACGCTTTGTACAGCGCTTCGGCGTCCTCTGCCGGGATGCAGCTGGGCACATAGGCAGGGAAGGCGTTGTTGTCCACCACGATGAACTCCGCATCGAACATCTCCTTGGGGTCCTGTACGTTCTGAAGGATGGCCAGCATTTCCTCATAAATTCCGACCGTCACGCCTTCTTCCTGCATCATCAGGCTCTGCACCAGCTTCCGCTTGGCTACATCAATCTTGGCAATGCTGATGCTGCCATCCTCGTTCAGAATCTTGCCTGCCGGCAAAACCGCATCTTCGCGATGTGCCAGCCAGCGGACATTGGCCGGTACAAAACCACGAAAAAAGAGAACCACATTTTTGCCTGCATAGCTGGCAATGAGTTCTTCGGCGTGCTGCTCAAAATACTTCTGTGCGTTCATGGTCGTTCCTCCTGTACTTTTTATACTTCTTCAAATGTTTTAAGTCCCTGAACATTTGCAAAATGCGGCTTTAGCGGTTTGTCTAGAATTTCCGCTTTCAAGATCCATGGATCGTCCGTTTCCTTATGAGGAAGCTCCTGCGCTACCTCCAGAAGCGTTTTCCAGATGTCCTGATAAATGACCTTGAAAATCTTTGTCAGGGTCTCATACCGCATAACGCTATATTTGTGTCCATCCACTTCTGCGCTGCGGATCGGCTCCCAATATAAGCTGGACATAATGCCGGGTATCTTGCTGTGCGTATCCTCTGAGAAGTAATCGCTCTTTTCCTTTAGTTTTGCGAGAACAACTTTCTTGTCTTCGATGCTGCAAAACTGTAGATATCCTCCTTCAAAGTACGCCGTGTTCTTGTATTTGCGCTGATTGTTGTCCGGAATAACACGGTAGGGATGACCTTCGCAACAGTTGCCTGTTGCATAGCCTTTCTCATTGAGCAGCCGAACGGCTTCTGCGATATGGCTGTCGCAGTCAAATGTTCTTATTCTTGATTTCACCTGTCCGTCACGAGAATGCTCCCGGTAGGTGATCCGCATCTGTACATAGTACGAATTCCACAAATGTTCCATCATCACAATCCTTGCTCCTTCCCATTACACCGCCATTGCGGGTTCCGGCTGGCTGCTCTGCAGCAGAGCCGCCAGCTTTTTCATTACATCAAGCGGAAGCCCGCCCTGCATTCTGGGAGCTTCCTGATAACAGGCAGCCTGTGCCTTTGCCACATCTGCCGCAAAATTCGGAGAATGAGCCGTTTCCATCAACCGGGCACTGTTGTAAGCGTCCCACGAAGCATCGTGCAGGCAGCCTTCCGGCTCCAGCCCTGCCCGGATTTCCGCCTCCAAAACCGTTACCCCCAGCGGAACTTCCATACTGATTTTTTCCCTTACAAAATATACTCTTGCCACTGTCTTACTTGTCCAATCTTTCTATTATGCATTCATGCTCTTTCGTCTTTTTGTCATAGCTTACCCCAACAAGCAATATATTTCCTGCATTTCTTCGATACTTCTCCCCAGTCAGAAGTAGAAACCGTATTCACATACTCTGCACGGATTTCATTATTGGGAATCTTTACTGTTTTATTTTCGTTGTCGTGTGCTGGACTGAATTGGTATATTTCAGCAAACCTGTCTTATCTACATAAATATCCGATGCCAGCACTTCCTGAAATTTATAATTCCCAGGATTCAGATAAGTTCCCAAATTTACACCTCATTTCTCCCAGCTACAAGCCTTACTTTTCAAATATACTTATTTTCATTATAGGA
>OHAF01003322.1_pt1 | contig 10603 bp, 10 predicted proteins | sample 1577041 | NCBI WGS metagenome assembly OHAF01 (sample SAMEA3541495, study PRJEB24748) | human gut metagenome | biome: human gut; feature: human-associated habitat; material: faeces | place: China | collected 2012
TATGGTTCGACGGGCAGAAACACTTCGCTCGTGACCTGCCCGCCCAGCACACGGACTCCATCTTCTCGTCCATTGGCGAGCAGCTCGGCATGCTCGGCTGCCTTGCCGCCCTGTTCCTGCTGCTGGCCATCGTCCTGCGCTGCATCCAGGTCGGCATGAAGTCTCCGGATTACATGAACCGCCTCATCTGCATCGGCATCGCCTCGATGCTGCTGTTCCAGATCCTCATCAACGTCGGCGTCTGCCTCGGCCTGTTTCCGGTCGTCGGCCTGGCTCTGCCGTTTCTGAGCTACGGCGGCAGCTCCATCCTGACGTCGTTCCTCGCCATGGGCATCGTCTCCGGCATCAAAATGCGCCCCGCCCCCGATATGAGTGCGCACTATATCCGGCCCTATTGACGCGTATTTTCAGGCAGCACCGTGTTTGGCGGTGCTGCTTTTTTCTTTGCCGTCGCGCTCTTTATATGGAACACCGAAATTATACGGGACACAGAAAGTGCATCCGTTGCCGGATGCACTTCGTTATCGGACCGTACCCGCTCCCTTGTTTTAATGCCGCCCGCGATGTTCCAGTAAGGGCATACCACTGCATAGAGATTGCTCATTCCCGGTCTGCGGCCCAATGTCAGATTCCCAGCTGATGCAGTGCAGACCACCACCATCGGCAGCAATACTCGGCACCATCACCGGCACCACTGGTCGGGAAAAGACGTGCTTCGCCGCAGCAACAGCCTCGGTGTCCCGTGTCGAACCGAATACCGGCAGGAAGACCGCCTGTTTCGTCTCCAGATAGTTCAGATAGCATCCCGCTGCGCTATGACCGGGAGCGGAGAAAAATGGGAAATCCAAAACATCCAGCCCGTGATACCGCAGTGCCGCGTACACAGTCTTCTCAAAGCCACGAGGCGATAATGGCCGGTTAGATACTACTGTATGGTCATCGAGGAACCGTGCCATGCCGTCTGCATGGCCGGTCATGTCGCTCCGCAGGGACGGGATGATGAGCACCTCTGCCTCCAGCAGTGCTGACAATTTCTGTACCAGTTCTTTCCGTTCGCAATCAGGATTTTCTGCAAAAATGCGGTCACTGACGAGGGCGCGCCCGCCGGATGGAGAAAGCACCACATTGCCGCCGTCTAGGTTGATGGCAGAATATATCAGATCCGGTGTCAGCTGCAACGCCATATCGCGTCGGAAATCTGTCCTCAACTCCGGAGCACCTGCCAAATAGGATGGCTCATATCGGAACGAGAGCATCCGCCCGGAGCGTGTCCGCACAGGCATAAAATCCCGCACCCAGACGTCCTTTGTCCCGTCCAGCAGAGCATAGGGGACATTGTGATCTTCCAGTGCCGTAAAGAGTGCTTCTGCATCTGTTGGGTAAAGCACAGGCAGCCGGGCAGAGAAATATGTCATTCAAACAGACTCTTCCAGTATTCACCGACTAGTTTGCGGCTAATTTCCGCCTTCTGTTCCTCTGTAGCGATCTGATCGTCGGAATAAACAGCATCAATATACGCTTTTAAAAGTTCTATTTTTTGTGGCAAGGATCGTTTTTCTCCTGTTTCAGTCACAAAGCGCTGATTGATATCCCGTGCAATAGCAAGTCTCTCATCTTTATAATTGCCAGAGCTGATTCCGATTCGTTTCGTATATACGACCATATCTGTGGGATTTGATTCTTTTACAAGAATATTCCTAGCATCTCTCAGATCATGCGGAATCATACTACTCAACTGTGCCTGTGTTTTGAAAGCACCGTTTACCAACGTATACTTCAGTAAGTAGGAAAGATAGTATTCTCCACACGACAAACAGATATCTACGCCACTACGCTGATCATCCGTATTATGATGAAAATAAAGAACTCCATACTGACTCTGACATTCATTTCTGTGAACAGAAGCATCTGTGAATCCGGTGCCAGCATTGAAATAATACGCCTCAACCCACAGTGGCTTGACCATAACATCTCCAACTTTGATTACATAATCCGTCAGCAGTTCTTTGCCAATCTCCTGCAGAAGCTTCACCTGAGTCTCTTTAACACTTGTACATTCCAGTTGCTTAATCAAATTGTTCATTATAGTTACTCCTTATAAAATATGGTTCTAATTATTTGTTATTTATAGTATAGTTCATATTACTGCAAAAAGCAAGTCTTTTCACCAGTTCAACCGCCGATTTCGCCAGTGGATACGGTCTGCGGCATACCGGCGATACCACCTTGCAGCCTCTCTGTCACGCCTTTCTTCCTCAGCCAGCCTGGCCAGACACAGCATGGCCGCGTCGCTGCCGGAGTTTGCGGCACGCTGGTACCACATGGCGGCCTGCACGCGGTCACATTCCACGCCCCGTCCATAGTATAACCGATGCCCTAAGCGCAGCATGCCGATGGCATCTCCCCCGGCTGCCGAGTCAAAGTCAGACGCAAAGCTGTCTTCCCGCTCCCGCATATCCATCAGACAGTCTGCCGCCGCAGCATACGAAGCACATGTGAAGTACAGCTGAAGTCTGGCGTTTTCATCCTCACCTACAGGATCATAAGCGTTCATCACATCGGCCGTCACGTTGTTTTCGGCCCGCTTATACCAGCGGATGGCTTGCCAGTAACTAAGCTTTGTTCCGCAGCCGTACTCACAGCACCATCCAGCCGCAAATTGTGCCTCCGTGAAGCCACGGGAAGCCGAACGCTTGAGTAGAACAAAAGCCTTCGTCATGGCAGTCTGCGTCCCTCTGCAGATATATTTCAGCGCCTGTGAAAACTGAGCATCTGCATTTTGCCGTTGGCCGACGACCTCCCACAGCTCCGCGTACACAAAAAAAGCCGGTGAAAATACAATATTCATGATTCATTCCTCCTGAGAATTTGATCTGCAGGAAGTATAGCACGTCCATAATTAAGACCTAAATTTAAATATTAATTCCGCATTAAATTTCTTTATATTTCTCAAAAAAATCTTTTGCTTTTCATTAGTAACACAAATTGACTAACTGCTGTAAATTATTGATATAACTTAGGTCTTAATTAAAAAGGTGCTATACTGGCGGCAAATTCAAAAAAGGAGAAATTATCATGAGTGCATTTGACAAGGTCATCGGTTATCGAGCCACGAAACAGGAGCTGCTGCAGATTTGCGACATGCTCCGTGATCGGACGATCTATGAGGAAATGGGCGCCCGCATGCCGCACGGGCTGCTATTGTATGGCGAGCCGGGTCTGGGCAAGACCCTTTTAGCAAAGTGCTTTCTTGCAGAAAGCGGGTTAAACACCATCACGGTACGCCGCGACAAGGGTGGCGATGCCTTTATCGACAGCATTACGCAGGCCTTTGCCAAAGCGACGGCTGAAGCGCCGGCCATTGTTTTTCTGGATGATATGGACAAGTTTGCCAACGAGGATAGCTCGCGCTGTGATGCACCGGAGTATGTCGCCGTACAGGCAGGGATCGACACGGTCAAGGATGATGCCGTATTTGTAATCGCGACCGCAAATGACATTCGGAAGCTGCCGGATTCGCTGCGGCGCTCCGGGCGTTTTGACCGAAAGATCGGTCTCTGTGCGCCAACGGCGTCGGATGCAGAGGAGATCATTGCTTATTACCTCAACGGAAAAAAGGTTTCTGGCAGCGTCGACCTGAATGACTTGGCAAAGATGATCAGCTATCATTCCTGCGCTGAGTTGGAAACGATCCTGAATGAAGCAGCAGTTCACGCGGCCTTCGCCCGAAAAGCCAGTATTGAGATGGAGGACCTGGTAAGTACGGTTCTGAAGCAGCAATACGGCGCGCAGGAGGATATTTCCGGCATACCTGCAGAAGTTATGGAAAAGGTAGCGCTGCATGAGGCGGGGCATCTGGTCCTCTGCGAGCTCCTGTGCCCCGGCAGTGTCGGCTTTACATCTTTGCTTCCCTCTGAAGAAAATCACTGCGGTGGCTTTGTCCATATCTGCAAAGCCATTCCGGATTCGTGTATTGCAGTCATTGCATTGGGCGGCAAAGCAGCTGTGGAGATGCGGTATGCCGGTCAGATTGCCGATGGCTGCGCCAGCGATATCAAACGCGCAGTCAACAGCATCCGTGAGGCAGCCGCCGCAGAAGGAGCACTGGGCTTTTCCCTGCTTGATGTGGAAAGCCGATCTTCTCCCCCTATGTCCGAAGGTCTGAATGCGCGCAGCGAGGCGGCCGTACAGCTGGAGCTGGAGCAGTGTTACTGCAAAGCAAAGAGCATTCTCACCCAAAACGACATTTTCCTGAAAGCAGTCGCTGAAGCGCTGGTTGCAAAGAAGACCCTGCTATATTCCGACATTCAGGCCATCCGAAGCACCACCGTCAAAAGCGATCAGCCAATGATTTCCAACACGGTCTCCCAATATCGCGGAGCAGAACGCGCAGAGCAGCTGCCCGAGGCGGAGTCGACCGAGGCGATCAGGCAGCGGCTCATACAGCGGTTGGAAGAACGCCGAAAAACACAATGGTCCTGATTTGCCGCATCGTCCGGTGACGCTTTTTGCATAATCTGGAGAAATCGGTGTATCCTACCCGCGATGACTTTTTTAGGAGGGAACACCATGAAACGAACGCTGCTTCTTCTGCTGGCGCTTCTGTGCATGCTCCCGGCCGCGCACGCGGCCGGGCCGGAGACGCTTTACCCCATCGCCTACTGCTTCCGCGAGACGGATTTTCGCGCGGACACGCTCTCGGACCTGAACGGCATCTTCGTCACGTCCGTGCCGGAGGCCGACGTGGCGACGGTCTGCCTCGGTGAGCGCGTCATCCGTGCAGGCGACGTGCTGCCCGTGTCCGTGCTGGGCGAGCTGGAGCTTCTGCCGGTCAGCACCGGCGGGCAGGAGGCCGCTCTGTGCTACTGCCCCATCCGCGGCACGGCGCTCGGCGAACCGGCGCAGGTCACGATCCGCATCCGCTCGGCCAAGGACGCCGCGCCGAAGGCCGACGACGCGGAATTGGAGACGTACAAAAACATTCCGAACGACGGCCGGCTCACCGGCTCCGACCCGGAGGACACAAACCTGACCTTTCAGCTCGCCGAGGAGCCGAAGCGCGGCAAGGTCGAGCTGCAGGAAAACGGCAGCTTCGTCTACACCCCCGCCAAGAATAAGGTCGGCGAGGACAGCTTCACCTTTACGGTCACGGATGCCGCCGGAAACGTCTCCCACCCTGCAACGGTCCGTATCACGGTCAAAAAGCCGTCGGAATGCCGCGCCTTTGCCGATCTCACGGGCAGTCTGGATCAGTTTGAAGCCATGTGGACGGCCGCGGCCGGGCTGACCGGCGGCCGCAGCATCGGGGGCACGCTGTGCTATCTGCCGCAGGAGACGGTCTCCCGCGCAGAATTTCTCGTGATGGCCATGGAGCTGCTCGATGTCCCCGTGGACGATACGCTCCAGGTCTCCGGCTTTGCGGATGCCGACGACGCGCCCGCGTGGCTCCAGCCCTATCTTGCCTCAGCCATGCGCCGCGGCATCGTCAACGGCATGGTCTCCGAGCGCGGCCTCGTCTTCCGCCCGAATGAGCCGGTCACGGCCGGGCAGGCCGCCGTCATGCTGCAGAACATGCTGGAGCTCCCCGTCTCCGCAGCCGTCTCCCAGACGGACGCGCCGTATTGGGCGGCCTCGTCCATGCAGGCCCTGCAGGAAGCGGGGATCCCGCTGGCCGCCGCGGACACGAGCGTCAGCCGCATCGAAGCGGCGCGCATGCTCTACCGCGTCAGCCGTCTGCCGAAATAACGCGCCTTGCCCGCCTTCGAAAAGAGGCGGGCAGTTTTTTGCAAAAAAGTTCTGTACTTTTTCAAAATTCGTGCTACCATAGGAACCGAAAACAAGGGCAGCACCGTACAATTCAGCAAGAGCCTTCGGCGAAAAAGGTCCGCCGAAGGGGAATGATGCGGTATTGCCCGATATCGAGGTGATCCCATGTCCATTCGAGAAGCCGTCCCTGCCGACGTTCCCGCCATGCTCGCCATCTACGCGGAATACGTCACGCAGACGGCCGTCAGCTTTGAATATGAAGTCCCGTCCGAGGCGGAATTTACCCGCCGCCTTGCGGAGCACACCGCCGTCTATCCCTGGCTCGTCTGGGAGGAGGACGGCCGCGTGCTCGGCTACTGCTACGCCGGGCGCGCCTTTGAGCGCGCTGCCTATGCGTGGAATGCCGAAATCTCCTGCTATCTCGCCCACGAGGCGCAGCACCGCGGCATCGGGCGGCAGCTCTATGCCCGCATAGAGGAGCTGCTGCGCAGGCAGGGCTGCCGGAAGGTCTTCGCCGTCGTCACATCCGCAAACGAGCTGTCCCTCGCTTTCCACCGCGCCATCGGCTACCGCGATGCCGCCTGCTTCCGGCAGGTCGGCTTCAAATTCGGCCGGTGGTACGACGTGACCTGGCTGGAAAAGTCCCTGTGCCCGCCGGGCAAGCCGTCTGAATTTCCGATCTCATGGAAGGAGGTCCTGTGACCATGCTGCAGGATATCGCGCCTCATACATATCACGTTGAATTCACACCGGCAGAGCCGCAGCCCGCGGACCTGCTGCTCATCTACGGCCCACAGGGCGTGCTGAGCGCCGCGGATGCCCTGCGCCTGCCGGTGCGCGCTGATTTTCCGGACATCGCTGTCCATTTTGCCTTTCGCCTCGACGACCGCGCCGTATTTCTGGCGCGGGAGCCGGTCGAAGCGCCGGAGGGCTGGCGCTATGTTCCCTCCGTCACCTACCGCGACGCCGAGCCGCGCGAAACGGCCTTCGCCTGCGCCACCGGTGAGAGTCTGCAGCGCTGGTATGCCGCAAACCGCTTCTGCGGCCGCTGCGGCGCACTCATGACGGAAAACCCGGCCGAGCGCGCCATGACCTGCCCGGTCTGCCATAAGAACGTCTACCCGCGCATCAACCCCGCCGTCATCGTCGCCGTGCTGGATCACGGCCGCCTGCTCATGACAAAATACGCCAACCGCCCCCTCATCCGCCGCTACGCCCTGATCGCAGGCTTCTGCGAGATCGGCGAATCGTTCGAGGACACCGTCCGCCGCGAGGTCATGGAGGAGGTCGGCCTGCGCGTCAAAAATCTGCGGTTCTACAAATCGCAGCCGTGGGTCCTGACGGACAGCCTGCTGCTCGGCTTCTTCTGCGACGTCGACGGCGACCCGACGCCCGTCCTGCGCGACGGCGAGCTTGCGCTGGCCGAGTGGCATACGCCGGAGGACGTCCCTGCGGACTACTCCCGCATCAGCCTGACCGGCGAGATGATCGACCGCTTCCGCGAGGGCCGCATTCCGAAATAAAGCCTTGGGGCTGCCTCCCGGTGAGACAGCCCCAAAATATTTTTCACGGCGACTTGACATTCCGAAAATCCGTGCTATACTAAGCAACAGATTAGAAAATAAAACTTCGCTTAGGAGGCGCGCCCATGACACAGCGTGAACGCCAGATCCTGCAGTGGATCGAGGCCGACCCCATGATCTCGCAAGAAGCCCTTGCGGAACGCGCGGGCATCACCCGCTCCTCTGTCGCAGTCCATATCTCCAACCTGATGAAAAAAGGCTACATCGCCGGGAAGGGCTATGTGCTCCGCTCCGGCACCTATGCCGCCGTCGTCGGCGGCGTGAACGTCGATATCGGCGGCCAGTCCTATGCGCCGCTCGTCGCGCGGGATTCCAACCCCGGCCGCGTGCGCATCAGTCTCGGCGGCGTCGGACGAAATATTGCCCACAACATGAGCCTGCTCGGCGTGGATGTCCGCCTGCTGACCGCCTTCGGCGACGACCTGCATGCACAGCGCGTTGCGGCCTCCTGCGGCGAGCTCGGCATCGACATCAGCCACGCGCTGCAGGTGCCCGGCGGCACGACGTCCACCTACCTTTTCCTGAACGACGTCGACGGCGATATGGCGCTTGGCCTTTCCGACATGGATATCTGCGAGCGCATCACCCCCGCCTATCTCGCGTCCAATCTGTCCCTGCTGAACAATGCGCAGGTCATCGTCGCCGATACGAACATTCCGGCAGAGTCCCTGCAGTACCTTGTCACGCACTGTACCCCCCCTGTGTTCGTCGATCCCGTCTCCACGGCGAAGGCGCGCAAGGTCCAGCCCGTGCTCGGCAGGGTCCACACGCTCAAGCCGAACCGCATTGAGGCCGAGCTTCTCTCCGGCGTGCAGATCACGGACGAAGCCAGCCTGCGCCTTGCGGCTTCCAGACTGCTCGAGACCGGTCTGCACCGCGTGTTCATCTCCCTTGGCACGCAGGGCGTGTTCGCCGCCGACCAGAAGGAAATGCTGATGCAGCCCTGCATCCCCGCGCAGATGCGCAACGCCACCGGTGCCGGCGATGCCTTCATGGCTGCGCTCGCCTGGGCCTATCTCGAGGGCACGGCGCTGGCCGAAACGGCACGCGCCGCTGAGGCAGCCGCCGCTATCGCCATCGAGGGTGAGGAAACCATCAACCCTGCCATGTCTGCCGACGCAGTCCGCAGCCGCATGGCCGCAAAATAAATTTGTAAGTTTTTCATTTCTTGATACAGGAGGATCTTTATCATGCAGCTCAACAAGTTTCTTGACGTAAAGCCCGAGGTCGCCGAGGCCATTGCCGCCGGTAAGCCCGTCGTCGCTCTGGAGTCCACCATCATCTCCCACGGCATGCCCTATCCGCAGAATGTGCAGACCGCTCTGGAGGTCGAGCGCATCATCCGCGAGAACGGCGCCGTCCCCGCGACCATCGCCATCATCGGCGGCCGTCTGAAGGCCGGTCTGACCGAAGAGGAGATCGAGTACTTCGGCAAGAAGGGCACCGCCATCGCCAAGGCCTCCCGCCGCGATCTGGCTGTCCTGTGCGCCCGCGGCGAAGACGGCGCAACGACCGTCACCACCACGATGATCATCGCTCATATGGCCGGCATCAAGGTGTTCGCCACCGGCGGCATCGGCGGCGTGCATCGCGGTGCCGAGACGACCATGGACATCTCTGCCGATCTGGAAGAGCTGGCCTCCACGCCCGTTATGGTCGTCTGCGCCGGTGCAAAGTCCATTCTGGACCTCGGCCTGACGCTTGAGTACCTCGAGACCCACGGCGTGCCCGTCATCGGCTACGGTACGAAGGAGCTGCCCGCCTTCTACACCCGCAAGTCCGGCTTCTCCGTCGACTACGAGATCGACACGCCGGAAGAGCTGGCCAAGGCCTTCAAGACCCAGCACGAGCTCGGCCTGCGCGGCGGCATGCTCGTGACGAACCCGATCCCCGAGGAGTACTCCATGGATCCGGATGTCATCAACAAGGCCATCGACGAGGCCATTGAAGAAGCCAAGGCAGCCGGTATCCACGGCAAGGCCACGACGCCGTTCCTGCTTGCGAAGGTCAAGGACCTGACCGGCGGCAACAGCCTCGCCTCCAACATCCAGCTCGTCTACAACAACGCCCGTCTGGCCGCGAAGACCGCCGCTGCCTACTGCGCGCTGTAAGCGAAGCAAGACCTTTTTCCCCGGGCGCAAATGCGTCCGGGGATTTTTGCAAAATCGATTGCTTTTTTTCGGCCGTTCCGGTATAATGGTAGCCGATTTTCCACACAAAGGAGCCACGAACTTGACGCCACTGTTTCTGCACGGGGCCGCCTCCGCCGATATGACCGGCTGGAGCGCCGTTCTCTCCGCCCTGCTGGACGGCCTGAAGGACGGCCTGCTGAGCATCCCCATTTTATTTCTCGCCTATCTCCTCATGGAGCTGCTCGAGCGCAGCAGCCGCCTGAACGAAGGCCTGCTGCGGCGCTATTCGCGCCGGGCCGGTCCCGCGCTGGGCGGCCTGCTCGGCATTGTGCCGCAGTGCGGCATCTCGGGCGCGGCCGCCACGCTGTTTTCCACCGGCTCCATCACCGTCGGCACCATGCTGGCCGTGTTCTTTGCCACATCGGACGAGATGCTGCCCATCCTCCTCTCCTCGCTGACGGAGAGCAGCGGCATCTCGTGGAAGACCATCGTTCTCATTACGCTTTCGAAGGCTGCGCTCGGCATCCTGCTCGGCTATCTGGCGGATCTGCTGTTCGGCCGTTGGTTCCGCGCGCAGAAGAGCATCCACAGCTTCTGCGAACGCGAGCACTGCGACTGCGACGAAGAAGAGGGCAGCGTGTTCCTCGCCGCCCTGCGTCATACGCTGAAGATCGCCGTCATGCTCATCGCGGTGAACTTCGCGCTGAATCTGCTGTTCCACTTTGTCGGCATGGAGCGCCTGTCCGGCACGGTGCTGAACCGCCCCGTCCTTGGAGAGCTCATCCTCGCCCTGTTTGGCCTCGTCCCGAACTGCTCCGTTTCCGTCGTCGTGACGGAGTCCTACCTGAGCGGCGTGCTCGGCCTCGGCGGCCTGTTCGCGGGCCTGCTGTCCAATGCCGGCATCGGCCTGCTCGTGCTGCTGCGCACGAACCGGAACTGGAAGGAAAACGCCGCCGTCGTCGCCATCCTCTATGGCTTCAGCGTGCTGGCGGGCATCGCCGTCACCCTGCTGGCCGGCTGAAAAAAACCGAGGGAGACTGTGCAGCCGCACAGTCTCCCCAGGCTGTCGAAAAACCTGCCCAGCCGGAGGTTTCGGAGGGAAGAAAAGTGTGAAAGGAAACC
>OHAF01003324.1_pt1 | contig 10591 bp, 7 predicted proteins | sample 1577041 | NCBI WGS metagenome assembly OHAF01 (sample SAMEA3541495, study PRJEB24748) | human gut metagenome | biome: human gut; feature: human-associated habitat; material: faeces | place: China | collected 2012
AGCGTGACGACGAACGATATCTTCGACTTCCTGAGCTATCTGGCCCGCGAACGCATGCGGCCGCGCTTGGCCTTGGATGCCTTCATCCAGCTTGAGATGGTCACCGTGCTGATGCCGAAGCGTTCGGCGGCTTCTTTCTGGGCACCCCTTTTGTTTTGGGTTTTCCGTTCGGCAATGAAATCAAGAACGGATTGTTTTTCTTCAGGCGTGTAGCGCCTCTTATTTTTGGTACTGTCGTTGGAATTCATGATGTTGACGAGTGGTTGTTTATTTAACCAATCATCCTTGGTCTGGCAAGAAAAAAAGTATATGTGTTATAACATTTTTTAAGAGGATTCTTAAATGACTGGTTCGTGTTCTTGAAGTTCTATTACGGGCGCTTTACTTTATTCATGATTGTTGTTGTTAACATGTTGTGTTTTTTTATGATTTTGCGGGAGAATCCGCGGGATATTTAAACGCTTTTCCATGTTATATCCCGGGTGAAGCCTTTTTCCGCAATTTGCCTGTTGAGCCACGCACGGCGGCTGTTCCCCCGCCCGTTTTCCAGACGGTATTTTGAGGTTGCAGGGGGCCGCGGAATCGTATAAAATCACTCCAATTTCCCAGCCATTTTATCACGATGACCGATCAGACAGGAACCCCTTCTTCGCCGGAACCTCCCAAATTGCGACGCCGTTTGGTAACGGCAGCCCCTGCGGCCGCACCCAAGGTAAAGTTTGTTTCTCCCGCCGCGGAAGGCGTGGAGGTTGTCAAGCCGCGTTTTCTCACTCCTGAGTTGCAGGCCAAGCTGGCTCAGGAGCAGGAGGAAGCCGCCCGCCGCGCAGCGGAACAGGCGGAGGCGGACAGGATTGCTGCGGAAAAAGCGGCTGCCGAGCAGGAAGCCGCCCGTATTGCTGCCGAAAAGGAGACGGCGAGAATAGCTGCCGAGCAGGAAGCCGCAAGAATCAAGGCGGAGCAGGAGGCTGCCGAAGCCGCGCGCATTGCCGCAGAAAAGGAGGCCGCCCGTGTAGCTGCCGAAGAGGAAAGAGCGCGCCTTGCGGCGGAGCTGGAGAAAAAGGAAGCCGCTTCCGCTCCGCAGCCCGAGCCTTCCGTGGACGCCCAGATTCAGGATGCCCTTGCCAAGGTAGCGGAGGCCCAGAAAGCCCTGGCGGAGGCTCAGGCCGCTGCTCTGGCCCAGGCCGCAGGGGTAGCGCCTGCGGCTGTGCAGACCCCGGAACCGTCTGTTCCGGAGCCTGCTCCTGCGGGGGGGGCTCCCAAATTGAAAGTTTTCAAGATGGCCGCGGCTCCCGCTGCGGCGGAGAAATCCCCGGCCGCCGCTCCGGAAAGCGCCGTTCCCAAGCTGAAAGTATTAAAATCCCCCGTGGGGGCAGCACCAGCTTCTTCCGTGGCTCCCGCTGCGGTTCCCCAGCCTGTGGCCGCCGAGGGAGTTTCCCCTGCCGCTGGCGCTCCTCCGGCGGGCGACGGCGGTATTCAGCCTCCCGCCGGAACGGAATCCGCCCGGGATATGGCCGCTTCCGTGGATAAATCCAAATCCCTGCTGCGGGGTGTTATTTATGGGGTATGCGCCCTGGTTGTCATCGCTGCCGGCGTAGGGATTTATGCATGGAGCACCAGCAGCAAGAAAGAAAAGGTGGAAGGTGAGAACGCCCGCCTGAATGCGCTGGTCGTGGAAGGCGGGAAACTGGGCCGCAGCCGTCTGTTTGACTCCAAGAATCTCAGCCGTGTTCCGGATGTGAAAGTCGTTCCCGACGCGGAGGATGCCGCTCTGCTGCTCGCCAATGTGAGAGGAGTCAAGGGCAACAGGGAAAACTGGCCCGGCGCCGCCCACCTGGTTTCCATCATGGCCCAGATGGATGACAACATTGCCCGCCAGGTGGTGGAAGACATGAAAAAAAATGTCGGCAGGTACAGTAAGGAAAAATATTCCATGATGGTGACCCTTTTGGCCAAGTCTTCCAGCCCCGCCATGCGCGACATGCTGAAAGACCTGTACGCTTCCATCAGCGAAAGCAAGAATAAGAAGATCCAGGACAAGCAGGCCGTGGTGCTCAAGTACATGCGTTTTGCCATGAAGCTGGACGACCTTGACGACGTGATGAAGATCCTCCAGAAGAAGGATGCTTCCCCGGATTTGATTTCCTCCGCTTTCCGTACGGCGCGCTACCTGATTGACGAAGCTCCTCCAGCCAAGCGCAAGGCGCTTTCCTCCAAACTGCTCCAGTATCAGAAAAACATGCCGGAGGAAAACGTCAAAATGCTCTACAAGCTGCTGGCCCGCACCGGTGATCCCAAGGTGCTGGACATGATGGAAAAGAGCTATAAGGAGGATACCAAAAAGGCGCTTGCCATCATTACCGCCTGGGGGGACTGGAATACGGATGACGCCGTTCCGTACCTGTTCAAGGCCTGGAAAGACGAATCCCTGCATGAACGCGTGCGTTCCCAGGCCCATGATTCGATTCTCCGCGTACTCTCCGTGGACCGTGACCGGGATGACAACGCCACGCTCAAGTTGTTTGACCCCCTTATTGCGGATGCCAAAACCAGCGAACGCCGCCAGTTTCTGGTTTCCGCATTCAAGAGACTCAGCAACCGCCCGTATGTGATTCGCCTGCTGGGCCGCATCAAGCAGACTGCGGAAGACCAGAGAAACGCGGTGGAACCAAAGTTCCAGGCTGCGGAGGAGGCCTTGTTCAAGGCGGAGGACAAGTTCAAGGCCAATCCCGGCGATGCGGCAGCCAAGGCCGATTATGAGGCCAAGGAAAAGATTTATAATGAGTTGTCCAGTCAGAAGACCGGGGAAGACAAGGTGATTGCGGCGGTGGACAAGGCTCTGGAAAAGGTCAGGAAGACGCCTGTTCCCACCAGGAAGGCCGCTTCTGCCGAGGACAGGGATGATGACGACTCTTCCGTGATTAAGACAATTTAAACGGTTTTAACGGCCGTATCCGAAAACCGGAGGGAAAATAATCCCTCCGGTTTTTTATGTGCGGGAGTGACAACCATGATTGGCTGGCCGCTTCTGCGCAGATGAGGCCGAATTGGCCGTTGGCCGGGCGGAAGGGGGTAGCGGACTTACTTCATGTATTTTTTGATTTCCGGCAGCAGTGCGTCCGCCCAGAGACGGTAGCCTTTTTCTGTAAGGTGGACGAGGTCCCCGGTAATTCCCGGCAGGAAAGTGCCGTCCTTGTCCAGGAATGCGGAATTAATGTTGACGACATGGACTCTCGGCATATTTGTTTTGTCCAGCTCCCTGTTGATCATTTCATTTTGGATGCGCAGGGGGTCTTCCGCCGTTTTCCCCCGGGGAAAGATGTGCAGAAGAATAATTTCAGTGGCGGGGTGGAGCCGATGGACCCGGGAAGCTATTTCCCGGATACCCTCCGCCGTTTCCTGCGGGGTCTGCCTGCCTTTGTATTGCCCTGTGTTATTGGTGCCCACCATGATAACGCATACTTGGGGGGAATGAGGCGTTTTAAGGGCAGAATCGTCAATGCGCCACAATACATGTTCCGTCCTGTCGCCTCCTATGCCGAAATTGACAGGAGCATAGGGGGAAAAATATTGAGACCATATTTTTTTGCCGTCGGTTTCCCAGCGGTGGGTGATGGAATCGCCGATAAACAGCAGTTGGCATGGTGTTTCCGCCAGGGTCTGCTTTAACAGGGCGTGCCTCTGGCTCCACCAGTCAGCTTTTGTTTTGGAAATGTGGGCGGCATCGGGTTTTCCTTTTTCCGGCTGTTGGGAGAAAACAGGCAGGGCGAGTCCGCATCCCAGAAGGCAGATGGAGGCGGATATGGCGTTGATAGACGGGAAATGGTTCATGTTGTTTATTCAATACGGAGAATGTTTCTGCCGCCTTTCTTTTGGAGGATAAAAAATCCCGTTGGTATATTGAATGCGTTTTCCTGCCGGTACGGCATGGTACCGAAACATGGCGTGGACCCGGCTGGAACGGCAATTCCGTATTTCCTGGCGTAATGGTACTGCAGCAATGGATGGACAGCTTTGTGTTCAGGAATTGATAAAAAGAGGGAACGGCTAACGTATGTTCACGGACAGAGTCCGTTGAATTATCTGATGAATATTCCTGTTACCTTGATTTTGCTTGCTTTCCACATGGCTGCGGCGGCTTCCGCATCCATCTGTGCTTCCCGGAAAACAGAGTGGGCGGATTGGAATTATTTAACTTCTTACGGTCAATCCCTTTCTGTGGGCTGGACGGCTAAGCCCGTTGTAACGGAAAAGCAGGAGGAAGGGGGCTTGTATATGTTCAGGGGAGGGGTGAGAGCGTATGAGAACGGCAGTGACCGCAAGATGCTGGTTCCTCTGGAGGAAGGAGTGAACGGTCCGCGCGGCGAAACTCCCGTATCCGGGGCTGCCTGTCGTTTGTTCCGCCTGATGCAGCATTATTCTCCCGTTACGGCTTCCCGTATCTGGTTGATTTGTTCTGCGACGGGAGTGGGAGGGGCGAGCCTTGGTTCCCTGGGCAGGGGAACTGGAGCCTACAACCGCATTTTGGATGATTTGAAGGCCGCCAAAATACTGGCTGACCGGGAAGGGAAGACCCTTTCCATGCCTGCGTTTATCTGGACCCAGGGAGAGACGGATCACCAGGACAGAAAGACGAGGGAATGGTACCGGGAAAAAATGGAAAAGCTGATCAGGGACATAAATCATGACGCCAGGGCCGTGACCGGGCAGAAAAACGATGTGGTCTGTTTCGGCTATCAGGTTGGTTCCCATTTGAATTATTATCAGTTTAATCCTACGGATTATCCGGCTATTGCTCTGGAACAGCTGGAGATGGCTTTGGAGAAGGACAGCCGGTATGTGATGACGACCCCGATGTATCATTTCGAGTATAGCGACGGAGTCCATTTGACGGCGCCCATGTCCTGCCTTTATGGGGAGTATGTGGGCTATGTCATGAAGAAAGTCCTGTTGGATGGGGCGGACTGGAAACCCGTGCATCCCCTGACCCATAAAATCAGGAAGTCCGGAAAGGGTTGGACGGTGGAAGTGGCATTTTATGCTCCCTGCCCCCCTTTGGTTCTGGACACGAAGACGGTTGACGATCCTGGCAATTATGGTTTTTCCCTTGTGGGGGCTGAGGGAGAGGATATTGCCATCAAGTCTGTCCGGCTGGTGGGGAAGAATGCGGTACAGCTGTTGACGGAGAAGGACCCGGGGAAAGGGCGTCTACGCTATGGGATGACGATTAATGAGCACCGTCCTTCCGGTCCGCGGACGGGGGCGCGGGGCTGTCTGAGGGATTCCCAGGGAGATGAGGTTAAGGCCCATATCCAGGGCAAAGATTACCGAATGGATAATTGGTGCCCCTTTTTTGATTACTCCCTGTCAAAAGGGCATTGATTTTCCGGAAATGGTTGCATGATCTTTTTTTGCCGCAGGTTGTTCCCCCCCTCTGCAAACGGAAAAGGATACCCGGGCGGCTTGAAAAAACAGGAAAGGCTTCAGCCGATGCATACTGATTCCGGATTGTTGCGGAGGGGAGGCTTGCACGGCCATGCATGGTGTTATGCTGCGGCTTTCGTGGCCGGATGATGACGAGGTTGTGATAACTTGACCGTAGAGCAGGAGAACTTGCGGAAGTTCATCGTAAATGCCTCTTTTTCCACGAGGTTCATTTTTTCTTCCTCCGGGGGGTATTCCCTGCTTCCGGTTTCTTTATGGCTGGCCCTTACAGAAGGAGCCCTGTCTGGTAGATCAGCGTGGCCGTTGCAAAACCCAGGAGGGTCAATCCGCCGAATTGAGCCAGAGCGAACCACCAGGTGCCCGCTTCCCTCTTGGCGACGGTGACGGTGCCGATGCAGGGCAGGGCAATCAGGCAGAATATCATGATGCTGATGCCCTGGAGAGGGGTGTAGCTGGCTTTAAGGCGGGCGTTCAATGTTTGCTGGGCAGCCGGGACCGAATTTCCGTCTTCCACCGCATAAAGGATACCCATCTGGGTGACGAAAATTTCCTTGGCGGCAAAGGCTCCTACCAGGGCGGAATTGATTTTCCAGTCAAATCCGGCCACTTGCGTGACGGGTTCCATCCAATGGCCTATTTGTCCGGCGTAGGAATGTTCCATGGCCGCTGCGTTTGTCGGCGCCGTGTTTTCTTCCGGCCTGGGGTAGGTGTTCAGAAACCACAGGATGATGGAGGCCCCAAGAATGAAAGTGCCTGCTTTCCGGACGTACATGAAGGCCCGTGACCACATCAGGATGCCCACCTTCCGCAGGGAGGGGAGGCGCAGGCGCTTCATGTGGTGGAGGGAATCCCTCTGGGGCGCCTTGAAAAGCGTGTTTTTCAGAAGCCGGGCGCAGCACAGCGCCAGCAGGACGCCGCTGGCATAAATCCCGAACAGCACGGGAGCCTGCAGGCGGGAGGGAAACAGGGCGGAGACGAACATCATGTAGATCGGCAGGCGGCCCGCACAGCTCATCATGGGCAGCACGGCGATGGTGACCAGGCGGTCGCTGCGCGTTTCAATTCTCCTGGTGGACAGGATGGCGGGAACCGAACAGCCGAATCCCAGCAGGAGGGGGGCAAAGCTGCTGCCGTTCAACCCCATGATTTTCATGATGCGGCTCATCAGGCGGGAAACCCTCATCATGTATCCGCTGTTTTCCAGAACGGTAATGGCCCCGAAGAGGAGAACCACGTTGGGCAGAAAGGCCAGTACGCCGCCCACGCCTCCTACCCCGCCTTCCCCCAGCAGGGATTGAAGGCGGGGCCACGGTTCCAGCATGCGGCAGGCCCAGACGCTGAACAGCTGGGTGCCCGTCTGGATGAGCCTGACCAGAGGATCCCCGATAGCGAAGCTCAGGAAGAAAATAATATAAACGATGCCCAGGAAAATAAGGGAACCCCATATCCTGTGCATCAGGACGGCATCCAGTCTGGCCCTCCACAGGTTGTCCTTCGCCTCTGCCTCCCGTTCCATAACGTTTACCGGGACGTAACTTAAAATCTGTTCATTTGACAGGCAAGCCTAAAAGCCCGGTTCCGCGGAAAGGGGCATGGAAACCAGGCATTCCGGCCGTTTTTGGGACGGGGCTGCCGCATGGGCCCCGGATGGGGCCGCAGGCTTTGTTTTTTAGCGGCGCATAGCCGCCAGGCCCTGGATGAAAAGGATGGCCGCAGTGCAGCCGAATACCATGGAGGGCAGGCACTGAAGCATGTACAGCGGATCTGTGGAACCGTTTCCGTAGGAGGGGAAAATAAAGGCCAGAATCAACGCGATCAGGGACAGCCCCCATGCCAGCCATGATGTAGCGGGAATCCGGCGGCCGGATGCTGCGGCTGGCCGCTGCGGCAGGTTTTCCTGCCGGATGCCGCGTTCGTCAGTATCGCGTCCGGAGAAAGACGGCCGCTTTTTCCTGACGGGAGGCAGGGCGGGCTGCGTTTTCATGGCGTTTTCCGGTTTGCGGCCGGATGGCGAAGAGGAGGCTTCCCCGAAGGGAAGCCCCGTTGTAACGTGAATCAAAACGCCGCACGCCGGGCAGCGCATGCCGGTTTTGGCGTCCAGTCCGGCCGGGTAGGTGTACCCGTGGCCGCATTGGGAGCATGTGGCGGATTCTCTCATGATCTGGCCCGAATGGATGTTAGTCGTCCAAGGGAAGCAGGTCCTCCTGGTCAGCCTTGGTTTCGGGCCTCTGGCGGATTTCCTCAAGCTTGGCTTTCATCTGTTCGCAAATGTCCGGATGCTGGGAGGCTACGTTGTCAAGTTCCTTCGGGTCTTTTTCCAGGTCAAAGAGGCTTCCTCCTTCCGGGGATTTGCTCATTTTTGCGGAGGCTCCGTTGATGCCGTCGCGAATGGCCACGCCGGCGGGAATGAATTTCCATTTGCCGTGGCGAATCGCCAACGCCTTGCCGGTGCTGTTGATGACATGGTAGTCACGCCCCTTGGCGGATTTGCCCAGAAGGGCGGGCAGCACGTTTTCAGAGTCACGGAAGGAATTGGCCTTGCCGGGGGCCAGCAGTTGTTCCAGGGAGGCTCCCAGATCCATCTGGTTGAGCAGGGCTTTGCTCGTGGTTCCGGGGTTGATCACGCCGGGCCATTTGACGATGAACGGAATGCGGGAACCTCCTTCCAGAATGCTGTATTTGCCTGCCCGGAAGGGGCCAGCGGGGGAATGGGTGGCGTTGTCCCGGACGGCGAAATCCCTGTAGCCGTCATCCAGCACGGGGCCGTTGTCGCTGGAGAAGATCACCAGGGCGTCTTTTTCCAGACCGGCCTGTTGCAGAGCCTCTGTAATGCGGCGCACACAGTCATCCAGTTCCACGGTCACGTCACCGCGCACGCCGTGCTGGCTCTTGCCCACAAAGCGTTTTTCCGGGCAGCGCGGCACGTGGATGTCATGCGTGGCGAACATCAGGAAAAACGGTTCCTTGGCTTTGGCGCTCTTTTGAATGTATTCAATGGCCTTATCCGTAATTACATCGGCGTTTTCCTCATCCTTCCACAAGGCGCTTTTGCCGCCCTTCATGAATCCGATGCGTCCGATTCCGTTGATAATGGCCTGGTTGTGTCCGTGGCTCCACATGAGTTTGAGCTGGTCCTTATTGTCCTTGCCATTGGGAAGCCCGGGGAAGTTGTGCCTGTAGGATACTTCAATGGGGTCGTTCGGGTCCAGGTTGCGGACATTGCCGTTTTCCAGAATCACACAGGGAACGCGGTCGCCCGTAGCGGCGAAGATAAAGCTCTCGTCAAATCCGATTTCGTTCGGGCTGGGGGAGATATGTTTGTTCCAGTCAATTTTCTTCCCCTTTTCCCCCAGGCCCAGGTGCCATTTGCCTATCATGTAGGTTTTGTAGCCGTGGGATTGGAGCATCTTGGGCAGGGTGGGCTTCTTGGTATCGATAATGAGGGCGGCGTCTCCCGGCAGGATGCCCGTGCCTTCCTTGCGCCACGGATATTCTCCTGTGAACAGGGCATAGCGGGAAGGGGTGCAGACGGATGTGGTGGAATAGGCGTCCGTGAAGCGGCAGCCCTGCTCGGCAAGCTTGTCGATGGAGGGGGTGGGAATTCCCTTGGCTCCATAGCAGCCTACGTCTCCATAGCCGAGGTCGTCAGCGTAAATCATGACGATGGCCTTGGGGGGCTTGACCGTTGGCGTGACTGCGGCCGGGCAGGCCGCTGCCGCCGCCAGGGCAAGCATCAGGTGTAATGCGGATTTATTCATGTTGTCAGGTGTGTGTGATTATAATTTTCCGGAAAGGGCGGTCGGAAGGATGCCGCTGTTTAAGCGTGGGCCGAATCTTCGGGGGTGTCCGGAGGCTGTTCGCCGGGATGTTCCGGCGGAAGCACGGGTTCCGTCATGGGGCGCATGCTGGCATTCTGCCAGATGTACCGCTTGTAAAGGACCTTGATGGCGGCTGTCAGGGGGACAGCCAGCAGGGCGCCGATTAAGCCGCCCAGGATGAGTGTCCAGATCAGCACGGAAAACATGACCGTGAGCGGGTGGAGTTCCACGGAATCCCCCACGATTTTCGGCTGGATGATCCATCCGTCAAATTGGTTGACGGCCAGGAAGATGCCCGAAACAATCAGCACGTGCTGGAAATCCCCCCATGTGAACCAGGCCAGCAACACCGCAGGGATAAAGGCGGTGATGATACCCAGGTAGGGAATGATGCCCAGCACGCAGACCGCGGCGCCAATGGTAATGGCGTACGGCAGGCCGATCAGCTTCAGGCAGATGGCAATCAGAATGCCTTCAATGATGCTTACCAGCATTTGGCCGCGGAAGAAGGAAATCAGGTAGCCGTTGATTTCCTCCATGGTGTCCACCACGTCTTTTCTGAATTTGGAGACTTTCAGGGGCAGGATGCTGGGCCATTTCTCTTTGATTTTATCCGCCTCCAGCAGAAAATAAAAAGCGAAAATGGGCGTAATCAGGATGCTGACCATGATTCCTATGGTGCTGTACAGGGCTCGCCCTCCGGAAGTGAGCCAGCTCATCAGCCTGTCCTGGTAAAAGGAGGAATTGATGGTCATGTAGGCTCCCAGCTTTTCCCGGGCGGTCCGGGCGTTTCTCAGGTCATGGATTTCCGCCTCCGTATAATGGCTGGCATTCAGTTCCCGCAGACTGGTTCTGTAAACACTGTCAATGGTGCGGGAAATGAAAGGTATTTCAATGGTGGAGTCAATCAGTTCGGAGGTTTTGTTCCATAGCTCCATCCGGTTGTCGATCAATTCGTCCGTTTGCCTGATCAGGGGAGGAAGAATCGTGGCTCCAAAGCCTACCAGGACAGCCAGAGCCGCAAACATGACCGTGACTACGGCCCAGGGGCGGGAGAATTTGAGACGCACCAGCCAGGAAACGATGGGTTCCAGCAAATACGCCACGACGGCGGCAATCAGGATGGGCAGGAGCACCGGTTCCAGAAACCCCAGAAGTTCCACCACTTCAAAAATGACGAAGGCCGCAATGCCCAGCATCACCAGAATGGAGGCGCCTGTCAGGGCATGCCAGCAGGTTTTTTTCTGGAAAGGGGAGGGAATGGCGAGGGCGGCGGAAGTTTGGGTATTCTGATGTTGTTCGTTGTTCATGCCGGTGTAGAGAGATGGCTG
>OHAF01003334.1_pt1 | contig 10566 bp, 7 predicted proteins | sample 1577041 | NCBI WGS metagenome assembly OHAF01 (sample SAMEA3541495, study PRJEB24748) | human gut metagenome | biome: human gut; feature: human-associated habitat; material: faeces | place: China | collected 2012
TCCCGGTATAAACACCATCCTTTGGAATTCCAAAGGATGGCGTTCATTCCGCCGTCCCGGTATGAACACCATCCTTTGGAATTCCTTTTAGCGATGTAACCTTATTTTGTCTCTGTTCTTTTTTATTTGTTTTGTGCGCTGCTATTTTCACAGATGATTTTTCTTTTTTCCCTCCCGCATTTCTAAGCGCATTCTGAACAGCCTGTAAAATTCCGGATGAAGAAAAAGTTGCTCCACTTATCGTATCCACATCCGTTGACTGACTGCTTAAAATCAAGGAAATTACTTTCTTTGCTTTTGAATAATATGCCGGGGTCTCTTTTTCATGTGAAACTACATCAATGCTTTTTATTTTCCCCTTAAAAATCTGCACCTTCACAACAATCAATCCACCGAATCCTTTTGCACTTCCTGTATATTCACCATCCTGCAGTCCCTTTTGCTTTATCTTCTTTGCCGTTTTTTTCTTGACCTCACTTTGCTTTTTCTCTTTTGCATCCGCCACTTTTTCTAAATTTCCTGCCGGAGCATTTCCACTAAGTACTGGAAATATCGGTTGATTACAAAGCAAACCAAAAACAGCAAATACTGTCACACAAACTGCCGGAGTTAAAAAAAACAGACTTCTCCATTTATTATTCATCTCTTACCACCTCATAGTCAAAATCCGATGTAAATATTTTTTCAATACCTTCACTAATCACAATTGTTCCATCTTTAAGCAATAAAACAAAATCAAATTGTTCTTTGTGTTTTTTCCAATATTGTACCGCCTTTTCTTTTCCCATAATAAACAGAGAAGTTGACAAGCCATCCGCAAGTGTTCCATCCTTGCTTACTATGGTTGCACTAATCACACCATGATTCGCCGGTTTTCCGGTTGCCGGGTCTAAAATATGATGATACGTTTTCCCATTCTTTTCAAAATAACGCTCATATCCACCAGAAGTAATTACAGCCATATTTCCAGTTTTAAGTACTCCAAGATAGTCTCCCGAAAGTGGCGAATTACTTGGATTTTCTATTGCTATCTTCCACTTGCCTCCATCTTCTTTTGTTCCATATGTCTGCACATTTCCACCCAGTGAAAGAACCCCGCCTGTCAACTGATATTCTTTAAAAATCTGCGTTAAACGATTTGATGTATACCCCTTTGCAATTCCACCTAAATCAATTTCCATTTCTTCCGGCAAAGCAGCCAAATTGGTTTTATTGTTCCACTCAATTTTAGAGGCGTCGATATTCTTTAATAAATGATTTATTGTTTTGTCGGATGGAACTTTATATTTTTTTGTCGCAAATCCCCATTCTTTCATCAATGGATAAATGGAAATATCAAATACGCCATTCGTATCCTGATATAGTTCCAAGGATTTTGCAATTAACTGAGCTGTATCTTCTGATACAATCTCACTTCCATTCTCGTTTAAAATTGCAATCTCACTTTCATCTTTTCCTGTACTAAGAAGATTATCCAACCGTTCAATTTCCGATACTGCCTTTGTTGCAGCTGCCTCCGCCTTTTCTCCATATGTGGTAATCGTCATATAGGTATCCATTGCAAAGACTTCCTTTGTTGCTTTTTTGCTTTGTTTTTCTTTTTGTCCGCTTTGCTCTCCACAGCCACACAAACACAAAAGTGCAAGCAAAAGAAATATCACTGTTTTTTTCATTCTAATAAACTTCCTTTCTATCTTCCTTTGTACAGCAAACAAGGGAGACTACACTCTGGTAGTCTCCCCGGGCATCCATTTAAGGATTATTTTTTTACTTTTACCTTCTTCACGCCTGACCATTTGCCAACCGTCTTTTTGCCCGATTCTGTTTTTACGGCACGTACCTGAATATAATAAGCCTTTCCGGCCTTTAATTTCTTTATTACTGCTTTTTGTACATTCTTTACCGATTTCGTTTTCGATTTTTTCATGCTTTTTTTCAGTGAGTAACGAACTTCATATCCAGTCGCTCCACTCACTTTTTTCCATGTAATCTGAGCTGTTTTCTTTTTCTTAGAAACTGCCTTCTTGATTTTTACAGATGCCAGTTTTGATACATCCGTTTTACCAGTATCCTTTTTCACCGAATCATTTTTCTTGTCAGGTGAATTTGTCGGGACCTGTGTTGCCGTTGGTACCGGCGTCGCTGTATTGGATGGTGTTTTTTTAACCTTTTTCAAAGCATCCACCGCTGCTTTCAAATGAGTATAGGCCTCATTTACCATGGATTCATAGTGAGCACTTTTTGCGAGTTCTTCCTCTGCTTCTGCCAGTTCTCCCTCTACTTCTTTCCATGAAGCAGTTGTATAATCAGCAGCATTCATTTTCTTGACAGAATCAACTAATGCCTGTAATGCGGAAGTATCTACGGCCTCCGAAGGCGTTACATTTTCAGAAATTCCATCTTTTGTTACCTCAACGTCATAACTTGCATCTTTATAACCAAGGCCGTAAATCGTTACATTCCAGTATCCGGTTCCATCCGTTCCACTTGGCAGTTCGGAACGATATGACTCAGTAAGTCCAAGTTGAATTCCCATTGATTTGTGCATCCAGTTATCAGCTGCAAATTTTGTACCATAAGAAGTAATCGCTTTGGTGCGTGTACTGTCGGTACCGTAATAGGTCCATTTTACAGCCTGCATTCTTGAACCAAGCGGTCCATAACCTTCATTTGCTGCCGCACCGTCTTCACTGTTTATGTCGACACGAAGGAATTCTCCATAACTTCCTTTCTTCTTTTCATCAGTCACAACCGATGCCACTGTCTTTGATGCCTTAGCAAGCGAAACATCTTTTACACCGGAATCTGTTCCTGTTTTTCTCTTTCCAAATGTATAACTTCCATCGGCCTGCTTTGCAGCAATTTTCAAACCATTGGTGTTCGCTGTTACCGATGCTGTTTCCTCATAAGAAGACAAAGCATTTTCAGAATAACCACCAACTAGTTTTCCGCCATTTTCTACAACTTTATATTTGCTTTTGAAGTCTTGTAAATCTGCTGTTTTAACCGCTACCGGTACATATTTAATTCCAGTCACTGTGTAACTTACAAGTTTTGTTGTTGAAGCATCCGAAAGCGTCAGAACTCCTTTTGCATATCCAATCTTCTGACCATCTGTCGTATAAAAACTCTGGTTTTTATCTTTATCTTGCTCCCAATAAGACACCGGATAATTTTGTCCATTATCCGCCGTAATTACGGCGTCACACTGGAAACTTCCTCGATGCAGACCATGATTCGTTGTCGCACGGGATACCGCATCAAATGCCCCCTTATCCAATTCACCGCGGGCATCTTCTGTTTCATTGGAATCTGTCATGTTTTTTCCATCTTTCAAATAAACATCTTCCGCAGCCCAATACTCTGCCCAATTAAGATCTGCATACAAATAAGTATATGACTCATCTGCCGCTGCACTTTTCGATGTTGTTACTTTATCAAAAGGTCCAACACCAAATAACATAGCTGCCGCTAATCCGCATGCTGTCATTTTCTTTGCCAGCAAAACAATTTGTTTACGCATAATTTATCCTCCGTTTAATTCGTAACAACTAACTGTTGTTCGTATTTTCTAACGTAACAAATTATAAATTTGACATCCTGTTCTGTCAATGCTATTTTTCACTATTGATAATTCTTTTCGACTTGGTTCTCTATTGACAATTCCCCCCTCTGCAAATATACTAAAAAGGCGGCAAAAGCCGCCTTACATTTATTATAACTAAGAAAGAAGGGATACGATGCGTTCTTCCAACGACCGCGAATCAGCCACTTACACGCGCAGTGCTCTCATCTGCTTTGTCTGTGTGGGCATCTGTCTGTATTTTGATATTCAGAAATACGTAAAAACCGGCTTTACCTTTGACCGGGAATTTTTCATATCACTCGTTTTTTATGTTTTGCTGACCGCCCTTGGCATCCGCTCCATCCTCAAAGGACGGAAACTGAAAAAGAACGAATAGTTATCACATAAAATCTAACAATGACATCTGGTCGCTGAGCGGGAGGTCGCCGAGCATTCCCATCTCCCGCATCTTATCTACAATCGTACCGCTGACTTTACTGCGGGTTTTAAAGTTTTCACATGAAGTAAACGGGCCATCTTTTGCGGCTTCCACAACACCTTCTGCCGCCTTATCCCCCATACCATCAATTGTATTTAATGCCGGCATAAGTTTCCCGTCAATAATTTGGAAATGTTTCGCCTTTGCCCTAAATATATCAATCGGCATAAATTCATAGCCTCTGGCATACATTTCCTGAACAATTTTCATATCGCCATACGCTGCTTCTTCTTTGGGAGACAGCTGCTTTGCGGACAAACGCTTTTTGTAGTCTTTCATCGTCGTCTCTAACCGCTCTCTTCCCTGACACATCAACTCATAGTCAAATGCTTTTGCGCGAATGCTGAAGAAAGCCGCATAATAAGCAAGTGGATAATACACCTTAAAATATGCGATACGAAATGCCATCATGACATAGGCAACCGCATGAGCTTTCGGGAACATGTACTTAATCTTTCCACAGGATTCAATGTACCAATCCGGTACTCCCGCCTGTTTCATTGTCTCCTTCCATTCTTCCCACTGTGGCACTTTTCCTTTCGCCACCAGTCCTTTACGAACTTTTTCCATGATATTAAATGCCGTGCCGTCTTCCACGCCCGTGTGTATTAAATACGTCATAATATCATCACGCGTACAGATTGCGGTAGACAGTGTACAGTCACCTCTTGCAATGTAATACTGCGCATTATTAAGCCACACATCCGTACCATGTGACAAACCGGAAATACGCACAAGGTCCGAGAAGTTTTTCGGTTTCGTATCACGAAGCATCTGCATAACAAATTCCGTACCAAACTCCGGCACACCAAGGCTTCCCAAATCCAGTCCCATCAAATCATCCGGCGTAACACCAAGTGCCGATGTATTGTTAAACAACGACAACACCTGCTCATCATCGAGCGGAATATTTAAGGCACTGACACCGGTCAAATCCTCAAGCATCTTAATAATGGTAGGATCATCGTGTCCGAGTATATCAAGTTTTAACAGGTTATGGTCAATCTTATGATAATCAAAATGCGTTGTAATAATGGATGTTGTCTGGTCATTTGCCGGATGCTGCACCGGTGTAAACGTGTCAATTGTCCATCCCATTGGAAGTACAACAATTCCTCCCGGATGCTGTCCGGTACTTCGGCGGATTCCGGTACAGCCAGCTACGATACGATCGATCTCGCAGTTTCGCTTACGGTCACCACGCTCCTCATAATAATTCTTCACATATCCATAAGCCGTCTTTTCTGCAAGTGCGGCAATGGTTCCGGCACGGAAGGTCTGACCTTTTCCGAAAATAACCTCCGTATACTTATGCGCTTTACTCTGGTAATCTCCGGAGAAGTTCAGGTCGATATCCGGCTCTTTGTTTCCTTTGAATCCAAGGAAAGTCTCAAATGGAATGTCAAATCCGTCTTTGACCAGCTTCTGTCCACAGACCGGACAGTTCTTATCCGGCATATCGTGTCCACAGCCACCCACATATTTTTTCACTTCTTCCGAATCAAAATCACTATAGTGACAATTGCTGCAATAGTAATGTGGAACCAGAGGATTGACCTCCGTGATTCCTGCCATAGTTGCAACGAATGAAGATCCTACCGAACCACGGGATCCTACCAGGTAACCATCCTCGTTGGATTTCCATACCAGCTTCTGCGCAATGATATACATAACCGCAAATCCATTGGAAATGATGGAATTCAGTTCTCTTTCCAGTCGTTCATGTACGATCTCCGGAAGGGGATCCCCGTACATAGAATGGGCTTTATTATAACAGATATCTCGCAGCATCTGGTCGGAATTCTCAATAACCGGAGGACACTTATCCGGGCGGACCGGAGAAATCTTCTCGATCATATCCGCGATCAAATTGGTGTTCCTGATCACAACTTCATACGCTTTTTCCGAACCAAGGTAGGCAAATTCATCCAGCATTTCCTCCGTTGTACGAAGGTATAGTGGTGCCTGCTTATCGGCATCTCCAAATCCTTTTCCTGCCATGATGATCCGGCGGTATACCTCATCTTCCGGATCCATGAAATGTACGTCACAGGTTCCCACGACCGGTTTGTGGAACTGCTCCCCAAGATGCACGATCTTCCGGTTCAGATCCATGATATCTTCCATAGAATTGACCGAAGTTACTTTGTCACTCTCTACCATAAATGCATTGTTTCCAAGCGGCTGGATTTCCAGATAGTCATAAAAATCCACGATCTTCGCGATCGTCTCATCCGGCTTTCCATCCAGAAGTGCACGGTAAAGCTCTCCGGCTTCGCAGGCACTTCCCACGATCAGACCTTCCCGGTGCTCATTTAACACACTTTTCGGGATACGGGGTCTGCGGTTATAGTAAACCAGATGGGATGCTGAAACAAGCTGATACAAATTCACACGACCAATGTCATTTCTTGCAAGAATAATGACATGATAAGTCGGAAGCTTTTTAATAGAATCCGGGTTCAGATCCCCAAATTCATTAACTTTTGCAAGCGTTGTCAGTTCCCGTTCTTTGAGCATCTGCACAAATTTCACAAAGATTTCTGCCGTGCAACCTGCATCATCAACTGCGCGGTGATGATTCTCCAGGGAAATATTTAAAGCTTTTGCAACGGTATCCAGCTTGAAACGGTTCAGTGCCGCAAGAAGGACACGGGCAAGTGCAACGGTATCTACATAAGTAAAATCAGCCTCAATCTTCTGCCTTTTGCAGTTCTGCTCGATAAATCCCACATCAAAAGAAGCATTATGCGCCACCAGAACCGCATCGCCAATAAATTCTATAAACTGCGGCAAGATCGTCTCAATATCCGGCGAATCGATGACCATCTCATCGGTGATGCCGGTAAGTTCCGTGATACGGAACGGGATCGGACGTTTCGGATTGACAAAGGTACTGAACTTATCTGTGATCTTCCCGTCTTCCACTTTTACCGCGCCAATCTCGATGATCCGGTCAGTCACAGCGGAAAAACCGGTTGTCTCGATATCGAATACCACGTAAGTGCCTTCCAGATCCTGTCCCTTTTCGTTCTCTGCGATCTTAGTCAGATCATCTACCAGATATCCTTCCACTCCATAAATAACTTTAAATGGATCATCTTTATCCAGATCCTCGATCACATGATTGGCATCGGTAAACCCCTGCACCACACCATGATCGGTGATCGCAATCGCCGGGTGCCCCCAGTCATGTGCTCGCTTTACCAGATCTTTTGCCTCGGAAACACCATCCATATCGCTCATCTTGGTATGGCAGTGAAGCTCCACGCGTTTTTCCGGATACTTGTCTTTTCTTGTTACACGGAAATCCGAAGTTTTGCGGATTCCGGTTACAGAACCAATGGTCAGCTCTCCATCAAATTTATCAATCGTCGTAACTCCTTTGATTTTCAGAAATACACCTTTTTTAATCTCCGCAAGCAGATCCGGGAGCTGGTCATTGCGTGTAAACATCTTGACCATGATCGTGTCGGTAAAGTCGGTCACGGCAAACATGACGATTGTCTTTTCGTTCCGGATCTCACGGGTATCAAAGCTGATCACCTGTCCCCGGAAAGTAATCTCACCCATCTCTCCGGTAACTGTCTTCAGCTCGATCGGCATATCGTCAAAGTCCCGTCCATAGATTACGTTCGGGTCATCGGAGCGCTTGAGCGGATAATCCCGACGCACAAAGCTTCCCTTGCCACTTTTGAACCCACTGGACTTTCCTGCAAATTCCTGCTTTTTCGGAGTCTCCGGTTTCTTCTGTTCCTGTTTATTCTGCGTACTTGATGCATCTGCTTCTTTAGCGGCATCTTCTGCTTTTTCCGCTTTCTTCTTTGATATGCCTTCCGTTTCTTTTGCTTTCGCCGCCTCTTCCGTAGCATGCTGTGCCTGCAGCTTCTGATTCCTTTCCCTGATCGCATCTACTTCCTGCTGAAGCTGCATTTCATTGAATTTCTTGTATTTGCTCTCTCCTACTTCTTCATAATCAATTTCTACATCCACCGGCACGTGGAAACGGTTCTCAAAGACGTCCTTCAGATAGCTGGTGATCTCGCTGGTCTTTCCCTCTGCAACAATCGTGTCCGCCATAGTCAGACACATAGTACGCTCCCCTTCGAAGCGGCACTTTGCCTTCTGGAACATATTTTTCTCCAGCACACTTTTCTGCTCCAGCTCAAAAAGAATACTCTCTTTGTAGGCATGCATCAGGTTCTCCGGCGTATACTGCTCGGAAAGCCGGTATTCCTCGATGATCGTCACTGGAATATTTCCCTGCGAAAACAGCTGTTCCTCAATCTGGTTCTCCACATAACATACCGTTTTCTTCGGAATCAGATGGGTACTGTAAATATAAACCTTGATATGATTTCTGGCTGAAGTGGAGGTGATTTTCGTCACCTCCACCTTTTCAAACAGCATATGGCTGTCGTTATCGATATTCAATGTTGGAAACACATCAAAAAATAGCTTTGTCATCTTCTATTCGCCCCAATGTTCCAGTTCATTACGAAGTGCATCTAAAAGTTCATCCTCTTTTACCTTACGGATGATCTCTCCTTTTTTGATCAGAAGTCCTTCCCCAATTCCCCCTGCGATTCCAAGATCAGCCTCTCTTGCTTCTCCAGGACCATTTACCACGCATCCCATCACTGCAACCTTGATATCAAGTGGATATTCAGCAACCATCGTCTCTACTTTATTGGCAAGTCCGATCAGATCAATCTTAGTACGTCCACAGGTCGGGCAGGATACAACTTCAATTCCTCCTTTTCTAAGTCCCAGTGCTTTCAGGATCAGTTTTGCACTCTTGATCTCTTCTAATGGATCCCCTGTCAGCGATACACGAATCGTATCTCCGATTCCCTGATAAAGGATGATTCCAAGTCCTACTGAAGATTTAATATTACCTGAAAGCAGCGTCCCGGACTCGGTGATTCCCACATGCAACGGATACGGGCATTTCCTTGCGATCAGCTCATGCGCTTTTACACACATCATGACATCTGAAGACTTAATACTGATCACCAGATTGTCATAACCCATGTTCTCAATCATGTGTACCTTGTCAAGTGCACTTTCCACGATTCCCTCTGCAGTCACGCCACCATATTTTTCCAGAAGATTCTTCTCCAGCGAACCACTGTTCACCCCGACACGGATCGGAATCTCGTATTCTTTTGCTTTCTCCACAACCGCACGGACTCTGTCCTCACTTCCGATATTCCCCGGATTGATACGGATTTTATCTGCACCGTTTTCAATTGCAGCGATCGCAAGACGATAATCAAAATGTATATCTGCAACCAGTGGAATATGGATCTGTTTCTTAATCTCTTGTAAAGCCTGTGCTGCTTCCATATTCGGAACTGCACAGCGGATAATCTCGCATCCTGCCTTTTCCAGAGCAAGAATCTGTGCAACTGTAGATTCCACGTCCTCTGTCTTTGTATTTGTCATGGACTGGATCGCTACCGGATTGCCTCCACCGATCTTTCTTCCTCCGATATTTATTACTTTTGTCTCCTTCCTTGTCATCTGCTTTTAACCTCCTGTTCTCACACAAAACCCTCTGCCTGCGGACTTTCGTGCCCACAGAGAGAGGGTTCTCTTTATTTGTCTGCTTTTTCAAAAATCATCTGGTCCCCATAATCCCACTCGGTAAGTGTAAGCTCGGTTCCGTCCACACTGTAATTGAATGTAGTGAGTACAGAATTGATCGCCTGCTCTACTTCCGATGTAGTTACATTATCACCAAGTTCTTTCGCTGTCTCATCCAGCTCTTCCTGCTTTACAGTAAATGTAATCTGCTTTGCCTTGATATCCAGTGTATATCCAAGTTCCACATCCACATCCTTACCATCGATCAGGTTCTTCCAGTCAAGCTCTGCTTCATTATGGTCATCTACTTCCAGTATCATATCACTCTCATCATGCTTCCACTTTCCTTCCAGCGGATTTCCGAAAAATCCCTGGTAAATGAAATATCCAGCCACGATAATGATCAGAACGGTCGTAATTCCTGTCACATAGTTCCACACACGGCTTCTTTTATCTTCATCATTCTTTGCAATAATCATAGAATCAAGCCCTCCACATCATGTCAATCTTATAATTCATTATACGGGTTTTAACTTTCACTGTCAACGGGGACTGCAAAGAAGAAGATTCAATGTGACTGACGCCATAAAAATCTTATATTCAATTACTGAATATGCGGAAATACCGGTTTGAGTGCCGGGTAGATCTGACGGAACTCCTGATATCTCTTTTCGTATTTTTCAACCAGTTCTGCTTCCGGTTCTACGGTATCTACAATCTTAACCAGCTTGTCAGCTGCTGCTTCTACGCTTTCGTAGATGCCTGCACCAACACCGGCAAGGATGGCAACACCGAGAGCAGGACCTTCTGTTGCTGTAACGGTATTGACATCACAGCCAAACATATCAGCCATCACCTGACGCTGTACACCATTCTTGGCACCACCGCCCCAAGCCATCATATCATTTACTTT
>OHAF01003339.1_pt1 | contig 10556 bp, 10 predicted proteins | sample 1577041 | NCBI WGS metagenome assembly OHAF01 (sample SAMEA3541495, study PRJEB24748) | human gut metagenome | biome: human gut; feature: human-associated habitat; material: faeces | place: China | collected 2012
CAGATATGCATGAGTATGAAATTTTTATTGAGGATATAAATCCATGTGGAGGAGAACAATACAGCAAAAAAACATTGATAGAGGCAGAAGCAGCCAGCCCGGAAGCTTATGTAAAAGAAAATGGAAGATTCCCGATCCTGGAAACTACAAGTAATGAGAGTGGAGACATTGTAATCGTAACAGGAGATAATAACGGCTCTTTTGTACGATATACATTTACGGAATAAAAGGGACGGTCAGTAAGTTTAAAATATAATATTCGTCATGAAAAAAAGTGTGTAGCCTGTGAGCGTAAGTCCAGCTTATAAGACAGGGTGTGCACTTTTTTTGTGCCAGAAAAGAGAGGAGTTAGAACAAAAATGGCGGAAAGCAACAAAATGCAGGCAGTCAAGAACATATTTATCGGTGCAATGAGGGTGATTTCTTTAAGTTTCTTGTTTGCCGGAATCAATGTTGCTTATCAGAGAATTTATCAGGCACTGGATGGAGGTATGGAATCACTGGTTATTTCACTTTTGAGACAGCTTGTAATCATTTTACCATTGGCGGGAATTTTTTCTATATTTGTCAGAAATGCACAGAAACCAGGACTTATCAAAGATCCATATATTTACAAACCGGATTCCATCATGCTGGATATGGAAGATGCAGTAGCAGAAAATCAGAAAGATGCAGCACGTTTTTCACTCTATCATGCACTTAAGACGATTAATTATCGTGTTTGTGAACGAGTAGTCAGAATCAACGGACTGGACAGCCCTTACTGGAAAGAAGACATTCGTTGTTCAGTAGCCGGTGGATGTGATTCTATTCGTATTCCTAAGACAGAAAGTGCACAGGATGTGCAGCTTGTAGAGCGTGAGATCATTTCAGCAGAAAAAGAATTTGGACTTCCGGAAGGAAGTGTCCTGATCATGGCAGCTGTTGAATCAGCAAGAGGTGTTATGAAAGCTCTTGATATCTGTGAATCCAGCGAGAGACTTTTCGGTATCGCACTTTCCGGTGGTGATTATACAAAAGACCTCCAGACACACATCACAGGAACCGGAATCGAGCTTATGGGTGCAAGACAGAACGGTTGAATGCAAAAGTTATTGCAACCCGGGGGGGACGTTTTCTTGGACTAAATTGCTATTCCTAAACTACGTCTATATTGAAATGGACTCATTCCACCCAACGATAATGACATCCTCGATCAGAATGAACTAGAGGATGCTCTGAAGGATCAATTAATATTTTTTTCCGCCATAATATAAAAAATGGTGGCATTTCGTATTTGCTGAAGGTACATGAAAGTGTTCTCCTGTTAAATAATATTCTGTAAGTTATTTTCTATAGATGTCCGCTGATAGTAGGTATCTATGATATCCTGTAAAGTAATCGTATTCATTTTTTCTTCGGCAGCCTTTTGAATTTCATTATAAAATCCCTGCAAAGATAACTGAATGTTAATGCCAACGCCACAATCTGGATTGGTATGAGTATCTAAATGAAGCAATGGTTTATCACCTTCAACTGCTTTATAAATATCCAGCAATGTAATATGGTCTGCTGGTTTTGAAAGAGAAGGACGGGCATGTCCGGCTACACTGGTCATAAGTCCGGCTTTTTTTAGTTTTAACATAAGCTGGCGTACAAAGCCGGGATTTGTATGGACACTTTCTGCAATTGAGGCACTGGAGAGAGATTTTTCCTGGTTGATAGCAATCAGAACCATCACATGAACAGTATCACTTAATTTCGTTGAATATTTCATGATAAGAAACTCCTTGTAGTATGATATAATGATTTTGGTTTCACGTTTTTGAGGCGAAAATATTTCTGGTTTGTCAAAAACATCCCAAGTTCTCAACAGCTCTTTTTAATGTGTTGAGAAACTGTACATATTTTTTATTTTGATGATTGTAAATAATATAATTACAACTATAATGAAATTTAAAGGAAAAGTCAACACGGGAATGAAACTTACGGAGGATTGTATAATATGCTGATTGTAGACAAATTTATGAAACCACCAAAATCCTTGCATAAACATTGATTATTACATGATGCGATAAAATATTCACAAAGGAGAACTTATGGAATACAAAAATCAAACAGAAAATCGTGCATTTCAGGAAATGTTGCAGGCAGCAGTAAAACGGCTGCAAAATCGTTCCGGAGAGGATCTTGCTGCAAAAAGTGGGGCTGTTTTTCATAGCAGCCGAAATGTGCTTGAAGTACTGAGTTTTTATGAAACGATTGAAATTCAACTCCCCGAGTTTCGTATTAACTCAGACATGGACGAATGGCATTATCTGACATTGCTGCATTATCTGGATATGGCTGATGGAACAGAAGGTTCACAGAAGCTCATTACTTTTGGTAACCTGAAAGATGGATTGATTCGGGGAACCAAGTTTGACCGGACTGCAGAGCAGAAACTGGAAAAGCTTTTGCAGGACAAAGATCCTGAGAAAATTCAGAAAGCATGTACAAGTCTGGGTGCAGAATTCACAGAGACAAAGGCGGATCTGTGTGCTGTTTTTCCAGTTCTGCCAAGATATCCGGTAACTTTAAAGATATGGTTTGCAGATGAAGAATTTCCTGCATCTGGCAAAATATTTCTTCAGGATCATGCCGATCATTATCTGAGTGTAGAAGATGCGGTAACAGTTGGAGAAATTTTGCTGCAAAAATTATCGGAAGCATTTTCTTCCCTCTGATCATGAATCAGAAAACTTTCCAGTCCGGCTTTGATAAATTTGTCGATTACTGTCTGAATCTGTTTCCAGTCATTACAGTGATTGCGGAGCATCAGTCTGTTGATGGAAAGGCAGCCATTCATTTGAAAATAAAAAACCGATTCTGCCTGTTCAAAGGTCAGGAGGCTGTGTGACATAAGCCAGGTCACATAGCCTTCTTTTGTATTTTCTGCTATTTTTTCCAGAAGAATAGGGGCAATTGCATCATCCAGAAACAGTGCCCTGTATTGTGATTCCATCTGTATTTTCTGACAGAACGGATAGGAACAGCTTTTTTGATTTAGACAGAATAAATGATCTACAGTTGTTAACATATCCTGAGTCATATCATTAAAAATATCTGATAATACATCATGGATATCGTAGTAATGAAGATAAAAAGTGCCACGGTTGATTTCAGCATTTTTGCAGATCTCTGTAACTGTAATTTTCGTAAAACTTTTCTGATTTAACAACTCTAAGAACGTATCTTTTATGGTTTGCCTGGTATAGCGGGTACGGCGATCTTGTTTTCTCGTTTTTTCTGACATTATATACTCCTGTATTAGTTAGTATCATATAATTTCTCAACAATTTTTCTGATGTGTTGAGTAACCATACAAATCTCACAGATTGATTATTGTAATTTATATAGTAACAACTATAATGAGGTTTAAAGAAAAAGTCAACAGATTGTTCAGAATTTTAGGAGGAAAAACATGGGACATGTAATTGCAGTATCAGGAAAAGGTGGCGTAGGAAAAACAACTCTTTGTGGATTGTTGATCCAGTATTTATGTGAAAGCGGAAAACGTCCGGTCCTGGCGGTGGATGCAGATGCAAATGCAAATTTGAACGAAGTGCTCGGTGTTGAGCCGGAGATCACACTTGGGGAGCTGAGAGAAGAAATTGAGCGGGCAGGCATAGACCCACGATATCAGATTCCCTCCGGTATGACAAAACAGGCATATCTGGAAATGCGTCTTTCTGATGCGATTGCAGAAGAAGACGATTATGATTTGATGGTAATGGGACGAACCCAGGGACAGGGCTGCTATTGTTTTGTAAATGGTCTTGTGCAGACCCAGGTTCAGAAACTGCAAAGCCATTATCCATATATTGTGGTTGATAACGAAGCAGGTATGGAACATATCAGCAGAGGAATCCTGCCAATGATGGAAGTTGCGATTCTTGTAAGTGACTGTTCCAGAAGAGGTGTTCAGGCAGCCGGACGTATTGCAAAGCTGATGAAGGAGTTAAACTTTAAACCACAGAAAACTGGATTAATCGTGAATCGTGTTCCAGATGGAAAACTGGATGCCGGAACTCTGGAAGAAATCCGAAATCAGGGACTGGAACTGTTAGGGGTTGTACCACATGATGACCAGGTATATCAGTATGACTGTGATGGAAAGCCGATCATACAGCTTCCGAAAGATTCTCCTGTAAGAAGTGCACTGGGAGAAATTGTAAAGAAGTTGGGATTGTGAGTTGGAGGATTGAAAGTTTGAAGATTGAGTAAACAGAAATATTATCTGATTTGGTATAACCAATTGCAAAGAAAGGAAAATCTTCATGAGAAATCATTGGACAGAAATAGAAAAATATTTAGAAGACCAGAAGATAGCGCAGGAACTGATTGGAGAACTGAGAGATTTTCACATGCGTTATGAGGTAGAGGATCAGGTAAAGGAACGGGTAGAAAAACCGGATATCCTGTTTTATGGGAAAAAGATTCTGGAAATGTCAATAGCAGCGCTTCTTCAGGGAGATAACCTGTTACTTTCCGGTGCGAAAGCTACAGGAAAAAATGTACTATGTGAGACACTGGCATGGATATTCGGAAGACCGGAATACGACATTTCTTTTCATGTAAATACAGACAGTGCCGATCTGATTGGAACGGATACCTTTATAAATAATGAGGTTCGCCTTCGGAAAGGCCCCATCTACCAATGCGCGGAATTTGGAGGATTTGGAATCCTGGACGAAATCAATATGGCAAAAAATGATGCGGTTTCTGTACTGCATGCCACACTGGATCATCGGCGCAGAATCGATATTCCAGGATATAACAGGATTTTACTTCATCCGGCAACACGATTTATCGGCACGATGAATTATGGTTATGCAGGTACCAGAGAGCTAAATGAAGCATTGGTTTCAAGGTTTATGGTAATTGATATGCCTGAAATGGATGAGGATAGTGTCCTTTTTGTATTAAGACAACATTTTCCAGATGGGGAAAAAAGTGCACTGAAAGCTTTTGCAGGACTGTTTCTGGATTTGCAGATCAAAGCTTATCATGGAGAAATCTCAACAAAATCTCTTGACCTGAGAGGATTGGTTTCTGCTGTAAAAGCAACAAGAAGCGGACTTTCTCCAATTGATGCAATCCAGATGGGGATCATAAATAAAAGTTTTGATGTATTTGAAAAAGAGATCGTAGAAGATGTGGTTTCTACCAGAATCCCATCTTCCTGGACCGGAAAAGACATATGGGGGTAAACTTGTATGGAGGATGTCAGATGGCCGGCGGAACAACTGGAAGAACATCGTCTGGAGATCAGCAATCGTATCAGAAATCTTTTTTGGACAGTCAGTGGTGATTATGATATGGAATTTGAACCGGACACAGAAAAATATGTTTATTCAAAACAAACGGTTCTATATGAGGCAGTGAAGCAGGGTGCCTTTGCACGATATTTTGATCAGAAGAAACTTGGCATGTATTTGATGAAAAAATTACATTTTTCTGCTGGAGAAGATATGCTTTTGCCTCTTGCTGGATTATGCATGGATGCTGCAGTGAATCGTTTTATCATTCGAGAACGTTTGGGAACAAAGGAAATCAGAGAACAGGCGTTCAGAGAATTGGAAAAGGCCGAGAAAGAGCAGGTATCAGACAAAGCTGGAACAGACCTGATTCACAGGATTAGGCTTCTGTATATAAGGCATGTTCTGGAGAACACAGACGATGAGGGAATGGATCCACAGGCAGAGATTGCATTGTACAAGATTCTTTCTCTGAAGGATGCGGAAAATACGGAAGATGTCATAAACGTGATAGATGAGATTTATAATCATGTTCTGGATCCCTCTTTTGAAAAAAGGAATGGAAATCTGGAGAAGATTCTGAATTTACCGGATATGGCATTAGCCAATGACGCGTGGCAGGAATGCATGACGGATGAACAGATGGAAGACATCATTCAAAAATATCTTTCTAATCTCAAAAAAAAGATGATGAGTCTGGATATCAGAAACAAAAAGAAAAAAAGATTTTATTTCTCTCCGGAAAATGAAGAAGTTCCGGAAAGCTCGGAGAATATAAATCCACAGGCAGTGCGACGGATACGGGAATATGTGGAACTGAATTACGGAAAATCGTATCTAAGTGAATCGGAGCAGGCCAGAGTCAACCGGAAATTTTGTACAGGAATCCACAAAAACTGTATCCTGTATCTTACAGATGGAATTTTACAGAACCCTGTGATAAAAAATAATCAATACCGTTTTTCTCAGCTGCAGTTTGAAAAAAATAAAGCCTATTATGGAAATAATCACTGGATCATCAAAAGAAATATTTCTGTGTTGGCAGAGTCACTGAAACGGGCATTTATAATCCGAAAGGATGATTTTGTCAGCAGATCTGATGCAGGGCAGCTTGTTCCTGAAAGGTTATGGAAAATTGGAAGAACAGACGATGACAAGTTATTTAATAGAAAAAAGAGATCAGAAGATTCTGAGTTTGTAATAGACGTCCTGATTGATTCCAGTGGTTCCCAAGCTGGCAGACAGGCTCAGGTAGCGGCGCAGGGATATATTATCAGTGAAGCATTAAGCCAGGCAGGAATTCCTCATCGGGTGACAGGATACTGTGCTTTCTGGGGATATACAGTACTTCAGAGATTTCGGGATTATGAAGATCCAAGGGAAACAAATGAAAGAATCTTTCAATTTCGGGCATATGCCAATAACAGAGATGGGCTTGCACTGAAAACAGTCTGTTCCTCTCTCATGGAGCGACCGGAAAAAAATAAGATTTTAATCGTATTAAGTGATGGAAAACCCTGTGATATGAGCATACAACGACCAGGAACCCGCCAGCCCAAGATCTATGACGGAGAAGGAGCTGTGAAAGATACTGCATATGAGGTGCGTCGGGCCAGAAATCAGGGAATTTTCGTAATTGGTATTTTTGTAGGGAATGAAGAAGAGCTCTCCGTGGAAAAGAGAATCTATGGAAAAGACTTTGCCTATATTCGTAATATCAGCAATTTTTCCCGTATGGTAGGAACTTTTTTGCGAAGACAAATTGATATGGAATGAAAATGGAGGAATCACTATGGGTAAAATTGAATTTGCCAATTGCCAGGATGTAAGAAATCAGAAAAAGATACAGGAATTAGATTGTCCACGCTGTCATGAACCGGGAGGCATTGAAGCCTTTGTGAAAGACGGGATACTTGCAGAGGACGGAGTATGTGATAACTGCGGATATATTCTTCCAGAAGGAACAGAACTGGAGGAAGTGGAGTAAGAAGTATTTAAGGAGATAACAGATGAAAATTGCTGTAACTGGAAAAGGTGGATGTGGAAAAAGTACAGTAACCAGTCTTTTGGCTAAGGCTTTAGCCAGACGAGGAAAAGAAATTTTGGTAATTGATTCCGATGAATCTAATTATGGTCTACACCGACAGCTAGGTATGAAGCTTCCCAGAGATTTTACAGACTATTTCGGTGGTAAGCAAAATGTTTTAAATGATATGATGTTATCAAAATTTACTCATCAGTTTTTTGAGGAAACCTGGACTATAGATGATATACCGGAAGATTATTATAGTCTGAAGGACGGTGTAAAACTGATGACCAGTGGAAAAATTCATCAAGCAAATGAAGGGTGTTCTTGTGCTATGGGAACTGTTATGACTCAATTTATCCAAAATCTCAGGCTTACAGAAGACCAATTTGCGCTAATGGATATGGAGGCTGGTATTGAACACTTTGGACGTGGAATTGATAACGGTGTAGATTTGATATTGATAATCATAGATCCATCCTATGAATCCCTACAGCTTTCCAAAAAAATCGGGGAATTATCGGAAAGTATTCGAAAACCATTTTATTACGTTCTCAATAAAGTAACAAAAGAGAATCAGGAAATGATGTATGAAGCTGTATGGAATTCAAGTCGAGTCGCTGTATCTCTTAGTGCGGATCCTAGTATTATGGGAGAGGGACTGATGGGGAAAGAACTATCAGAAAAACCAGATGCTATTGAAAACTTAACAGAATTTCTACTTTCTATTTAAAGAATGAGGAGATTTACTGTGGATATATTATAAAAGAAAACCAAATCATACAGTTGTAATTTGTAATATTACATCCGCTTGACGCAAGAAAAAAGCAGTGATATACTGAAACAAAAATTATTTATAAAATAATAATAAAAACTTGGGACTATATTGTGTGATTGAACAGTTACAAAAAATGCAATTCTTGTGGAGGGTATAGGATGATACAGATTGCAATTGTGGAAGATGAAGAAATTTACGTAAAACAATTAACAGAGTATATCCGGAAATATCAAACGGAAAGGGGAAGATCAATAAAGGTTACAGTATTTGGTGATGGAGAAGATATCACAGAGAATTACAGTGGCGGTTTTGACATTATTCTGATGGATATCCAAATGCAGTTTATGGACGGTATGACAGCAGCAGAAAAAATCCGTCAGATGGATCAGAAAGTAATTATCATGTTTATCACAAATATGATCCAATATGCAGTACGTGGATATGAAGTTGATGCAATGGATTATGTAGTAAAACCAGTTGAGTACTTTTCTTTTTCGCAGAAACTGGATAAAGCAGTTGGACGTATGCGCTCTGAGGTTAAAGAATTTCTTACGATTCCGATTGGGGAAGGAGTTGTAAAGATAGATATAGCAGATATCTATTTTATTGAGGGGCAGAGACATAATGTAATTTATCATACTTCGAGAGGAGATTACTGTTCAAGAATTACGATGAAAGAACTCGAAGAAAAACTTGCGGTACATAATTTTTTTCGATGTGCAAAGGGATATCTGGTAAATATGAATCATGTAGAGGGATTTGTTGGTTCTGATTGTGTGATCCATAATGTACATATACCTGTCAGCAGAACCAGAAAAAAAGAATTCATGAATCTGCTTTTGCAAAACCTCAATATGGAATGATTTCATGCGAAATGGAGGGTACTATGTTATATCAGGATATTCCAAGAATTTATACGGCAATAGCAGAGTGGGGATCATGTCTGGTTTATCTTTATATCCTAAAAAAAGAAAACATGAAATCTGTACATTTTCTTACAGGCAGTCTTTTCATGTTGGCAATGCAGAGTATCTTTCTGACTTTGACAGGCAGCGTAACTGAAATTTTGTGGATTCCCTGTATGATGATCGCTGCAGGTATGATGTATGGATTTCTTATGGTCGGAGGAAATATGAAGCCTCTGGGAGCGGCTTATTGCTGTGCCCGTGCATTTGTTCTTGCTGAGTTTGCAGCTTCGCTGCAGTGGCAGATGGTATCTATTGTACAGGCATGGGGGAATCAAAGCATCTGGGTTGAAATTCTGATCACGATGGTTGTTTTTGGAGGCTGCTTTACTATTGATATTTATTTAGAAAAAGATCTTCTGAAGCAGAATTATCTTGAACAGATGACAGTAAAGGAAGTAGCAGCGGCGGCAATCATGGCTGTTGCAATCTTTGCTTTTAGTAATCTGAGCTTTTTAAATGAAAATGCACCATTTGCGAGCAGAGAACGTGCAGATATTTTTTCTATCAGAACACTGATCGATTTTGGAGGAATTGCAATCCTGCATGCTTATCAGAGCAGGATCAGTGAGTATGTTGCCGAGAAAGAACTTTCAGTAATGAACGTGATGCTGAAAAGCCAGTATGATCAATACCGAAATTATCAGGACAGCCTGGATCTCATACAAATGAAATACCATGATCTGAAACACCAGATAACGGGACTTCGTGCGGAATCAGATGAAGAGAAACGAAAAAAATGGATTGATTCCATGGAAAAGGAAATCGCTGCTTTTGAAAATATAAGCAGAACGGGGAATCAGGTACTTGATACGATTTTGGCAGCTAAGATTTTCCATTGTCGAAAAAATCATATACAGATTACCTGTGTGGCAGATGGAAAATTATTGGATCATATGCATGTAACAGATATATGTTCTATATTTGGAAATGCTTTGGATAATGCGATTGAACAAAATGTAGACGAAGTGTATGTAACTCTGTTCGATGATCGCCCAGAACTCGAGACACTTATAACGTTGCTTTCTCGCTGGGGATTCGAAAATTACGGTACGAAAACAAGTACGGGCGAAAAGGTTTTAACTAAACAAATGAAGTAGTTCCACCCAGAGTTATCCCCTCGGAAAAATTTCCCCAACTTAAAGTATGAGGTACAAAAGTTTATATTGCCAATTCTCCCGAAATACCATACATCTCTACTTCCAGATTCGATTTTACGGAACGAAAACGAAAATGATTTTGTAGCGAAGACTCCTTATCGTTACGCATTGCAAAAAGTATATATATCATTTGCACCGGAAAGGAATATTCATCCCGGAGACATCGTGATATTTTATAGAAATGGGGTGCCGGGTAACGCTGGATACACTGCGGTATTGACTTCTGTAGCTATTGTTGAAGAGGCTACAAGTGATTTCAGGTCAAAAGAAGAATATATGCGCCATGTCCAGAATCGAAGCGTGTTTACAAATGACGAATTAGAGCAGTTTTGGCGGAAATACCGAGGC
>OHAF01003346.1_pt1 | contig 10517 bp, 10 predicted proteins | sample 1577041 | NCBI WGS metagenome assembly OHAF01 (sample SAMEA3541495, study PRJEB24748) | human gut metagenome | biome: human gut; feature: human-associated habitat; material: faeces | place: China | collected 2012
CGTTGACCCGGCGGCGGGTGCGCTCGATGTCCTATGCCAGCAGCTGAGCTTGGTGTTGCGCTTGCAGATGATTTTCCTCTTATTGGATGCTGTGCAGTGCAATGTAACACAACATGTGATGGAAGTCTTATGGGTAATGGCATAGAGGCAAGGTCTTTTAAGATACCGACATTCCAGCTTGCAGTTCCTATAAGGCACAGACAGGAAAGTGTTCAGGAGTATGCAGCAGAAGAGGTGCTTAATGCCATACATTTTATAGAGGAACAGACAGGTGAGAAGTTTGACTGGGATGCATTTTTTAAAAGCATGGAAAGGTTTAATGAAGAAACTGACGAGTTCCTTGAGTGGATGGAAATATCAAAGACAGATTATCCACAGGTTATGGGAGTTACACTTGCACTTTACAGGTATGGTGTTTATCAGGCTGCTGGTGGAAGAAACCAGGCATTTCTTGATATGGATAAGAAGCTTACACGTATGGCGATGGAAGGTTATGAAAAGAAGCTGCCTGCTGCTAAGGAATATCGTCACCGTGCTATGACATGGGGCGTTCAGGCAGCATATTATACAGCACTTCCTATATGGCTTCTTAACTGCTGGGGAGTTGTGACAATAACAGATATGCTTAGTATGGTATCAACAGAAAAGGTTAATACAAAAGATAAGCATCAGGCTATGCTGGATCTGGCATATTTATATGAGAATATGATTATGAGAAACCGTTCTAACGGTGGATATGAAACAGGCGTTGAGGCACTCTGGAGATTCTGTGAAATGTTCCGTATAGATATAGTTATTATGTATGTACATATGGGATGTAAGTCTATGTCAGGATATCATGGACTTTTTGAAGAAGAGGCAAGAAAGCATGGCGTACATCTTATATGGGTAACTCATAATCTTATGTGTCCAGAGGATGGAAGCAGGCGTGATATGAGAACAGAGATAAACAGATATATGAGAACAGTGTTTAGAGAAGAACCGCTAGACCCTACACTTGAAGATTTCGATGATAAGCAGAACTGGTAGGAAGCTGCGTGGATTGCGCAGCAGGTAAGCATATGCAGAGTATGGAGGACATATGAGTAAGTTTTATGGTGGCTGTGATGCCGGAAGTACATATACTAAGTGTGTAATATTAAATGAAGATGGAAAAATAGTAGCAGATGTTACAAAAAGAAGCAGAATTAATCCTGTATTGAGTGCCAAAGATGCACTTGATACAGCGATAAGTCTGGTGGATGGATTAAATAGTGCAGAGGAGCTTTCATATCTTATTGGAACAGGTTATGGACGTAATAAGGTACCATTTGCCGATGAGAATATATCAGAGATAAGCTGTCATGCCATGGGAGTACATGTGACAGACCCTTCTGTTAAAGCTATCATAGATATAGGTGGACAGGATGTTAAGGGTATAGCGATAGATACTGATGGAACAGTCCTTAACTTTGCCATGAATGATAAATGTGCAGCAGGAACAGGACGATTCTTTGAGTCTATGGCAAGAGCCTTTGAGATGAGCCTTGATGACTTTTCAAAGCTTTCACTATCAGCTAAAAATGTTATTCCAATAACAGCACAGTGTGCAGTGTTTGCAGAGAGTGAAGTTATATCGCTTGTAGGTGAGGGAAAGCCTATGGATGAAATAGCGGCAGGTATAGAGCTTTCAGTTGCTAAAAGATGCTTTGTTATGGCAAAAAAAGCCGGAGTAGTAGATTCAGTCACACTTACAGGTGGTTGTGCAAAGAATGAAGGTTTAAAACAGGCAATCGAGAAGGTACTTAAGGTAAAGGTTGTAGAGCTGCCAGTGGATCCACAGCTTATGGGTGCACTTGGTGCAGCAGAGTATGCAAGACAGAAGGGAAGAGTTAAGCAGTGATAATATTAAAAATAGCAGCAATAACAGCCATAATTCTGATTATATTATTTGTACTCACGTTGATCATATATTTCTTTAATCTTGATATGAAGTTTGCCGCATGTCTTATAAAACCGCTTACAGCTTATTATAACTGGTCGGGAAACAGAAGAAAAAAGCATAAAGAAAAGCAAAAGGAAAAGCAGCAGGGATGATGCTGCATAAGAAAGGCTGAATGTAATATGCAGGTTCTAAGTATTTATGATAAAGATATATCAGAGTTAAAGAAGTGCTTTAACTCTGATGCTTATGGAAATATTAAAAAGCTTCCGTCAGATAAATCATGGGAGGTTACAGCACAGGAAAGTCTGGTCCTAAAACGTGATATGGCATATGAGCTTGGTGGAGGCATGAATAAAGCCATTAGTTCAATAGCCTTTACTACGTCAAGTGAATGTGTCAGTGATGACGGAGTATATCTTATGGGAGAAGATCTGCAGGATATAAAGGAAGATATATCATATGCAAGATTCACCTTTATACGGCTGAATGAGTCTTATATTAAGGATATACAGGAAAAAAATGCAGAAGCCCTGCATGCTGCCCTGCGTGCCGTTGATTATGTGAGATATCATAATTTTCCTAAAGGATATATGATGAGAATATCATCAGTAAAGGAAAGAGAACCAGTAAGAGTGTCAAAACAGGCAATAGCAGATGGCATGACATTTTCACATATAGGCTCTGAGATGATAAATGCCTACAGGAAACGTAAGGAAGTTGAAGCAGTACAGATATACTTTTTGACAAGTAAAACAGCAGATTATGAGCTTTTATATGATAAGGCACATAGAATTGAACAGATTACAGATTCGCTTAATCATATGTTTAACGGACTGGTTATGGATTGTTCATCCTGTAAGAGCAGAGAGCTGTGTGATGAGATAGATGGGATGAAAGAGTTACATAAGAACCTTTCATCCATCTGACAGAGTCTGGTTGTCTCTGCTTTTTTTGCTTTTGATTTTATTCTTGTACATGATGGAATCTACAGCTTTAAAGCAGTTATCAATACCACTTTCGTCTATAGCACCATATCCGGTTGCAACAGAATATGGATAGTCAGTTGTAGCTGCAATATCATTAACAGCCTGATGAAATGTTTTAAGACATCTGTTGATGATATCAAGGCTTGTATTGTTGATTATGACACAGAATTCATCACCGCCGATTCTATAGCACTGACCGATTTCCATGAAATTCTCGTGCATAATCCTTGCAGTATTCTTAATAGCTTCATCACCGAAACGGTGTCCGTATGTATCGTTGATATGCTTAAGATTATTAAGGTCTGCAATGAGTATATATCTGTGTGATTCTACGCTTAAGCGTTCTTTTTCCATGGCAAGCTCAAAGGCAGAACGGTTGTTTATATGTGTCATGGCATCAGTGAATGCCAGTTCCTTGTATATTTTATTACGTGTGTTTTGTATAAAATTCTCTTTGATAACATGAAATATCGAAAAACTGAAATATACAAGCAGCAAAGCAATACCATATACAGAAAATCTTATTCTTTCAAAAGTTGAATTGTTAGAATAGTAGCGTATAATATCAAGAATAAGAAAGAATGATATTATCATAATAGATATAAATATATTAAACTCTCTGATTGTGTTTGTTTTCCAGTTTTTAATATAAGTTATTATGACTGCCAATGTAATAGAGAGTATCTCAATATGAACAATCCAGAGGACATTGGATACAATTATCAATCCCATAAGCTGCATTGTAAATATAACAGCGATTGAGAGTATTTCACACCAGTATACTATATACATATAAGCTTCATTCTTGATATGGTCAAAGGTAAGAAGAAAACCAGTTACTGCGATTGGAAATAAAAAGTAACAGCAATATCCTATATATGATGTAAAAGTTCCATGGCTGAAAAACAGCTGGATTACAGTAGAGTTGCAGATTGTCCATATACCAGCAAACATAGATGTAAGTCCAAACCAGTAAAGTCTTTTAGATAAATCAGTTTTTATTATAAAAGCTGTTATTAAAAGCATAATGCCACATATGCAGGCAAGAAAACCTATTATCAGCTGAAATGCATGCCGGAATAATATATCAAATATAAGGGCACTTTTAGTACCAGTTGAGATATGAAGAAGCTTCGTAATATCAATCTGTGAATTCATATCTATAGTAAGAGTAAAATCGTGCTGTGGGACTTTAACAAAATACCAGTGAGAAGGTCTTGCTAATCCGGCAAAATCGATTATATCATTTTCGTTGTACACCTGTTCATTATCAATATATATATTAACTGCAGAGTTGTACGCATAAAAAGAAATATAATTACCTGCTAATTCATCACCATGAATAAAACGTGTCAGAGTTACTGACTTTGTTTTTTCATTGAGTCTGGCAGGAAGATTAATGGATGAATTAGTATTATTGAAGCTTATATTATAATTATCAGTTATGGTATTGGTTGATTCGTTGTTAAGCCATAATCCATTTATCCTTGTATTGCAATATATAGCTATACCTAAGAATAGAAAAACAGTAAGGATAAAACACATACTTATATTGACAGCAGATGAATTTGTAATTATATTAAACTTATTAGCGAAGCAATGCTTTTTATTTGAAAATATATTCTGCATAATTAGTTGATATCCTTTCTGATAATATTTTGATGGTTATGTTAAAACATCACTTTAGTACTATATAATAGTACTAATTACCCACAAACTTGGATATTATAGCATAAGTCTGCAATTTAATTCAAGTACCAGAATGTATCAAATTAATATTTTAAGGCATTGGAAATGGAGGATTATTGTGTATAGAGAAGATTATAGTGTAGTTATTCCAAAGTTTAAGGAGGTTAAGGTATCAATAGATGAGCTTGGTGCAGTGAGTGGAAAGCTTGATGTTAAAACAGGACATGATAACGCAGTTATTATTAATAATGCAATAAGAAGCTTATCTGAAAATGGTGGTGGTACTGTAATAGTACCAGCTGGAATATGGGCATGTGCACCTATAAGAATATTGTCTGGAATCAATCTTCACCTTGAGAGCCAGGCTATGCTTAAGTTTATAAAGTCAAAGGAAGACTATCCTTTAATAATAACTAATTATGAAGGTCAGCAGTGTATACGTGCTGTTTCACCAGTTACAGCAGAGCATGCAGAAAATATAGCTATAACAGGTGAAGGAATCATAGATGGAAGCGGAGATGAGTGGCGTCCAGTCAAGAGATTCAAGGTAACAGACAAGCAGTGGGAAGCACTTCTTAAGAAGAGTGATAATGTGTTTGCAACAAAAGAAACAGAAGTGTGGATGCCATCAAAGTCAAGCCTTGCTGGAAACGAGAAGAATATCCAGGGTGATACAGAGGATATTATAGATGAAGCTTCTGAATATTATGATTTTTACAGACCTGTTATGATAAGCTTAAGATATTGCAGGAATATTCTTTTACAGGGAGTTACATTTATGAATTCACCAGCATGGAATATTCATCCATTTTTCTGCAGGAGTCTTACAGTAGATCATGTAAATGTGCGTAATCCATACTATGCACAGAATGGTGATGGAATAGATGTTGAATCATGTACAGATGTACATATACATCATAGTGTGTTTGAAACTGGTGATGATGCAATATGTATAAAATCAGGAAAGAATGCAGTTGCAAGAACCATAGAAGGTCCATGCAGCAACATATATGTTCATGACTGTATTGTAAATGAAGGGCATGGTGGCTTTGTAATAGGAAGCGAAATGTCAAGAGATGTTAAAGATATACTTGTTGAGAACTGTACATTTACAGGTACTGATGTTGGTGTGAGGGTGAAGAGTGCATTAGGACGAGGCGGAGTAGTTGAGAACATAACAATCCGTAACATTAATATGATAAATATTAAGGGTGAGGGCGTAATACTTACAATGTCTTATGTTCTTAATCTTCTTAACCGTGATGAGACTAATGCTATGGACAATGAAGAAGATATTCCATATTTTAAGAATATGAATATGGAAAACATAACATGTCTGGGTTGTAAGGAATTTGTTAAGATAGAGCCTTTGGATGGACGTCCTGAAACAATATCAGATATTGTAGTGAATGGAAAGAAATATTGTTAAAATAAATAATAATATTATTATTATGATATTATTATTGATAATATTATTATTGAGCATATGAATGTAATGGGGGAAGGAAAAACTGTAATCTGGCAGTTGTTTCTTTCCCTTTTATATGGATAACGAATATTGTGATGTGTGTAATGAAAATATAAAATATGTTTTTCGGATACATGAATGGAGATAAAGATGAAAAATAATAAGTATGAAATAGACATGTGCAACGGCACAATAATGGACAAACTCATATCATTTGCACTGCCACTTATGATATCAGGAATGCTTCAGCTTATGTTTAATGCTGTTGATATAATAGTTGTAGGACGTTTTACAGGAAGTCAGGCGTTAGCAGCAGTTGGTTCGACGACAGCGCTTATATGTACATTCACTAATCTTTTTATAGGTGTATCGCTTGGAGCTAATGTGCTTGCAGCACGGTTCTATGCTTCAGGAAAGACAAAGGAAATGTCTGAAACAGTACATACAGCTATATTACTTGCTTTAATAAGTGGTATCGCCATGAGTGTTATAGGAATATTGTGTGCCAGAGAATCCCTTGTGCTTATTGCAACGCCGGATGATATTATCGGGCAGGCAGCATTATATCTTAGGATATATTTTTCGGGCATGCCATTTTTTATGTTATATAACTATGGTGCAGCAATATTAAGGGCGGTTGGTGATACCAAGAGACCTCTTATGTACTTAATAGCTGCTGGTACAGCGAATGCAGTATTAGATCTCATCCTTGTAATTATATTTAAAATGGGTGTAGCTGGTGTAGCCATAGGCACAATAACATCGCAGTTTATTTCGTGTGTACTCGTTATAAGGTGTCTGTGCAAGACGGATGCCATATATAAGTTATACATATCAAAGCTTAGAATAAAGAAGTATTATCTTATCCAGATACTTAAGGTAGGACTTCCAGCAGGTATACAGAGTACAGTTATTAACTTTTCAAATGTTTTGTTACAGTCATCTGTTAATTCATTTGGAGAAATAGCTATGGCTGGTTACACGGCAGCCAACAATATACTTGGATTTTTATATGTATCAGTTAATTCAGTTACACAGGCATGTATGAGTTTTACAAGCCAGAATTATGGTGTGCGTAAGTTTAAAAGAATGGATAAGGTGCTTGCCAACTGTGCAATATTGTCGATAATAGTATCTGTAGTTATAGGTGGCGGCTCATATCTTTTAGGACATCAGATACTAGGAATATATACTAAGCAGGAAGATGTAATACAATGTGGTATGGAGATTCTTTCCATATCAACCATTCCATATTTTCTGTGTGGTCTTATGGATATGATTCCGGGTTCTATGAGAGGAGTTGGCTATTCAGCAGTTCCTATGATACTTTCTATAATCGGAACAGTTGGAACAAGGCTTGTGTGGATATATGGAGTATTCCCAGAGCACAGGTCATTGTATGTTTTGTTTATGTCATATCCAGTTTCATGGGGATTGACGATAGTTATGCAGGCAATATGCCTTGTGTTTGTAAGAAGGAAAATAAGGAAGTAAGATATATAAACACATTGTTGTATTCACCTTTGATATAACAGAAATAACAGAACAAAATAAAGAAAGAGGGATAATTGATAAAATATGAATAGCAAAATAGGTAATTATAATAAACAACAGTTAAAAGATCAGCTTAAGTCTATGGGACTTAAAGGTGATGAAACTATACTTATACATTCATCAATGAAGTCTATAGGTGAGGTTGATGGTGGTGCAGATACTGTGCTTGATGCGTGGATGGAATATTTTAAGGATGGACTTTTACTTCTGCCAACACATACATGGAAGACTGTAAATGCGGATAATCCGGTATATAATCCACAGACAACTCCATCATGTGTAGGACTTCTTACGAATATGTTTATGAAAAGGGATGGGGTTATACGTTCGCTTCATCCAACACACAGTATGGCAGGTTACGGGAAAAATGCTGCAGAATATCTGGCAGGTGAGGAATATAATAATACACCATGTACTCCTGGTGGCTGTTATGACAGGCTTAAGGATGCAGGCGGCAAAGTGCTGCTTGTAGGTGTCGGCCATGAAAGAAACACCTATATACATAGTGTTGAAGAGGTGTTAAATGTGCCTAACAGACTGTCGGATATGCCTATGGAGCTTGTTATAGAACTTCTTAAGGAAGATGAAGATAATAAAAACAAATTATGCAGGAAGGTATATGTAAGAAAGCATTACAATGCACAGCAGCCTCATATATCTGAGGATTTCGTCAAGCTGAACCAGATATTCCTTGACAGTGGAGTTGTTAAAAAGGTAAAGTTTGGCGATGCCGACAGTCTTTTGTGTGATGCTAAAGGGATGTTTAATATTGTAAGACAAGTGATTGCACCAGACCCAGAGTGTATTGTAACTAAGTATACATTATCAATCCCAGAGTATTGATTTGATTATAGGAAAAAACTATGACTACATATATTTTATTAGGATTATGCATATGTTATGTTTTATTATATAATAACCACATAAACATACAAGAAATATAGGAATATATTAAAAGAAAGAGAAAGTGGTGGAATATATGAAACAGATATTATGCTTTGGAGATTCTAATACATGGGGACTTATCCCTAAGACTAATAAAAGATATGAGTGGGGCGTAAGGTGGACAAGCATTCTTAATGAAAGTCTGAATGATAAAAAGGAAGGTGGATATCGTGTTATAGAGGAAGGCTTGTGTGGCAGGACAACCGTATTTGACGACCCGTTAAGAGATGGACGAAATGGTGTAAAGATACTGCCAACTATATTGGAAACCCACAATCCAGTTGATATAGTGATAATTATGCTTGGAACTAACGACTGCAAGACTGTTTACAATGCATCAGCAGAATTTATTGGTCAGGGCGTAAAAAGACTTATCGGACAGGTAAAGAACTACATACCAGATAGTAAAATACTTGTAATATCGCCTATACATCTTGGTGAGGGCGTTTGGGAGTCAGACTATGACCCTGAATTCTCTAGTGCTTCAGTGAGCCTGTCAAAAGAGCTTTCAGATGTATATAAAAAGATTGCAGCACAGGAAAATGTTGGTTTTATAGCAGCTTCAGAAGTTGCATCCCCAAGCACTGCCGACAGAGAGCATCTTAATGATGAGGGACATAAGAGGCTTGCAAGGAAGGTGGAAGAGTGGGTTGAAAATGTGGCGTAATTGTGGAGAGATAAAGCGTAAATTACGATATAATGAGCGCAAGAGAAAAGGAAGCGGCTGCGAAGCAGACATTTACTTTTCTTGCGCCATTAACGAACGAACAGCCATGCGAAGCAGGGCGAGATAGCGCGTAGCGCGGGTTCGTGAGTGTACGAGTTAAGAAAGAGTAAATTATGACATTTAACTATGTTTTATTTAGTGTCTATGCGCACATGGCACATCTAATCTGTATAAAATATATGCGCAGAAATGAGGAATATTATGAATAAATGGCAGAAAGTAGGCCTGGCAGCCGGTATGGGAACAGCTGTTATTGCAACTACACATATCATAAACAAGTTTATATTTAAATACGCAACGATTAATAATTATACATTTGAAAATAAATCAGAAAATAGTTACGGCTGGAAATTTGGAAATATTGCTTACTCAGCTTATGGTGATAAAAATGCTTCTCCTTTATTGCTTATACACGATCTGAATGCATATAGCTCTGGATATGAGTGGAATAACGTTATACAGCATTTATCAGATACACACTATGTTTATGTATTAGATATGCTTGGATGCGGTCACTCTGATAAACCACACATCACTTACACAACATATATGTATACACAGCTATTAAATGATTTTATAACAAATGTTATAGGAAAACCAACAGATATAATGGCAACTGGAAGTTCTGCTCCAATAGCAATAGGCGCTGCCTTTACTAACAATGCCTTATATAATAAAATACTGCTGGTAAGCCCAGAGGCTGTCTCAAGAGCAGGAATCACACCAGGGAAAAGGGCTAATATAAGAAGAAAGCTTCTCTCTATTCCTGTAATTGGAACAACAATTTATAATATATGTGTAGGAAAAGGCCGATTAAACAAAATACTTGGAAATAAAGTATTCAGTGATAATCTTGTACCTATTGATTACCTGAATGCCTGCCACGAAAATGCCCACTTATCTGGTGCATCTAGCAAATATCTTTTTTCAAGCACAGAGTGTAACTATACAACAGTTTCTATATCAAAAGCCGTTAAAGAACTAAACAACTGTATATATATTATACATGGTGATAATTTTAATACAGAAACACTCAATGAATACACATCTCTTAATAGTGCGATTGAAACTGTTAATATATCTGGTTCAGGTTTACTTCCACAGGTAGAACAGCCTGATGAGTTTATAAAACAGTGTGAGATATTGTTGTTTAATTGAATATTAGTTGATGACGAACGGACGACAAATATAAGCTACAGGCAGTCCTGCACACTATGTTCAATG
>OHAF01003347.1_pt1 | contig 10516 bp, 6 predicted proteins | sample 1577041 | NCBI WGS metagenome assembly OHAF01 (sample SAMEA3541495, study PRJEB24748) | human gut metagenome | biome: human gut; feature: human-associated habitat; material: faeces | place: China | collected 2012
GTTGCAGCCGGAAAGCTCCCGGATTGCACCGCCGTCCTTGCCGGAAATGCCCAGTACTTTTCCTTTTCGGCTGATCACCAGCACGTTTGACTGCAGCGCATCCTGCATCACCTTGCAGATATCGTTAAAAACAACTTTGCTGGAATGGCTGTTATGCAGCAGCTTCCCGATCTTTCTTGTCTTATCCAGCAGCTGAATCCCGCTCATCTTTTCTGTTCCTCCACAAATTTATCCCTGGCCGTTTTCTTCTTTTTCCTTCTCTTTGACAAAACCGCAGCCCTCCTTCGAGCATACGAGTTTGTTGCCCTTTTCCAGAAGAATGGAGCCACAGACCGGGCACTTTTCATTGGAAGGCTTCTGCCATACCATGAAATCGCACTCCGGGTTGCCGATACAGCCATAGTATTTTCTGCCCTTCTGTGTCTTTTTCAGGACGATATCCTTGCCACACTTGGGGCATGCTACGCCGATTTTTTCGTAATAAGGTTTGGTATTGCGGCATTCCGGAAAGCCCGGACATGCCAGGAATCTGCCGTGAGGTCCGTATTTGATGACCATGCGCCGTCCGCACAGCTCACAAACCTCATCTGATTCCTCGTCTCCCACCTTGACCTCTTCCAGTTCCTTCTCCGCGTTCTGCACAGCCTCCTCCAGATCGGGATAGAAATTGGAAACAATTGTCTTCCAGTCTACGGTTCCTTCGGAAACGCCATCCAAAAGTGCTTCCATATTCGCTGTAAAGTTGACGTCCACAATGGTCGGGAACGCCTCCTTCATCATCTTATTGACAACCTCTCCCAGCTCCGTCACATACAGGTTCTTGTTTTCTTTAATGACATAATGACGTGCAAGGATCGTCGTGATCGTCGGTGCATAGGTACTGGGACGGCCGATACCCAGTTCTTCCAGCGTCCGGACAAGGGACGCTTCTGTATAATGTGCGGGAGGCTGGGTAAAATGCTGCTCCCCGTCAAATTCCTTTAAGGACAGCTTCGTATCCTTGTCGATGCTTTTTGCGAGGGTGCGGTTTTCAGCCTTATCCTCGTCGTCCATCGTGTATACACTCATGAAACCGTCAAAGATCACCTTGCTGGCCGCAACCGTAAAACGATGTCCGTTGCCGTCAATCTTCACAGAGGTTGTCTCGTACTTGGCAGGCGTCATGCGGCTTGCCATAAAGCGCTTCCAGATCAGCTGATAGAGACGAAATTGATCCCTGCTTAAGGATTCTTTGATTTCCAAAGGGGTCCGTGCAACATCCGTCGGACGGATCGCTTCGTGGGCATCCTGAATTTTCTGTCCGCCCTTTTTCACGGTGCCTTCTCCGGCATACTGTTCGCCGTATTTCTCAGTAATATAGCTGCGCGCCATGTTTTCCGCCTCTTCGGAAACACGCGTGGAATCGGTTCTTAGGTAGGTGATGATACCGACTGTACCATTTCCCTTGATATCTACCCCTTCGTACAGCTGCTGTGCCAGCCGCATGGTTTTCTGTGTGGAAAAATTCAGCACCTTACTGGCTTCCTGCTGCAGGGTAGAGGTGGTAAAGGGAAGGGGAGCCTTCTTGATGCGCTCGCCCTTTTTGACGTCGCTCACCTGAAACTCTGCCTTTTCGCAATCCTTTTTGACTGCTTCTACTTCCGCTGCGGTTTTTAAAATACGCTTGGTATCCTGCTCCCCGTAATATTTGGCTATCAGGGGTTTTCTTTCCCCCGGAATCTGGAATGCTGCATCAAGGGTCCAGTATTCCTCCGGAATAAACGCATTGATCTCTTCTTCGCGATCACAGATAATGCGCAGGGCAACAGACTGCACACGTCCGGCAGAAAGTCCCCGCTTCACCTTTGCCCACAGAAGCGGGGAGATCCGATAGCCAACCATACGGTCCAGCATCCGGCGCGCCTGCTGCGCATCCACTAAATTCATATCGATTTCTCTCGCATGCTTTAACGATTCCTTCACTGCTGTCTTCGTGATCTCGTTAAAGGTAATACGGTACACCTTTTTACCGGAGAGCTTGAGCGCTTCCATCAGATGCCAGGAAATCGCCTCTCCCTCCCGGTCCGGGTCGGTTGCGAGATAGATTTTTTCTGCTTTTTTGACCTCTTTGCGGAGGTTCGCCAGGATGTCACCCTTGCCGCGGATCGTGATATACTTCGGTTCGTAATCATGCTCCACATCAATGCCGAACTGGCTCTTGGGAAAGTCACGCACATGCCCGTTACTGGCTGCTACCTCATAGTTCGCCCCCAAGAACTTCTTGATCGTTTTGACTTTGGCCGGTGACTCCACGATCACTAAATATTTTGCCATATTTGATATCCCCAATTTTCATTACTGCTATTACGCACATTTTTGGTCCTGTGCAGTGATCGTGAACCACTATACACCATATCATCCGTCATTGCAAGCAAAAGTTTTCCTGTAATATCGCCCCATTACGCTTCCTGCAGCGCCCTCCAGCTCCAGAAAAACAAGCTCCTGCATCAGCATCTGCACATTTATGAATATCTTCTGTCTCGCAAGGGTATCCGCAATTTCGTCCATGCTCTGCGGCATTGTATCCAGCGCCTGCCAGATGGTTTTGCGCAGAGGCGGCCAGGAGGATGAGGCGGTAGCGCTGAGAGCGTCTGTCACAGGGCACAGCATTTTGTCGGCAATCACACCGGCAGCATTGGCAGCGTTCGGGCGTTCTGCCTGGGTTAAGGAAAACGCTTCGTCTCTACCTGCGTGCGGTACACTGCCCTGCAGTTCCTGCAGCAGCTGTGCCACACTCACCGCGATGCCTGCGCCATTTCCGATCAATCGGTTGCAGCCACGACTACAGGTATCCGTAATGCGTCCCGGCACAGCAAACACATCCTTTCCCTGCTCCAGCGCCATATCCACGGTAATCAGCGTTCCGCTCTTTTCACGCGCTTCGATAACGAGCACGAGATCCGAAAGTGCGCTGATGATCCGGTTGCGGGGCGGAAACAGTCTCGAATGGGGCTGCGTCCCCGGCGGATATTCCGACAGGATACATCCGTTTTCCCACAGCTTTTCATACAGCGGCCTGTTCTCCTCCGGGTAGCAGATGTCCACACCGCAGCCCAGCACCGCAACCGAATATCCGCCTGCTGACAGCGCCGCCCGCTGCGCGATTCCATCCGCCCCCCGCGCCATGCCGCTGACAATTCCGATCCCCTCCTTCGCAAGTCCCCTGGCGAAATATTCCGCCATTTCTTTTCCATAGGAGGAACAGGCCCGCGCACCGACAATGGCTGCCATCTTTTTTCCCGGCTCCGGCAGCTTCCCGATCCTGTACAGCACCAGCGGTGGATCGGAAATTTCCTTCAATCGTTTTGGAAACCCTTCTTCCCACAAAAAATCGAAGGAAATTCCTTTTTTCTTCCACTGCTCCTCCTGTCGCTTTGCCCGTTCCAGATTTTCGGGCGCGTCCCAGTTTTTCAAAAGCGCCGCTTTTTTCTCCCCCAGCAGCTTTTGCAGACTTTCCGCCGGCAGCTTTCGGATTTCGGAAACGTCTCCTGCCTTTTCCAAAAGCTTTCGAATGCTGACAGCGCCGATCCCTTCCACCCGGCAAAGGGCAAGTGCCAGAGTGCGCTCCTGCTCCATTTGACTTTTACAATTCTGTTGTTTTTCTATTCTATGCTCCCTTCTGCCCGCGGCGCTTCACTCCCGCAGCACATTCTGATTTCGGAAAAAGAGCGCCTGTCCCAGATGCTCTACACCAATCCGGTCTTTTCCTTCCAGATCTGCAATCGTCCGCGCCACACGGATAACGCGCTGGCATCCCCGCATGGAAAGCCCCGCCTGCTCGCTGGCCTGTTCCAGAAACTCCTGTTCCTCAAGTCCCAACGGACAGTATTTTAAAATTTCCCCCGGACTCAACCGACCGTTTTCCCGCATTGCCGCGCCACGGCATCGCATCTGCTGCCGCTTTCTTGCCTCCAGCACCTGTTCCCGCATCCATTTGCTTCCGTTTTTGTCGCTATCTATATAGGAAGCTTCTCTTTTTTCCCACAGCTTTCGAATCGGCGTCTGTTTGATCTGACAGCATAAATCCATCCGGTCGAGAAGCGGTCCCGAAAGTCTCGCCAAATACCGACGCACCTCCCAGTCCTGACATCTGCAGCGGTTTCTGTCCGGATAATAGCCGCAGGGGCAGGGGTTCGTCGCTCCTAACAGCATAAAATCCGCCGGATACACAAAGTTTCCCCGGCTCCGGGCAAGAAAAATCTTTCCCTCTTCCATCGGCTGCCGCAGGACGTCCAGGGTCTGGCGCTTAAATTCCGCCATTTCATCCAAAAACAACACGCCCCGGTGCGCCAACGTCACCATTCCCGGTTTTGGGACAGCGCCGCCTCCGGTCATTGCATAAACAGATACCGTATGATGCGGGCTGACAAACGGTCGCTCCTGAATCAGCGTTCCATCCTCCAGCTGCCCTGCCGCGCTGTAGATTGCAGACACCTCCTGCTTTTCTTCCTCGCTCATGGGCGGCAGGATTCCCGGCAGACACCTCGCAAGCATCGTCTTTCCGGTACCGGGCGGTCCTGCCAAAAGCAGATTATGGGCCCCGGCAGCTGCAATCATTGCAGCGCGCTTTGCTTCCTCCATTCCGCACAGCAATACAAAATCCGGCGTTTTCTTTTCTTTTTCCATCCCGCCTTTTGTCTGACTCTGCCATCTGTCTTCCGCGTCCCGCCGCATCCGTTCCTGTTCCTGCGCAGACGCGTTTACATACTCCATTGCTTCTTCCAGGCTGCAAACGCCCATGACCGGCAGTTTCCCAACCGCAAGCCCTTCTCCCAGATTTTCAAACGGAATCAAATAGCTTCGAAAAGCGCTCTGATTTGCCGCATGCAGCATCGCCAGTACGCCCCGAACCTGCTTAATTCGCGCATCCAGCCCGACCTCGCCCACCGCCCAGAGCTCCCTCAACCGCTCCGGCGGCACTTTCCCCTGCGCTGCAAGGATGACGAGTGCAGTCGGCAAATCGAACGACGTCCCGGATTTCACGATTCCTGCCGGAGAATAATTTACCGTAATCTTTTCCGCCGGAAGCGCTGCGTTGATGTGATGCAGGGAAACGCGCAGACGTTCCCGCGCCTCCCGCACTTCACTGTCTAAAAGTCCTACCATATCAAAACAGGGCAGCCCTTTTGAAATATCGACTTCCACCTGCGCAACATAGCTCTGCAGGCCATAAAGTCCGCCTGCATTGATCTGACAATACATCTTTCCCCTTTCCGTCCCGGGAAATTCAGCCAACCAGAAAAAGGGCAGATTTTTCCTCTGCCCTCCAACTATCATAACTGTTTTAACCATACCGCATGCCACAGCATGCTGTCAACCGTTTTTTGTGCATTCCGACTCACTGCTTTTTGCACTGCTGCTTTTCAAAAATCAGCCTTTCATCCCCACGCCGCATCCCGTAAGCGCAAGAGCGCTCGTTTTTCAATCCGGCTGACATAGCTTCGGGAAATTCCCAGCCGTTTTCCCACCTCTTTCTGCGTAAGTTCCGTTCCTCCGGGCAGTCCGTACCGTAGATACAGCACCTCCTTTTCCCGTGGGCTGAGCACGCTTTCCATCAGCTCATAGAGCTTTTGGTTCAGCCGCTGTTTTTCCATCTCTTCCACAATGTCCGGCTGTTTTTGTTCCATCACGTCCAGGAGGTTGATCTCGTTGCCCTCCCGGTCGGTTCCGATCGGCTCGTATAGCGATACTTCCCGCGACGTCTTTTTTTTACTGCGCAGCATCATCAGAAGCTCGTTGTCGATGCACCGGGCGGCGTAGGCTGCCAAACGGCTGTTTTTCTGCGGGTCAAAGGTCTCCACCGCCTTGATCAGCCCGATTGTCCCGATTGAAATCAGGTCTTCCAGTTCTTCCTCGCTGCTGTATTTTTTTGCAATGTGCGCGACCAGCCTTAAATTACGTTCAATCAGGAGCCGTTTCGCCTCGCTTTTTCTTCCGGCATCTTCTGCCTGCAATGCCTGTATGCAAAGGCTTTCCTCTTCCTTTGACAGAGGTTTCTGAAAGGTTTTCACTCCTAGCCCCCAGCCGTTGCCAACGCCCCGGCCTCCTGCAGTTTACTTTATTTTATGAAAACCCTTTTCGTCCCGTGCCTTTCCATCTGTCCCTATTTTTGAGCGATGTGCTCGATTTTGGCGCACAGCAACGGCTGTCTATCGACGCAGCTGTTTTTGACGCGCGGTATTCACGCGTCTTTGATCGGACAGTCTGCAAACAGCGCCGCCACTGCGGACTTGTATTCTGTCAGCTTCTGTGCCTTGCGGATTTTTTTGAGATATTTTTCGGAGCCTTCAAACAGCTGCCCCTGCCAGCTCCAGAGTTCCTTCATTTTAAATAGTACGTCCCGTTCCCCGGACAGCACCGCTGCGTAATCCTCCGCCAGCCGCCCATAGAAATCTCGAATGTCCGATACTCGCTTAGCCGCGTCCTCCCATACTGTGCTTTTGTTTTCCGAGCGCAGTTTTTTTGCAGCGTTTTTTCCCGCCGGATCAGCACTTTTGGCGCGCAGCCGCATCACCAGCGCCGGATCAATCAGCATTCCCCTGCCGAACATCAGGTCATCCGAATCCGGATACTCCACCAAAAATCTCTCCGTATCGGAAACGCTGAATAAATCGCCGTTGTAGCAGACCGGAATGGTCCGTCCCACAGTTTCTACATCTGCTGCAGCTGCACTCAGCCTTTCTTTCGCCCGCACATAGGCTTCCCGGTGCACGTTTCCTTTATAAAACTCTTTCAGCACGCGGGGATGCACGATCAGCTTCTGAATCGGATACTGGGAAAAAATATCCAACAGGCGTTCAAATTCATCCGGGTTTTCCACGCCAATTCTCGTTTTGATCGAGATTTTCAGCGGGCTGTGTACAAAAATTTCCTCCAGAAACGCATCCAGCGCGGAGGAGAGCCCGGAAAATTCACTGCGCAGGTTGAAGGAAAAGGAGAGCGAGAGTGCGATGCCGTAGCGAACGGACAGCCAAGATTTAAGTTCACTTCTTCGTAGCCCTGTTCTTTGAGCATCCCGGCAACCTTGCAAAAGCCTTCCGCCTGATTCGTCAGGATCTGCGGAACAACCGCGATGTTCTGATTGTGCTCTGCTGCAATGTCGTTCCACTCCCGCGTCGTGAAGCTTTTCCCTTTTTTCGGCGTGATGAACGGTGTGTAATAGCGATCCATAGACGGAAAGCACGCATGATGCGCATTCCGGTAAATATATCCTGTAATCCCCTCCAGCGGGGCAAATTCATACTGCATGCGATTCTCCCGATCTTAATAATCCAGCAAAAACTCCGCCAGCGCATAGTTGCTGACGTCTACGCCATAATCCGTCAGGCGAAGATTTTTTTTCGATTCATCCAGACAAAGTAACTGTTCGGAAAACAGCTTATCCGCAGCGTCCTGATAAACGTCCCAGAAGCTTTTTCCAAACTGGTGTTCAAATGTTTGCAGTTCAATGCCTTTTGTCAGGCGCAGCCCCAGAAACATAAACTCTTCCATTCGTTCCGACACACGAAGCGTCTGCACCTCTTCCCGAAGGTTTGCAAAATCTCCCTGATTTTTGCCGCATTCCAGATAGTCCGATAAATCAGACGTCATCTTCCAGCGCATCGGGTCAATCAAAGACGACGCTCCAAGCCCGATCCCCAAATAATCCGTCCGGTTCCAGTAGCCGATGTTGTGGCGGCAGGCATACCCGTCCTTCGCATAATTCGAAATTTCATACCGATGGTAGCCATACTGTTCCAGAATTTCCCGCGTTCGGGCATACATCCGGCGTTCGTCCTCTTCCGACGGAAGCGGCAGCATTTCTTTCGGGCGCGGCGTCTGGTTTGCATCCTCACCATACCAGCTCCAGAATGGCGTACCTTCTTCGATGATCAGGCTGTAGGCCGACAGATGCTCCGGCGCAAGCTCTGCAGCTTTCATGAGTGTCTGCTCCCAGCTCTCCACCGTCTGCCCCGGCAGCGCAGACATCAGATCGACGTTGATGTTTTCAAACCCAGCCCTCCGCGCCTGCTTATAGTTTTGGACAAAGGTATCGAAATTGTGAATTCTGCCAAGCATGGCAAGCTCTTTGTCACACGCCGACTGCAGCCCCATGCTCAGCCGGTTGATTCCGGCACGCCGATATCCGGCGAGTTTTTCAAAATCCAGCGTGCCCGGGTTGCTTTCCAGCGTAATTTCTGCATCGTCCGCAACGCAAAAATGCGCCCGGATCGCATCCATCAGCCGTTCCATATCCATGACGCGCAAAAGGGACGGCGTACCGCCGCCCCAGAAAATCGTAGTGACTCTGCGCTCTTGATAAAACTGACTCTCCTGCACGATCTGTGAAAGGAGGGCATCGACGTATGCTTCCGGAACGTAACCATCCGCTGTAGAGCTATCTGCTGCCAGCGGTGCCGACAAAAAATCGCAGTAGCGACATTTTTGCCTGCAGAATGGAATGTGCAGATATAATTCCAGATCTTTTTTCGGTGTCATAGGCTCAGTTCTCATCCAGCTTTAAGACGCTCATGAAAGCCTTCTGCGGGATTTCCACGTTGCCGACCTGACGCATCCGCTTCTTGCCTTCCTTCTGCTTTTCCAGAAGTTTTTTCTTACGGGTGATGTCGCCGCCGTAGCACTTGGCCAGAACGTCCTTGCGCATGGCCTTCACGGTTTCGCGGGCAATGATCTTGCCTCCGATGGCCGCCTGGATGGGGATCTCGAACATCTGGCGGGGAATGTTTTCCTTCAGCTTTTCCGCCAGACGGCGGCCCTTGGCATAAGCGGTATCCGCGTGGACGATCATCGAAAGCGCGTCCACCATGTCGCCGTTGAGCAGGATGTCCAGCTTCACCAGCTTGGATTCCACAAAGCCCTTCATCTCATAGTCATAGCTGGCGTAGCCGCGGCTGCGGCTTTTGATAGCGTCGAAGAAGTCGTATACGATCTCGCCCAGCGGAAGCTCATAATGCAGATCTACACGGGTGGCGTCCATGTACTTCATGTCCCGCATGATGCCGCGGCGGTTCTGGCACAGCTCCATCAGGCTGCCCACATAATCGGTAGGGGTATAGATATGCGCATCCACGAACGGCTCCTCGGCCTTGGCGATTTGCGCCGGATCGGGGTAATTGGTGGGGTTGTCGATGAGTTTTACGGCACCGTCTGTCAGCGTGATGCGGTATTCCACGCTGGGGGCGGTGGTGATAAGGTCCAGGTCGAACTCGCGCTCCAGGCGCTCGATGATGATCTCCAGATGCAGAAGGCCAAGAAAGCCGCACCGGAAGCCAAAGCCCAGCGCCACGCTGGTCTCTGCGTCAAAGCTCAGGGACGCATCGTTCAGGCGAAGCTTTTCCAGCGCGTCCTTCAGGTCGGGATAATCCGCGCCGTCGGCGGGATAAATGCCGCAGAACACCATCGGCGTCACCTTGCGGTAGCCGGGCAGCGCCTCAGCCGTGGGAGCGGACACACCCGTGATGGTGTCGCCTACGCGGGTGTCCTCCAGCGTTTTGATGGACGCGGTGAAATAACCTACCTCACCCGCCTCCAGCGTGCCGCAGGGAGCCAGCGCCGTAGCGCCCATATGGCCGACCTCCACGGGCGTGAATTGAGCGCCCGTCTGCATCAGCTTCACGGGCTCGCCCACGGAAAGGCGGCCGTCGAACACGCGCAGATAGACGATGACGCCCTTGTAGGGGTCGTACACCGCGTCGAAGATCAGCGCTTTCAGCGGCGCATCTGCATCGCCTTTCGGCGCGGGGATATCGGTGATGACACGCTCCAGAACATCCTGGATGCCCACGCCCATTTTGGCGGAGACGCGGGGTGCGTCCATGCACGGCAGACCGATCACGTCCTCCACCTCGTGGGCCACGCGGTCCGGCTCGGCGCTGGGCAGGTCGATCTTGTTCAGGATGGGCACCAGCTCCAGATCGTGCTCCAGCGCAAGGTAGGTGTTGGCCAGCGTCTGCGCTTCCACGCCCTGGCTGGCGTCCACCACCAGCACAGCGCCCTCGCAGGCGGCCAGACTTCGGCTCACCTCGTAGTTGAAGTCCACATGGCCCGGCGTGTCGATGAGGTTGAACTCGTAATCCTGCCCGTCCTTTGCCGTATAGTGCAGGGTAACGGCGCGCGCCTTGATGGTGATGCCGCGCTCGCGCTCCAGCTCCATGTTATCCAGAAGCTGGGCCTCCATCTGGCGCTCGTCCACGGCCTGGGTACATTCCAGGATGCGGTCGGCCAGGGTGGACTTGCCGTGGTCGATATGGGCGATGATGCAGAAATTGCGGATGTTTTTCTGTGCCAAGGGGCGTTCCTCCGTCGAATCAGAATGATAGGCGCCGGGCGGTGCTGCCGCCGGGTCTCTAAATGCTTCGTATACCATGTTTCTATGCCGCCCTGCTTTTGCTTCGCCTGCGGCTCGCATTCGCTAAGCGGGCATATTATACCATGACGCCGCAAAGCGGCCCCAACAAAACCGCACCTGCTGCGGTTT
>OHAF01003348.1_pt1 | contig 10512 bp, 9 predicted proteins | sample 1577041 | NCBI WGS metagenome assembly OHAF01 (sample SAMEA3541495, study PRJEB24748) | human gut metagenome | biome: human gut; feature: human-associated habitat; material: faeces | place: China | collected 2012
CAAGACCTGTGGATCAGGATCGTTGTAGGTCATGCTGTTGATGTCATGGAAATCGCGCCGCCGTCTGCCAGAAATCCGCCGTGGGCAGCAGCGCCAGCAGCGCACCGCACACCTCCAGCGGCGAAACCAAAATCAGCTTTTGCCCGATGCAGACGCTGGCCGCCTGCCAGGCACAAAGCCAGAAGCAGACAGCCAGTGTGTTTGCGATTCGGTTTTTCCGTTTGTTACGCGCCATAATAGAATGCGTCGTCGGGCAGCGTGCCGCCCACGGCCTCGGGGTTCTGGTCGTACAGCACCTTCAGGTAACCGCTCACCTTCGCTTTCATATCCGCGCCGCTGATGAAAGTGATATTGCACTCCGGCAGCGCCTTTTGCGCGATGGGCTCCTTGGGCACGATCTCATAGCCCGCCACCAGCGCGGCAGCCTCGTCCACATTGGCGTTCACGAACTCGGTGCTGGCCTTGTAATCCTCCAAAAACTCGTTAAATGCGGCCTCGTTCTGCTCCACAAACTCTTTGCGTGCTACCACAACGCCTGTCACCAGCGCGGAATCCGGCGAGACCTTGTCCCATTCCTCGGTCATATCCAGCGCCACCTTCAGGCCTTCCATCTGCATCTGGGCAGTGGTCACATAGGGCTGAGGCAGCATGGCAACGGGATAGCCGCTGGACGCCTGCATCGCCGCCAGCACCTCGGTGGCCTCGCTCATGTATTCGATGGTCACGTCCTCGCCCGGGGTAAGGCCATTCTGCGTCAGCACATAGTTGAGCACATACTCCGGCGTGGTCCCCTTGCCCGTGGTGTAAATGGTTTTGCCCGCCAAATCGGCCACGCTGGTGATGTCGTCGCCTGTGGTGACGACATACAGCACGCCCAGTGTGTTGACGGCGGCCACTTCGACGGCGCCCCCGGTCTTGTTGTACAGCACGCCGGCCAGGTTGCACGGCACCAGCGCCACGTCGATATCGCCCTTTATAAGCTGCGGGGCGATCTCATCCGCCGCGCCGTACATGGTCACTTCATAATCGTGGCGGGCCTCGCCCTTGTCGGCTTCGTCCATCAGCTTTACAAGGCCCATGGTCGTGGGCCCTTTCAGGCTGGCGATGCGGAAAGCCGTGCGCTCGGCCGCAGGCGTGCCTGTGCTCTCGGGCGCGGCGCTGCCTGCGGCGGCAGAGGACGAAACAGCGGGCGCACCGGAGACGGACGCCGCAGAAGAAGCGGGCGCACCGCTGCAGCCGGCCAAAAGGCCCAGCGCAACTGCCAGCGCCAGCGCGGCAGAAAGCATTTTTTTCATGTTTTTCATAACTCCTTTTCCCTTGCCGGATCTGCCCGGCCATTCCCGCGCGCACAAATTCATACAGCGCGCTTGCGGTCTGTGCCCTATTCTACTATAATAGAGCAAGGAATACTGTTGCAGCAGCAACAAAAGGTGAAAAAGATGGAAGAAAATTTAACGATCTTACGGCGCTGCAGTCTGTTTGCCGGCCTTTCGGACACGCAGACAGCCGCTTTGCTGCAAAGCCTGCATCCGGTGCGCCGCAGCTTTTCAAAGGGCGAGGTGCTGCTGCTGGCCGGGTACGAGACGCAGGAGCTGGGCGTGGTGCTCTGCGGGCAGATCGAGGCGGAAAAACAGACGGCGGACGGCGTGACGCTTACGCTGACGCGCATGGGGCCGGGCGGCATCTTCGCGGACATTCTGGCGGGCAGCCGGGGAGCAAAAAGCCCGGTGACCGTGACGGCCGCAACGGACGTGACGGTACTGCTCATCCCCTACAAAAGCCTGCTGCGGCCGGGCGTTCCGCTGGACGCCGCCCACGCGGCAGTGCTGCAAAACCTCGTGGCGGCCATGGCGGACAAATACTTCGCGCTGGACCGGCGGGTGGAGCTTCTGATGCTGCATTCGCTGCGGGAAAAGGTGCTGCACTATCTGCGCACCGAGGCTCTGCCCGCGCCGGGCGGCGCTGTGCGCACGCCGTACACCCGCGCCGGGCTGGCGGCATATCTGGGCTGCGAGCGCAGCGCTCTGTGCCGGGAGCTTTCGCGCATGCGGCGGGACGGAATATTACAAATCGACGGGCGCGTGTTTCGGCTTCTGCCGGGCGTTCCGCCCCGTCAAAACGGCAGGCCCGTGCGGGCAGACAGGGAGGAAAACGATGGAATGTAAACATTCAAGCGGTGTGACACAGCGTCTTGCGCGTATCGCGGGGCAGGTAAACGGCATCCGCGACATGGTGGAGGAGGGCCGCCCCTGCGACGACCTGCTGGTACAGCTCTCCAGTGCGTCCAGCGCGCTGACGCAGGTGGCGCGGCTCATCATGGCGGAGCATCTGGAGCACTGTGTGCTGGCGGGCTTTGAAACGGGCGACCGGGAAACCACTGTGGAAAATCTGAAAAAAGCGCTGGAGCAATTTTCAAAAATGAAATAGCAAAAGGGCGGGGAACTCCCCGCCCTTTTTGTGTTCCGCCGTCAGGTACGCTCTGCCTCCTGGCGTGCGATGGCTTTCTCCAGCCGCTCGCACCAGGCGGCATGCTCCTCCTCGCGGGCCGCATCCGGCTGCGCGGGTAACTGCTTTTCGCATTCCTCCAGCTGCAGGCGCAGGCCGTCGGCCTTATCCGTGAAATACCGGATGGCTGTGATCGTCCCGGCCTCATCCCGAACATACATGCGTGGATACCAGTTCCACGTCTCGCCAAAGTCTTCGGAAACAAGCGACACATTCTCCAGCGTGATTCCATTCAGCGGCGTAAAGCAGCGAATCTCCGTTGTCGTCCCCTGCATGAAAATGCAGCAGCCAAGATACCCGCCATAGGGCGCATCGTGCAGCGCGGCGCGAAAGTCCAGCCGCTGCCACGTTTGGCCGCCGTCCACCGTGCGCAGCACGTTGGGCTGCGGAGTAAACCGCTCGCCCATTTCATACCCGGCGGTGATATATCCCACAGAAGCGTTCACAAAACGCGCCCGCCTGACGTGGGTATTCTCCGGCAGAGGAACGGGCCACCCCTGCACCGCCCCCCGCTCCAACGGCTTGTCGGGCGCGCCCTCGCAGCGCCAGAGCCAGAGCTTTGCGGTTTGGCTTTCACCCGTTCCGGCATATACGCCCGTGATCAGATAGAACAGGTCGTCCCGAACGACCTCCATGCAGTATATGTTTTCAATCGGTGTGTTCTGCCCTTCACCCACCAGGTCCAGCGGTTGAGCCGTCCACTGTGCGCCGCCGTCGCGGGAGGTGTACAGCGTCACGCGGCCGGGGTGCTCCTCATCCGCATCACACGCTGCGGTAAACCATGCATCTTCCCGGGGCCAGTAACTGCCTCCGTACAGGATATTGCGTTTTCCCTCCCACCGGGGCGCGGGCGCGTACACCTCGCTGCCGTCGGCGCTGTTGTAAGCCATCACGCATTCGCCGTCCCGCCCCGGATAAACCGATGCGCCGTAAACCAGCCAGTGCTCCTTCACGTTTTCCATGGACCCGGCCTGCGCGGGCAGCGCCGCGGCCTTGGGCTCGCTTTCCGCGGATTTAACGGAAACCGGCGGCTGTTCGGCACTGCATGCCACAAAGCTGCCTGCCAGCGCAGCCAGGCAGAGGATGCAGGCCAGTGCCGCGCGGCCCGCGCGCTTTCCCGTCTTGCTGAAAATGGCCGAAAAGCGGCGCAGCATCATTTTTTTACCGGGCGCAAAGCAGGTGGTGAACGGCGCGGGCCTGCCTGCTCCCGCCTTCAAAGCGGCCAGCAGAGCTTCACCATAAGCCGCCCGGACAGGTGCTCCCAGCTTTGTTCCGTGCAGCACGGCTTCATCACAGGCGAATTCCAGGTCCTTTTCGCACCGGCGCGCCAGCAGCCATACCGCCGGGTTATACCAATGTACGGCGCACGCAGACAGCAGCACCGCTTTGCAGACGATATGTCCGCGCTTTATGTGCGTCAATTCATGGCGGAGCATCCATTCCAGAAGCGGGCTTTCATACAGGGCCTCCGGGACCAGCACCACCGGACGCAGCACGCCCACGGCCATAGGGCACGGCACGGCGGCATTGGCATATATCCCCGGTGCGCGACGCATACGCACCGCCCGGCAGGCCGCGGCGTAAGCCTTCCGCGCCGCAGAGCTTTCCATCGGCCGGTTCCAATGGAACGTGCGGGCGCGCCATACCGCATAATGCGCAAGGTGCCACAGCGCACATACGCCCACGCCCGCCAGCCACACAAAGCCGGCCAGCCGCGCCGGCGCTGGAAGAAGGATCTCTCCGGAGCGGAGAACGGGAGTTTTGCGTGATGCTCCGGAAGCCTCCGTCCGCCCTTCCTCCTGTGCAGACGGCACGCCGGCATCCGCTTCCCGCGGCGCCGCCTGTGCCGTTCCAAAGGCTTCCTTTATTTCCGGTTCCGTATTTCTGTCGGATGCCTGCGGTACGGACGCTACGCTTTCCCCCGTCCCCGCAGCCTGGCCCGGGGGCGCGCCGGCTGCCTGTGTTTCCCCTGCCCGCGCCGTATCCGGCAGCGAGGCGGGCAGCTCCAGCAGCAGCGGCTGAGGCGCGGCCGCAGGCAGCGGCGCCGCAAACGGAACCAGCAGGCGTACAGCCAGCGCCAGCCATACAATGCACCGAAACCGCGCGGCATACCGCTTTTCCCAAAAAGGAGCCAGAGCCAGAAGTGCCAGCGCCGCTGCGCCCGTGGCAAGCCCCACGCCCGCGTATGCGAACAAAAGCCGTTCCATCACACGTCACCCCGCTTTGCCTTTTCCAGGTAATCCTCCAGTTCCGCGATGTCGTTGGGCGTCAGCGCGTCTGCGTCGTGCAGGGCTGCGATAAAATTGCGCGGCCTGCCGCCATACAGCGTCCCCAGCAGTGTCCGGCTCTCGGCGGCAAGGTATGCATCCTGCGTTACCAGCGCCCGGTACAGGTAACCCCTTCCCTGTTTTTCGCGGGCGATGAAGCCCTTTCCCTCCAGCCGAGCCAACAGAGCCACTACCGTTGTGGCCGCCCATTCCCTATGCGTCAGCGCCGCGTCCAGCTCCGGCCGCGTGAGCGGCGCGTCCGCGCGCCAAAGCGCCTGCATCACCGCCAGCTCGGAATCCGGCAGACGGCGCAGCTTTTCTTTCATTTTTTCGCCCCCTTCAGCATGCGGCAGATAACGCCGCTTTTACTACATTTGTAGAAGACAATTTTATACTACACTTGTAGCAGATAAAAGTCAAGCCCTGCCCACAAAAAAGCGGCGGAAGCACGCAGATGCTTCCGCCGCATATGTCATTGAGCCTGTACTTTACGCCCGCGGCTGTAAACCGTCATGTCCACTCCCGCGTCCCGCACAAGAATGTCCGGTGGCATTGCGGCAAAGCGCCATACCACATAAAAGTCTCCGGCCGCGCCCGCGATGTTGCCGATCTGGATCAAATAGACCGTCCAAAACCACGGCGCGGGCACAAGCATGCACAGCGCCAGCAGCACCACGCCCCAAACGGCCACCGGCGCGAGCGCGATGATAAAATAGCGCTTCTTTGTAAAATAAGCTTCGCTGCCCGCATACGCGTACAGCCCGGTGAAGCCGTAGCGCACGGGCGCGCCGCTGAAATATTTCATACAGACGCCATGCACCAGTTCGTGCAGGACAACATATGCCGCATACCCGGCCGTCAGCATACCCAGGCGCAGAAAATAAAAGCCGAAGCCATCGTCCATACTGAACAGCGTGCGCAGCGGCACGATCCGGTTGCCCAAAAAGACCAACGGCAGCGCGATGAGCAGCGCCAGCCCGTTGATCAGCAGCGCCAGCCGCTTGTCCTTTTGCAGGTCGATGCTGCACAGCCCCGCATAGCCGTCGGGCAGCGTCAATGTTCCTCGCATGCTGCTCCTCTCTTTCCGCGCGGCGCCTCAGCCGCCGCCCTTGCAGGCATACAGCGCGTCCTCCGTCAGTACAAAATCCGCACGCACGTCGTGGCATTCCCGGGGCAACACAGGCTCCAGCAGCACCGCGCGGCACAGGGCGATCTTCACTGCGTTGCATGCCAACGGCAGAAAGCGGTCGTAATACCCGCCGCCATAACCCAGGCGCGTTCCATCCGGCGCGGCGGCAAGGCAGGGCAGCACGCACAGCGCCAATCGCTGCGGAGGCACCTCCGGCGCACCGGCAGGCGGCTCCGGAATGCCGTAAGGCCCCGCCGGCGCAAGCTCCTCCAGGCTCCGCACGGCCCGCGCCTGCATCATGCCCGGCCCCATGCACAGCGGTACGGCCAGCGTTTTGCCCGCCTCCAGCGCGGCGCGCAGAAGGGGCCGCGTGTCGATCTCGCCCCTGCGGCCCACATAACAGAACACGGAATCCGCCGCGGCCCAGGCGGGATGGGCCGTCAGCCGCCGGACGATGCCCTCGCCCGCCGCCTTATCATAAGCGGCGTCCAGCGCGGCGATGCGCGCTTTCATCACGCGGCGCAGCGCCGCCTTGGCGCTATCCACGGGCCGGGACGCCCGGCACAGGGTCGTCCTTGGGCAGAGCGTCGCTCTCGGAAAAATCCTCCCGGTCCAGCGTCAGATTTGGGTTATAGAACGGGTCGCGCAGCAGCCTTTCGCCGTAGCGCTGCTTCATGCGGCGGCGCTCGCCCTCAAAGCGTTCCCTGGCCGGGCCTTTCGTGTCAAGGCCCCGGCTCTTGCTCTCATAGTGGTACAGCTCGGCGTAAGGCGTGAACAATACCCGATAGCCCAGCGCCCGCACGCGCAGGCAGAAATCCACGTCGTTGAACGCCACCGCAAAGCCCTCGTCCAAACCGCCCGCTTCATCGTACACCGCGGCCTTCACCAGCAGGCACGCGGCCGTAACGGCAGAAAGATCCTGCACCGTAGCCGCGCGGAACATATAGCCGCTTCCGCCGCGCTTTGCGTATTTGTGGCTGTGGCCCGCATAGCCGCCCAGCCCCACAATCACGCCCGCGTGCTGGATGGTATCGTCCGGATAATACAGCTTCGCGCCCACGATGCCCACGCCCGGCTGCGCGCACAGGGCCAGCATCTCGCCCAGCCATGTGCCGTTGATGACTTCCACGTCATTGTTGAGCAGCAGCAGATATTCGCCCCGGGCGGCCTTACGGCCGAAATTGTTGATGGCACTGAAATTGAAACCGCCCTCGTACGTCACGACGCGGCAGTTGGGATGCTGCTTTTGCAGCTCCCGATAATAGTCAAAGGTGGCGGGCTCCACGGAATTGTTCTCGACGACAAGGACCTCATAGTTGGGATACGCCGTTTTGGTGAAGATGGACGTCAGCGCCTTGCGCAGATCGTCCGCGTGGTCCTTGTTCGGGATGAGGATGGAGACAAGCGGATTTCCCTCGACGGCATACTCCACCTTGTAGGTGCTTGGAAACAAGCCGTCCACCACCGCGCCCTTTGCGCCCGTGCGCGCCAGATGCCCCGCAACGGCGCGTTTGGCCGCCGCAGCCACATAGGGCTTCGCCCCTGTGCCGCCGGAGGTGGAGCCCTCGTGCACACGCCAGTAATACAGCACCTTGGGAACATGCACAGGCACGGCCCGCTCGCTCAGCTTCAGGAACAGGTCGTGGTCCTGGCTGCCGTCACAGGCAGGGTCCAGCCCTCCCACAGCGTCGAACAGAGCCTTTTGGAACACGGAAAAATGGCAGATGTAATTGCAGCAGTTGAGGTAATCCGGCGCAAAATCCGGTTTGAAGTGGCCTGCCGTGGGCCGGCGCACGTCCGAAGTGAACAACGCCTCGTCGCTGTACAGAAACGCCGCGCCCGTCTCGTGAGCGGCCTTCATCATCTCGTATACCGCATGAGGCGCCAGCACGTCGTCGTGGTCGGCAAGGGCCAGGTACTCCCCGGCGGCCAGCGCAGCGGCGGCGTTGGTGTTGGCCGAGATGCCTTTGTTTTCCACCTTCGTATATACGATACGCGCGTCCCGGGCCTGATAGGCGCGCACCGTTTGCGCCACATCACCGTGGGCCGCGTCGCTGGCGTCGGCCAGGCAGAGCTGCCAATTCGGGCAGGTCTGGCCCAACACGCTGTCCAGCAGCTGGCGCAGGTATTTCTGCGGCGTATTGTACAAAGGTACGCAGATGCTCACCGCAGGCCAGCCCAGCGCGCCGTAATCCAGCGCGCGCTGGGCCGCCAGCGTTTCCTTTTTGGGCAGAAAACGCCCTTTTTTGCTGCCGAAGCGCCGCTTCAAAAATGCCGCCGAACGCTTGAGCGTGGGGCCGAAGCCATCCGTGCGCACCGTCTGGGCAAAGAAGCCCGCCAGCTCCCGCATGCGCTTGATTTTCAAATTCATGGATAATCTCCTTTTTAACAATGGCCAGCCTTGCCTTTTATGCGCCGCCGTGAAGCGCTTTGCGCGGCCGTTCAAACAGCGCTGCGGGCCAAAGGCCGTCCCTTTATGAACTATGAACGCGCCCCGAACCGGCGCGGCACAAAGACGCACGCGGCCCGGTTCCCGCATCCGCCGCTGCGCAGGCAATGCCGCAAGCGGGGCCCTGCGGCTCTTTCAGGTCGCGTATTTTGTATAATTTTCTTTATTTATACCCATAGTTTTCATATAGGAGCGTAAAATGCGGATTATAATACGGGTCGCCCTGCTGCATCAGTCCAGCGTATCTGGCACAAAAGCGCGCTTTTTCCCTTTCGTACCGGGCCTGCTTCTCGCCGCCCGCGCGGGTATCGTCGCCCCGGCTCTTGCTCTCATGGTGCACCGCCGCCGCAAAGGGCGTCATTACGTTCAGCAGCCCGCTCTGCCACAGCCGCAGGCAAAAGTCCACGTCATTGTACGCTACGGCGAAATTTTCTTCGTCCAGCCCGCCGAAGCGGTCGTAAAGCTCTTTTTTCACCATCAGGCACGCGCCCGTCACCGCGCACATATTCTGCGTGGTCGCAAGGCGGTACATATCGCCGCCGCTGTCCCGCGGGTGGCCCTTATGGCTGTGTCCGGCGCTGCCGCCCAAACCGATGAATACGCCCGCGTGCTGGATGGTTCCGTCGGGGTAAAAAAGCTTCGCGCCCACGGCTCCCACGTCCGGCCGCTGAGAATAAGACAGCAGCTCCCGCACGAAGCCGGGCGTTTCCACCTGGATGTCGTTATTCAGCAGCAGCAGGTGTTCGCCCGTGGCATGCCGCGCGCCGAAATTGTTGATGGCGCTGAAATTGAAGCCGCCTTTGTAGGTGAGCACGCGGCAGTTCGGGTACTGCTGCTGTGCCCGCCCGTAACAGGCGAACGTTTCGGCCTGTGTGGAATTATTTTCCAGCACCAGCACCTCCAGATCGTCCCAGCCGGCGTTCCGGTACAGGCTTTCCAGACAGCGGGCCAGGTCCTCCGAATGGTCCTTGTTGGGGATAAGCACCGTCACGCGGCCGGGCCGCGTGACGTCATACCGGGTGTGGTATGCGCCGGGGCTGCCGGGAATGGGTTCCACTCGGCCGGGCATGTCCAGGCGCAGAAGCTGGGCCTCCACCGCCGCCGCGCCCGCCGCCAGCGCATAAGGCTTTGCCTGCATGCCGCTGGCGGTGGAGCCGCCGTGCCCGCGCCACCAATACAGCACTTTGGGAACGTGCGCCACCTTTTGGGCGCGCTCCGTCAAGCGCAGGATCAGGTCGAAATCCTGCGCGCCGTCAAATTCCGCGCGTTCGCCGCCGCCCGCCGCCGCCAGCAGCGCACGGCTGAATACGGCCAGATGCGTGATGTAATTGCAGCCGCGCAGCGTGTCGGGGGAAAAGTCCGGCTTGAAATGGTATTCGCCCAGCTTTTTCAGCGTGGAATCCAGCACGATCTCATCCGAATAAACAAAGTCCGCCCCCTGCTCGTTGACGGCTTTCACCGCCTCGTACAGCGCATTGGGGGTGAGCACGTCGTCGTGGTCCAGCAAAGCGATATACTCTCCCTGTGCCGCCGCAAGGGCCGCGTTGGTGTTTTCGGCAATGCCGCCGTTTTTGGCAAGGCGGATATAACGCACGCGCGCGTCCCGCACGGCACGCACAGCCTTTTCCACCTCGCCGTGGGCCGCGTCGGATGCGTCCGCCAGCACCAGCTCCAGGCCGGCGTAGGTCTGGCCCAGCACGCTCCGCATCATTTCGCGCAAAAATTTGGGCGGCGTATTGTACAACGGCACCACCACCGACACAAGCGGCATGCGGGCAAAGCGCGCCGCGCGCTGGGCCTTAAGCTCCCGGCGCAGCGGGATGTCGGCGCGGAAACGCCACACCTCGCCCTTTGTCATCAGGCTGATGCGGAACGACGCCTCGCGCCACAGCGCCTCGGCGCCGCGCTCCCGCAGGCAGGCGGCGGCGCGGCGGGCAAGGCTTGCAAAATGAGCCGGGCGCGCCGTGCGGCGCAGAGCTTTTGCAAAGGAATCGTGCTCCGCCGGGTTTTTGGGGGTATTTTCTTCTGGCATACGGCTTATCCCTTTCCGGTTTCATCGAAGACAGACCGCACAATTTACACCCTGAGCTTCAGGCACTGTGCCGCCATGGCTCTCCGCCATGTTTCGCAAAAATCTCATTGCGCTGTCGGCGTCGGAATTG
>OHAF01003349.1_pt1 | contig 10510 bp, 11 predicted proteins | sample 1577041 | NCBI WGS metagenome assembly OHAF01 (sample SAMEA3541495, study PRJEB24748) | human gut metagenome | biome: human gut; feature: human-associated habitat; material: faeces | place: China | collected 2012
CTTTCGGCAATCGGTATTGCTGGTATGAGCAGACTGAATCAGGCAAATGTCCTTGCCATGAGCGGAAGAGCCATTGAAGCCGCAGGAGATGTAGATATACTTATGCTTGATAAAACCGGTACGATTACGCTCGGTAACCGTAAAGCAAGTGCTTTTATCCCCGTAGACGGTGCAAGTGAAGAGGAGCTTGCCGATGCGGCACAGCTTTCCAGATGAAACTCCTGAGGGAAGAAGCGTAGTCGTTCTTGCAAAAGAGAAATTCGGTATTCGCGGCAGAGAGCTTTCCGACAAAAATATGACCTTTATTCCATTTACGGCAAAAACCCGTATGAGCGGCGTGGATTATGACGGCAACCAAATCCGTAAAGGAGCAGCCGATACCATGCAGGAATATGTAACGCAGTCAGGCGGGATATATTCGGAGGAATGTGACCGAATCGTTAAAGGCATTGCAAATCAGGGCGGCACTCCTCTTGTTGTGGCAAAAAATCAAAAAATACTCGGCGTTATTCACCTTAAAGACATTATCAAGCAGGGGGTAAAAGAGAAATTTGCTGATCTTCGTAAAATGGGTATAAAAACCATTATGATTACAGGAGATAATCCAATGACCGCAGCAGCAATTGCCGCTGAAGCGGGTGTGGATGATTTCCTTGCCGAAGCAACACCGGAAGGTAAGCTTCAAATGATACGTGATTTTCAAAGCAAAGGACACCTTGTAGCAATGACAGGTGACGGCACAAACGATGCCCCTGCTCTTGCTCAGGCTGATGTGGCAGTTGCAATGAACACAGGTACGCAGGCACTGCCGATTTCCGACCAGATCAACGTGGCCAACAAGTGGCTTTATGCGGCCGATAACGGTACGCAGATCCGCTGGGGATGGAAATTCGTACAGGAGAACCGTCTGGGCGGTATGCTCGACTACAAGAATTCGATGCGCGACGAGATGGAGAAGAACTGGGACTGGAAGGAGACGGGTGCCGATATGCCCCTCTACGGTTCGAAGATCCGCAACCGCGGCGCGAACGGTTATTTTAAAATAGGTATGCCCGTCGGCCCGTCGGTCTACGATGCCGACGAGCAGGATGAGATGCGTTCGAACCTGGCTTTCGTGGCCGATTTCGACCACTTCAACGAGAACGCCTATTTCGGGCTGAACGACTACCGCGGCAATGAGAATACGCTCTCGCTGAACCTCATGTACAACCACTATTTCACCTACCGGTCGTCGCTGATCGTCGGTGCACAGGGACATTTGCAGTACTACCGCGAGAGTTTTGCCAACAACACCCCGTGGATTGCGGCGGCTCCGGCTACGCTCTACGACTTCGACCGCAACGAGCAGGAAGTGGGTGCCTATGCCGAGTATACCTATTCGATCAAGGACAAGTTCTCGGTCGTGGCGGGTATCCGCGGCGATTACAATGCGTTTTATGACAAGTTCTTCGTGACGCCCCGCGGGCATATCCGCTGGAACATCACCCCCTCGACCACGCTGCGCGGCTCGGCCGGCCTGGGATACCGTTCGACCAATGTCATCACCGACAACATCGGTATGCTGGCGACCGGACGGCAGATCGTAATCCCCGATTTCGACGGTTTCAACCGGCTGGAGAAGGCACTTACGGTGGGCGGAAGCCTCACGCAGACCTTCGGGCTGGTCAGTCCCGGCGACGCAACGCTGAGTTTCGACTATTTCCGCACGCAGTTCTACAATTCGGTGATTGCCGACCAGGAGTACAGCGCCGACCAGATCGTGCTCTATAATTCGGACAAGCGTTCCTATACGGATACCTACCAGATCGACTTTTCGTGGACGCCTGTCGAACGGTTGGACATCTTCGCCACGTTCCGTTATACGGACAGCGAGATGACGATCGACCGCCCCGACGGAAAGACCGCCCGCGTGGAACGGCCGCTGGTGAGCCAGTACAAGACGCTGCTCAATATCCAGTACGCCACGAAATTTCGCCGTTGGGTGTTCGACGCGACGGCACAGTTGAACGGCCCTGCGCGCATCCCGACGCAGACGGGCGACCTGGCCGACGACAAGTATTCGCCGCGCTACCCGATGTTCTTCGCCCAGATAAGCCGCAAGGTCGGCAAGTTCGACATCTATGCCGGTTGCGAGAACATCGCCGACTACCGCCAGCACGACCCGATCCTCAATGCGGACAACCCCTATTCGACGGGTTTCAACTCGATGAACGTATGGGGGCCGCTGATGGGGCGCAAATTCTATATCGGCCTGCGGTTCAATTTGTATTGATTAACCTTTAAATAAACACCAGGATGAAGAAAATTTTAATGCTGTGCCTTGCACTCGTGATGGGTGTGGGCATGTGTGCAGCGCAGAAGGCTGCCGACAAAAAGACGGTGACGACGGTTTTCACGACCGACATCGACTGTGAACACTGTGTCAAGAAGATCATGAACAATGTCCCCTCGCTCGGCAAGGGCGTCAAGGACGTGAAGGTCGACCTGCCCAAGAAGGAGGTGACCGTGGTCTACGATTCCACGAAAAACAGCGACGAGAATATCGTCAAGGGTTTTGCTTCGATCAAGGTCAAGGCCGAACCGAAAAAAGCCGACACGAAGAAATAACGCCGGCGGGTTTTGTTATCGGAAAGGGAGGACACCATTGTCCTCCCTTTTGTTTCGGTCGGTGGGCGGGCTCCTGTGCAGCCGTCGGTTTCCCCCGATCCGCTATTCACTGCCCGCCGTTCGGTGTCCACAGCCCACTGGTGCCCCTTGCTCACAGCCCTCTGCCCATTGTCCGCCGTCGGCCGTCTGCTGATCGCTGTCCATTCTCTGCGGTGGGTCTGCCGTCTGGTATCGTACGGTAGCCGATAAGGGCCGGTGCATGCCGAACGACGGCCGGGATGCGTTCCGCATGCCCGGAATCCGCCCGGCTGCCGGTGTGCCCGGTTTATCGGTGCGGGTGTGCGTTTGTTTTCGCGGCATTGTGCCTGCGCCTGCGCATGTAGAGGTCGAGCCCTGCGAGGGCGAGGAACGTCGCGGCGATAAAGACGTAGAACAGGGACAGCCGCCTGCTTTCGGCCGGGAAATCCGGTTCGGGAAGTTGTATGGAGCCCAGGCCGGGCAACGCGGGTATGTCGGGGAGTGAGGGCATGTCGGGCAGATGCAGCCCGACGCCAGGTTCGTACCATAAATACCAGGCGAGTCCGGCGATCACCGCCAGCAGGCAGAGTACGCCCGCCGTGCCCAGCAACCATGTTTCGCGCCGCTCACGCCGTTCGGATTCGCGTTCCAGCCGTTCCATGAGGCGTACGCAGAACCCTTCGGGCAACTGCGTGCCCGGAGCTTGCTCCAGCGCACGGCGGATTATGTTATGTTTCGTTTCCATGCAGTAGCGTATTTACCAGTATATACAGTTTTTTGCGGATGCGGTGAAGACGGACTTTGACGTTGGACTCCGACATCTGCGTGATCCCGGCGCATTCGCTTACGGAGTACTCCTCGTAGTAGAAGAGCGTAACGAGCGCCCGCTCTTCGGGCTCCAATTCTCCGACGGCACGGGCCAGTGCGTCGAGGTATTCCTGCCTTCCCTCCCAGGCATCCATCCGCTCGGCTTCGCTGTCGGGCAGGTTCGCCAGCCGCGCCTGGTCGATGCAGGCCCATTCGCGTTTGCGGCGCCGTGTCTCGGAGACCGCCGTGTTGTAGGCGATCCGGAAGAGCCAGGTCGGGAACGAACTGCGCCCGTTGAACCTGTGCAGGTTGCGGAACGCCTTGAGGAAAACGTCCTGAGCCAGCTCCTCGGCATCCTCTGCGCAGCCGACGATGCGGGAAACCAGCGTGTAGACCACCCGCCCGTACCGCCGGGCAAGGATGGCATACAGATCGGTTTCTCCGTTTACGATCCGTCGGATCAGCTCCAGTTCCTCCTGTTGTTGCATTGCTATCCGGTTAGACGCATTTTGCCTGGAAAGGTTACATGCCGACGCCGTTTTTCCGGAACCTGTAACCTTTTTCCCGGAGCTGCGTCTAATAAGGCAAAGATCGCAAAAACGAATTGGTAATCTTTAATACTTTTAAAAATTATGATGGATTTTATTTTTGTTCCCCTGGTCGTAGGCGTGATTACGCTGGGAATCTACAAGTTCTTCGAATTGCTCGTGTGCCGTCGCGAGCGCCGCATGATCATTGATAAAATGGACGGCAATGCTCTGATCGACTACCTGAAGTTCGTACCGATGGGTGTGAGGATCGGCGCTCCCGTGTCGGTGCGTCCCGTGTCGGGCGGGGTGTCCGGAACCCTGAAGGCCGGTTGCCTTTTGCTGGGCATCGGTTTCGGGCTGCTCTTCGCCTTCATGTTGCTGAACTGGTGTGCCTATGATGCTTCGTACGAAATGCGCAGCATCGTCTACGGCGGGTCGGTTCTCTGCTTCGGCGGTGTCGGACTGATCGTTTCGTTTGTCGTCGAGCGCAATATCGTCGGCAGGGAGTGCAAATAACCCAGCCTTTCCGGATGGAAAAAGGAGTATCCCGCTTTTGGGGGATACTCCTTTGGTTTTGCCGGGGGCCGTGCGGCGCACCAGGGGCGGAACGGTTTGCTGAGGGCCATGCGGCGCACCGGGGGCAGGACAGTTTGCCGGGGGGGCGGTTGTCGGGGCGGGACGGTTTGCCGGAGCCCGGACGCCTGCCGTTTGCCGGCCGGGCGGCCTTATTCCATCGGCCGGATACGCACCTCGGTCACGTCTTCCAACTCCCGTGCGAGACGGTCGATGTCGGTCTTTTCCTCGACTTCGCCGTAGTGGTAGGGGTAGAATATCGTCGGCCGGATCGCCTTGACGGCCTCGACGGCCTGGTCGACGGTCATCGTGTAGGGCTGGTTGACCGGCAGGAAGGCGATGTCGATATTCTTCAGCGCCTTCAATTCGGGCGTGGGTTCGGTATCGCCGGCGATGTAGATGCGCGAGCCGCCGAGGGTGAGGATATAGCCGCAGTCCTCGCGGTCTTTGGGATGGAATTGCAGGTGCCCGTCGGTTGTGTTGTAAGCGGCCACGGCCTCGACTTTCAGGTAATCGCGCGGCGTGGCGACGCTGCCCGGGCGCATCGTGTAGCAGTTCATCTCGAACGCCTCGGCCGACGTGCGGTCGCAGAGAATCTCGGTCTGCGGGGTCTGGATCGCTTCGACGGCTGCCACGTCCAGGTGGTCGTAGTGCGAGTGGGTGATGAGCACCACGTCGGCCTTGGGCAGGGCGGCGTAGTCGGCATAGCCGCTTACGGGATCTACGTAGATGTATTTTCCCCCGGCCTCGATCGCGAGCGAGGCGTGTTTGAAAAAGGTGAGCGTGATTTGCGTGCCGTCGCGCGTAGTCAGCGTGTCGGCAGGGTATTCGGGAGCTTTCTTTCCGCATCCGAAAAACGATAGGAACGACATAAGCAATAAGAATTTTGGGTTCATGCTCAAATATTATACATTACAATGCCAATATAATGAAAAAAAGTGAAATATTCGTACCTTTGAGCCGCAATCGAACCCGAAAAAACGATAGGGACGGTTTCCGGGATGTTTTTCGTACCGGTTCTGGCGTACTTTATGGCGGCGGGCGTCCCGGCGCAGGATGCGGACAGGAAACCGGCATATGCAAGGCTGCGGAGAAACGCCGGGTGCCGAAGATGGCGTTCCGCGCGCCAGGCGGACGGCAGCAGCCGGGGACGGATCGCCTGGTTCAAAACCCGGACATCCCGACGCGACGCCCGGGCCGGATGGGAGGAACCCTGCCTCCCCCCGGAAGTGCCTGGGGCGGCCGGCCGGGTCGCGGCGGTGGAGGGCGAAGTCCGATGCCGGAAAAACGGCTTGGAGGGCGGATGGGTGTGCGGCCTCTCCCGGAAGGCAGGGGTGCGGGGCGGAAGTGCCGTTCGCTGAGGTTGGTACGTTGCGTGTGACAGGCTCGCTGCCGGAGTTCGTCCGTCCGGTTTGCCGGATGAAAATAGAATAATTTGCATATTTTTTATGCCCTGGCGCAGTATTTTACGAATCGGGACGTTTATAAGAGTAAAGTATTATTAAAATTACATATGATGAAAAAAATTTTGTTTGTGGCGGCGGCGGTAGCGTCGATGGTTTTCACCGGGTGTATCAACGAGGACGACACCTATAAGAAGTTGCAACCGGTTCAGCAGGGGATCAACATCTACAACTGGACATCCAGCCAGTATTCTATGGCGACCGAGCAGGCCAACATAGGTATGCGTATGGCGATGCTCGTGGCCGAAGCCGACAAGCAGGGAGTGGAAAAACTCGAGGACGTGAAAATCGAAGGCGTCTCCATCAAGAGCAAGTTGCTCGGTACTTCTTCGACGATCGAAAAGACGACCACCGGTTACAAAATCACCTTCAATCCTGCATATATGGATATGGACGGCTATTCGCGCGAGGGTGCCGTGCTGATCGACACGGGCGAGGCCCCGCTGCTCGAAGAGGCCGTGGCCGGAAAGGTCTGGACGGTGACGTTCGACGAAAAACTGGTGCTGACGGCCACCAACGGCAATGCGTCGGTAAAGGCTTCGCTGGTGGGCGGTTCCACGCAGCTCTACAACGATGAGAACGGAGCCTATGCGATCAGCATTGCGAACCAGGCCTGCTACCTCGATTCGGGCAGCAATTTCACTTCGAATTGGGGCGGCCGCATGACGTTGAAGCCCGAGAACATGAATTTCACCTATTCGGATTGCGTGGGCGAGAAGTTCGTCGTGAAAGAGGGATTGCTTTACGGCCCTTCGTTCTATACGATGGACAATGCAACGCATCTGGAGCTGAGCATGACGCTCTCGAATGTCGAGTACTATACGAAGTCGAGCATCAGGGAGGGTAAGATCGAAGCGATGATGACCGGCGGGTATGATTTTACTGCCTTCCCCTCACCGAAAGTGACGGTGCAGTATGCCGTGAGCGCCGACGGTAAGAAATTGCTGACGAGGATTACTTACAACGGGAATACGGTGACGATCTGAGCCATAGCGGCAAAAGTAAAAGCGGTGCGAATTTTCGCACCGCTTTTTTATTTTCCGGGCGGCCTGTTTTCCGAGCGGCAGGGTTTCCGGGCGTGTTTTGTCGGGCGCTTGCCCCGGTGATGCCCGGGTATACGGTTTCTTGCTGTCGCCCCGTGGCTTGACCGGGATTTACTTCCCGTCTGTTGCCTGTGTCTGGTGCTCCGCGCTTTTTGACTGCCTGTCGAGCCGCATGACCGAGGGGATGCAGAAAGCCGTGAGTCCGAGCGTGCAGATCACCAGTCCTGCGATGACGAAGGTTGTGGTGAGCCCGACCTGTTCGGCCAGGAACCCCGTACCGAGCAGTCCGATAGCCGACGGAAGCAACCCGAAGCTGTAATAGAGCGACATCACGCGCCCCAGGACACCCGCGTCGATGCGGGTCTGTACGACCGCCACGAACGATGCGTTGAAGATGCCGCCCGCGATGCCCTCGATGCACGAGAGCACGGCGAAGAGGGCGAAGGCCCCCGGCGAAAGCATACCCGACAGCGTGAACGATACGCCGACGATGAAGTTCATCAGGTTGATCAGGACGATGCGGTTGACCCGGTAGACGCGTGCGCCCATGATGGCGCCGCCGACAAGCGCGCCGCCGCCCCATACGATCTCGATGAGGCTCATGTCATAGGTGCTGCCGCCGAAATGTTGCAGGGTCATCAGCGGGAACATCACGCCGACGGGCATGATGAAGAAGAGCACGAGGATCGTCAGCGTGAAGAGCCATGCCATTCCCGGTACGGCGGTGATGGCGCTGAATCCCTCGCGGAACTCCCTCCAAAGATTCGGTTTGAGTGTGCTCCGCACGGGATTGGGGATGTGTACGAACAGCAGCGAGGTGCAGGCGATGATGGCGCCGGCGACGTCCAGAAGCAGGATATTGCCGATGCCCGTGAAGCTGATGAGCACGGCGCCCAATGCCGGGCCGATGATGTTCGACAGCGAATTGATGATCTGGTTGACGCCCGCCACCCGGGTCAGCTGGGCCTCGGGAGCCAGCAGCGGCACGGAAGCCTGCATGGATGGCGAATGGAAGGCCGATCCCACCGAGCGGCAGGCCAGCAGGATGTAGATATGCCACATCTGCGCCACGTCGAACCAGAAAAGCACGGCCAGGATGAGCGTGCAGAACGCGATGAAGCTGTCGGCCAGGATCATCGTGCGTTTGCGATCCCATCGGTCGACGTAGACCCCGACGACCGGGCCCAGCAGCGATTGGGGCAGCATACCCGCAATTGCTGCCAGCGCCAGCACCTCGGCCGAACCGGTCTCGATACTCATCCAGAAGATGATCGCGTAGCCGACGACCGAGCTGCTGAGGATCGAGGCGAGCTGCCCGCTCCAGATGATCCCGAATGTCTTTTTCCAGTTTTCCATGCTTGTTTCGCTGTGATGCCAAAAAAGGCGGACACCGAGGTGTCCGCCGCTGCAAACCCTTCGCAGAAGGGTTTATTTAACTGCTTTAACTATTGCCTCGAATGCTTTTGGCTCGTTCATCGCCAGGTCGGCCAGAACCTTGCGGTTCAGTGCGATGCCCTTGGCGTTGAGTTTGCCGATAAATTGTGAATAGGTCATTCCCTGTGCGCGGACTGCGGCGTTGATACGCAGGATCCACAGGGTGCGGAAGTCGCGTTTGCGGTGCTTGCGGCCGATGAAGGAATACTGGAGCGAACGCTCCACAGCCTCACGGGCGGTACGATACAGACGGCTGCGGCCACCACGGAAACCCTTGGCCGCGCTCAGGTACTTTTTGTGCCGACGATGAGCGGCGAGACCTCTCTTCACACGCATGGGGGGTACCCTCCTTTCGCCCGGCCAAGGCGGAGGTATTGTGCCTGCCGGGGAAAAAAATTGATCCCAGATGGGGCGCAAATTGCTTGAAAAGAACGGCTTTGCGCTGGCCGTCGCCCCTGTGGGGCGCTGCGCCGCGCGGCGGTGCTGCGGCGGTCATGCCGCCTCCCGCATGCGGGCGCGCAATCCGGACGGAAACGGACGTCTACGCGGTGAGTATCCTTGACCGTAGGGCCTGCCCCGGAGGCCGGTACCATCAGGCTGTCCTTGACGCTCTGCCCGAGTGCCCTGTAACGCACAGCGTGGGAGAGATCGAAGCTTTTCTCCGGCTAAAAAAGGGGCCGGAGTATTTTCGGCAAGAGCTTCCCGACAAAAGAGATATCAGGGGATTGGACAGGCATTTTCAATCTGAAGCCACATATCAATGGAAATGAGGTGATTTAGCTTGGAGAGCACACAGAATGAGATTTTGACAGTCTTACTGGAAAGTTTGAAAAAACGCGGCCTGGTGTCTGAACTCACCTGTTCCAGGGCGGTGAATTTGGTACATTCTGTGATAGACATTCCTGAACTGCTGAGGTATCCTGTGTGCTTGACAGAGGAGGAATGCAAGCATGAATGTACTTAAAATTCGCGCGGAGCTGAGAAACGGAAGATCTCTTTTTGACCTGCCGCTTCGTGTCACCTTCTATGCGAGGGTATCCACTGAGAAGGACGAACAGCTCAACAGTCTTGAAAACCAGATCCAGTATTACACGGAGCTGATCCGTTCCAAGCCAAGCTGGACGTACATTCCCGGGTATATTGACGAGGGAATCAGCGGGACGAGCACCAGAAAGCGCGACAGTTTTCTGCGCATGGTCCGGGACGCGAAAGCGGGACGCTTTGATTTTATCATCACAAAGGAGATCTCCCGCTTTTCTCGCTCCACCCTCGACAGCATCCAATACACTCAGGAGCTGCTCGAATATGGCGTAGGTGTATTGTTTCAAAATGATGGGATCAATACGCTTGATTCGGACAGCGAATTTCGTCTTGTCGTGATGGCTGGAGTGGCCCAGGACGAGGTGAGAAAGCTCTCGGAGAGGTTGAAGTTCGGCTTTCGGCAGGCGATCAAAAACGGTCATGTACTGGGCAACGATCGGCTGTGGGGATATGACAAGAAAAACTGCGTTCTCTCCATTAACGAAGAGGAGGCAAGGGCAGTACGGAGAATCTTCCATCTTTACGCCAACGAGCAGCTGGGGATCCGACGAATTTCTCAGCGATTGTATGCGGAAGGGTTCCGCAGCCGAAGAGGAAACGCGTTTAACGAGCTGACGATCCGTCACATTCTGGAAAATCCAAAGTACAAAGGCTGGTATTGCGCGAATAAAACGCAAACGCTCGATTACCGCAGTAAACGGAAAATAGCGGTGGATGAGAGCGAATGGGTTATGTATCCCGATCCTTCGATTCCGGCGATTGTATCGGAAGAGTTGTGGGATCGGGCTCATGCCCTGTACAAACGGCGCAGTGCTCAGATGATGGCTCATCAAAGTGCGGCAGAGTTTCACAATCGCTATCCTTACAGCGGAAAGATAATTTGCGAGGAACATCAGACAAGCTTTCACCGGCGCGTGCTGCGCAGCGCGAAGGGGGAAAAGGAGGTCTGGCGATGCCGGGAGTATCTTCGAGGCGGGAAAGCGGCTTGCTCGAC
>OHAF01003350.1_pt1 | contig 10510 bp, 7 predicted proteins | sample 1577041 | NCBI WGS metagenome assembly OHAF01 (sample SAMEA3541495, study PRJEB24748) | human gut metagenome | biome: human gut; feature: human-associated habitat; material: faeces | place: China | collected 2012
CGCTTTCCAGAGACTGGTCATCCCCATGCTGCTGCCGCGGATCAGCATTTCCGCCATATGGCTCGTAGTGGAATTCAACAGCGTGTTCCCCTGAATGGACGCAGTCAGCATCAGCTGCTTTACCTTGTTGACTGGATCCGGCGTCTGGTTTTTCGAAAGCAGCACCGCCCTCGCGCGGTCGTGAAGTTCCCCATATTTAAAGGATTCCCGCGCCAGCATCAGCGCCATCGAATCGTCGTATACCTTCGGATTGATGACCTCCAGCGCATGCATCCCCATTTCCGTATTTTTCTGAACCTCCCGAAGCAGTTCAATATCGTCATTTTTCATATCCGGTATTCCTCCCTTTTTCTGTCCCGAAAACAGGATAGCATCATTTCCTGTGACGTAAAAACCGGAAGTGTATCTCACTGTCAGAAACACTTCCGGTCTTAGCGTTCCCAAAAATCGGGAAAGAATACCGTTTTTCTTATTTTAAAACTTTTAAAACTTCGGTCTTTACATAGCCGGTTTCGCCGTTATATTTGACTCTTGTCCAGCCGTCCGCCTGCTGCATCACGATTTCCAACGTTTCGCCAGGAAATGCGGTTCCGATCTTGTCCGCAGTTTCGCTGCAGGCCTTCCGGATGTTGATTGTCTGTGCGATCTTGATCTTGCCGGATGCAGGCAAATCCGAGGACGTCGATGTTGTAGCTGCAGAAGACGCTGCCGTCTGTGCAGCTTCGGAAGCGGAAGACTCTGCCTGAGCCTCCTGTGTTTCTTCCACGTCCTTTAAATACTCCGATTTGATATAGCCTTCTTTGCCGTTATATTCGACCTTAGACCAGCCATTTTCCTTCTTCTCCAGCAGTTTCAGCACTTCGCCGACCGCCACCTTGCCGAGGCGCTCTGCCTGCTCACTGTCGGAGGAACGCACATTGACAACGTCTGTTGCTTCTACCTTTGTTACAGTGGTCTGAGCTTCTGCTGCCGCCTCTGCAGGCTGCGTCTCCTCTTCAGAAGCCGTCTCAGCCTCTGCCAAAGCTTCACCGACCTCTACCTGCAGATCTTCTTTTAGCTGCGCCAGATAATTGTTGAGTGTATCGTCCTGCATAACCGCTTCATTAAAAACAACCTGTACCCGATTCATCAGGTCAATGACGTCGTCCTGCGCGGAAATATCTTCCAGATACTGATTGACAGAATCCTCCACATCGCCTTCATAAATATACAGGCTTCCGTCCTCTCTGGGATAAACCAAATACGGGCTGATGCCGGGCACTGCAGTTTCCAGGTCGTTAAACTTGATTTCATAATAAGCATAGACCAAATAAGAACCGTCTACCGGGCCTGTCTTTGTATAGCAGACCACGTTCTGGTACGCTTCGATATGCTCGCTCATCTTCTGCAGATAGATCTGCGTCTCCTGATCGTAGGTATTGACGATGGAATTGATCGTATCCATGTCGCCGGCCGCAGCCGCATTATAATATTCGGTAATCAGCTGCGTTACTTCCGGCACGGTATTTTCTTCCAGCGGCATCTGCAGCGTTGTCTCCGTTTCCGCTGTCTCTGTCGTCGTTTCCGTCTGCGTCTGTGTTCCGGTGTTCGAAGCTGTCATCTTTGCACCGTTTCCGAGCGTGATACCGACCGCAACACATACCGCAATTACTGCAACACCTGCGCCTGCACCAATACAGGTCTTTTTCTTGTTATTCCGAAAAAAATCCAGAATTTCTTTCATCTTTTCGTTCTTCATACTTTCCGCTCATTTCTGCGCACGCTTTTTGCGCATATCGAGTTTGTGTCAAGTGCGCGCAGACACAAATCTCGCGATTGAAAAATGTTATTTTTCAATCTTCTATCACAACCTTTTTGTCTATTCTGTTTGATTTACGGGTTTCTGTTCTATTGTCAAAATAAAAAAAGTGATGCGAATAAAATGCAACCGACAGGAATCGAACCTGCATTAAAGGCGTCGGAGGCCTCCGTTCTATCCGTTAGACTACGGTTGCAAAACTGCAATATACGAATATATTACAAATGTATTACGCATCACTATTTTGTATCTTATCACAGGCATGCCGGATTGTCCAGCACTTTTTTGAATTTCACAGGGTTTTCACGAATGGCTTGTGGGAACTGTAACAATTCCGACTATACAGGTTTCGCATGAGGCATCCGTTTCCCATGCGGTAAAAACGCCAGGCGCACAGTCACAGCTGCACCCCCGGCGATTCTTTCGTTCCCGATAACAAAATGTCCGCAGAATGCGCTTTTGCGAATGGTGCGAGTGAACTGTAACTATTTCAGTCCATGCTCCAGGCGCTCCTTATAGCCATCTGCATGCTTGACATCCAGCTTGTTGTAACACATCTCATATTCCGCGTCGGAATAACATTTGTCGAAGGACTCTTCCACATTCGTACGGTAAACCAGACCAATCGCAAGGGAAGGTGCGAGATACGGATCTTCATAGTTCGTACACGCCTGCTGGATTCTGTCACAGAACGCTTCCGCTTCTCCGTCCTCCGGCGTCGGAATTACGATTTCGAATACATCTCCGTCCACACGGCCGATCAGGTACTCTTCCTTCGCTTCCTTGCGGATCAGACCTGCAACGGTCTTGATCAGGCGGTCACTCTCCTCGTTGCCGAAATGGTCATAGACAAATTTCCAGTCATTAATATTGGCGCAGATCACTGCAGCCGGAGCGGTCTCCTGCATTTCCAGAAGGCGTCCTTTCATATAGGTCTTATTCAGCAAACCAGTCAGGGCGTCTTCGTGTTCGCCGCGCTTGATGCGGTAAGCCTCCTGCTCCATCGCCTCTTCCAGCTCGTCTGCATAGATCGCTGTCTCACGGTAACGATAATGGTCACACGCCAGTGCTTCATACTGCAGCATCATATGTTCAACAATGCGCTCTGCAAGCTCCTGATCTGAAGCATGATCCATTTTTACATAGAGATGACCAATCGTCCGATTGAATACGCGAAGCTTTCTGCCCGGATCGTTTACAACATCCGGCTCAAAGCCTGCAAAATTGCCGACCTCCACTGCGGTTTCCCCGTGGCGCTGCGTCAGCAAAAGCTCGATCCCGAGCACTTTGGAAATATCCTCAAAACATGCCTTTACCAAAGAAAGATCCAGCAGATTCTCCAGGCTGTATTCTTTGATGTGCTCTTTTAACCGTTCCTCCATTGTCATTGAACCGTATGCCATAAATGCTCTCCTTCCTGAATCTGATCCATCCTGTTCTTTCCTTTTTGACCGGTTGTTCTTTCTGATCATGATACGCTCTTTAAATTATAGTATCCAGAAAACCTTTTGTCCAGTAAAAAGCTTGCCCGGCGGTCATTTTTCACTTGAAATATTCATGATTTTCTGTAAAATAGGAAAGGATTGATATCATATTGTAGTTTTTTATGTTTTTCAGGAAAAGAAAGGTAATTCAACATGATCAGTGCAAACAACGTGACGCTGCGCCTCGGCAAAAAGGCGCTGTTTGAAGACGTAAACATCAAATTTACAGAGGGCAACTGCTACGGCCTCATCGGTGCCAACGGCGCCGGCAAATCCACCTTTTTAAAGATTCTTTCCGGACAGCTTGAGACCACCAATGGCGATATTGTCATCACTCCCGGACAGCGTCTTTCCGTGCTGGAGCAGGATCATTTTAAATATGACGAATACACCGTTATGGATACCGTCATCATGGGTAACTCACGCCTGTATGAAATTATGAAGGAAAAGGACGCCATCTATGCAAAGGAAGATTTTACAGATGAAGATGGCATCCGCGCTTCCGAGCTGGAAGCAGAATTTGCAGAAATGGACGGCTGGAACGCAGAATCTGACGCTGCTACTTTATTAAACGGTCTTGGCATCGACACCGACCTCCACTACAGCATGATGCGCGACTTAAACGGCAGCGAAAAGGTCAAAGTCCTGCTGGCGCGCGCACTGTTCGGCAACCCGGACATCCTGCTGCTCGATGAGCCTACCAACCATCTGGATCTGGATGCAATCGCATGGCTGGAAGAATTCCTGATCAACTTTGACAATACTGTCATCGTTGTATCCCATGACCGTTATTTTCTTAATAAGGTCTGCACACATACTGCCGATATTGACTATGGCAAGATCCAGCTGTATGCCGGAAACTATGATTTCTGGTTTGAATCCAGCCAGCTTCTTATCAAACAGATGAAAGAAGCCAACAAAAAGAAAGAGGAAAAAATCAAAGAGCTGCAGGAATTTATTTCCCGATTCAGTGCCAACGCTTCCAAATCCAAACAGGCAACCTCCCGTAAGCGTGCGCTGGAAAAAATCCAGCTGGATGATATGCGTCCTTCCAGTCGTAAGTATCCATACATCGACTTCCGTCCAAACCGCGAGATCGGCAATGAAGTGCTTATGGTCGAAAACCTCTCCAAGACTATTGATGGCGTAAAAGTTCTGGACAATATCAGCTTTACTCTCGGTCATGACGATAAAGTTGCATTTGTTGGTGCCAATGAACAGGCCATTACTACTTTTTTCCGTATCCTTGTCGGTGAACTGGAGCCAGACGAAGGAAGTTACAAATGGGGTGTCACCACTTCTCAGGCATATTTTCCAAAAGACAATACACAGGAATTTGACAATGATCTCACGATCACAGACTGGCTGACACAGTATTCTGAAATCAAAGATGCTACTTATGTCCGCGGTTTCCTTGGCAGAATGCTCTTTCCTGGTGAAGACGGCGTAAAAAAAGTACGTGTTCTTTCCGGTGGCGAAAAAGTCCGCTGCCTGTTGTCCAAAATGATGATTTCCGGTGCTAATATCCTGATTCTTGATGAACCTACCAACCATCTGGACATGGAATCTATTACTGCATTGAACAATGGACTGATCAAATTCCCGGGAGTTATCCTTTTTACTTCCCATGACCATCAGTTCGTGCAGACAACCGCCAACCGTATCATGGAAATCCTTCCTGACGGTAAGCTGATTGACAAGATCACCACCTATGACGAATATCTGGCAAGCGACGAAATGGCGAAGAAACGTCACGTCTTCCAGGTTAACGAAGAAGATGCTGCCGATAACTAGAATTTCATACTGCAGTTTTACTGCATGACAAAAGCTCCCGTTTTTAATGATCGGGAGCTTTTGCAGCTTACTGTTTACAGTATTTTTTATTTCATTGTGATATCCGCCAGTTTTCCATTTGTCACTTTCAAAAGTGCAGCAAGCGGAACTTTCAGCGTCAGTCCGACGCGGCCTCCACTTACATATATTTCTTCAAACCCACCCGCGGATGCATCAAACACGACCGGATATGGTTTTTTCATTCCAAGCGGACTGCAGCCGCCTCTTACATAGCCTGTAATTTTCAGAATATCTTTAACATGAATCATATCCACAGCCTTCTCTCCAACTGCTTTCGCAGCCGCCTTACGATCCACTTCTTTTTCGATCGGTACTACAAATACATAGTATCCGCCGCTTTTCCCTTCCATAACCAGTGTTTTAAAAGACTGTTCATATGGTGCCCCAATCAGATCTGCACTGTGAAGTCCATCAATAAACTCATCACATTCATATGGAAATGCTTCATATTTCACTTTCTGACGATCCAGCATTCTCATCGCATTTGTCTTAGCTTCTTTTGCCATGTTGTCCTTCTTTCCTGCCTTCTACCCGGCATCTTTACTGTTACTTTCTTTTTTTATGTGTATCATCACGTCTGGATATCTTTTTCCAGAGTTCTTCTCCCTCCCGGTCGTCTTCGTCCATCATTTCTCTCAGCACTTCCTCATCCAGTTCATCCTCATCAATTACAACCGGTTCTTCGTAGTCATCATTCATTGGATGATAGGAATCTTCTGTATCAAAAGATCCCAGCGGAAGATCAATTTCTTTCTGTCTGCTCTTTCTCGGTCGGTACGGAATTGTTTTTTCTGATTCAGGTGCCACCGCATCCTTTTTATGTTTTCTTCCTTTATTTTTTTCAAGTCTGAAATCTACCTGCTGCGCACTCCGAGATGCTTTATGAGAACTGTTCTGCGCTCTTCCCGGTGTATGCTTCACATTTTGTCTCTGTGCCGATGTTCTTCTGACTTCTTTCTGCGCCTTTCTTTCTGATTTCTGTGGCATATAATCCCTGAAATCCACATAATCAGAACTGTCCTGTCCATCGTTATACGCATCCTCTTCGTACTCTTCTTCCTCGTCATCATCTTTGCGCCTGTTTGTCGCAAACTGAATCAGCATTCCAAGAAGTGCAAATCCTGCACTCAGTCCCAGACCATACGGAATATCCGCCAGTCCGCCTAATTTTGCAGTAGAAAAGCCTGCCATCGCACCTCCCAGAAGGCTTGTCCCAATAATCAGAACTTCTCTCGCCTGCTTCATAGCCAGCACACCAAGGCCCACTCCCAGAAGGAGACAGAAAAAGAATACCAACGAAGTAGTTGGATGAAAAACATAAATACCAAGTCCAATTCCAATGCCTGCTCCCAGAATAAAAATTCCAATCTTATAGCTCACAAATGCGATCACGGCCAGTAGTACACCCGCTCCAACCATAAAAACCGCATACATATATTTCTCTGTCACACCACCGGTATACGCTGCACCAAATCCAATTCCAGCTCCAATGACAAAACCACAGAGCATCATCCAGAAACGCAGAAGCCGATATCCCAGAATACAGTTGATCACTCCAAAAATCAGCAGTACTGTAAAACCGATCATCGAAAAACTGGATATAGACGGTACTGTCCGCGTATTCTCAATCATATTCATAATCTGCTGCAAAATATCATTCATAAAAATATCTCCTCTAAAACATAAAATATATCGTTTTCAGATTATCCAGAATACCATAATGATACTCTACTGTACTGAGCCCATACATTTTCAGATAGTATTCAGCAACTTTCTGAACATATCCTTCCTGTATCCACTGCTGACATGCTTCGTCAAAAGCTTCCTGCGAAGTAAATTTGAAACGTACTACCGCAGCTCCGTTCTCAAGACGCATACAGCAGAAATCATAAATCTGCTGTTCATCATATGTATCAAAACATGCCTGATTCAGCACATAAAAATTAAGATCCGTCGCAGTACACTCCGGAACCGGAAATTCATCGGATGCTGTATATAATTGCTCATATTCCTGTGGAAAAGGACACAGATAATCATAAATTGTTGTCTTATGTTCTTCCAGAGAAACCGCACCGCCTTCCAGAAATGCCGGCTGATCCCCGTTTGTAGCATCTACATAATATTGCTCACCGTTAATTTCTACGATATTCCAGGCATGTCCTTCATCACTGTCCCTCGCATTTCCCTCTACATAAATACACGGAACTCCAAGCTGTTCCAAAAGATACTGTACCGCCCTCGCATATCCGGCACACACAGCTTTCTTTTTCCAGAAAATGCCTGCAATATTCTGGTCATCCCCCGATGCTTCATACTCTGCATGATCTATCAGATACGTATAAACTGTTTTGACCTTATCATAAGCAGACATATCCTGTGTAATCTGCTCTTTCACTTCTTCCAGCGCATGTTCCATGAATGCCATAATTTCCTGAATTTCCTGATCTGTATACGTATATCCAGGTGAAAATCTGCAATAATCAGTTCCTTTATACGCAGTCGTATATACTTCCTCACGATTATGCACCCAGAAAAGTTCCGGATGATCCTTCAGCAATGCATGGTAAACTTTGCTGATCAGCTGTTCATTCGAAGATGTCAGATAAAACTCATCTTGTCTCTCCTGTATTCCACTCAGCATTTCACGATATATTTTCTTCTCATCTTCTGTCAGTAATCCAAAATAATATTCCCTGTAATTGTCATCGGTCTGCAGGATCTCCTGTTTTCTTAATGACCTGACTTCAGCAGGTTCCTGAGAAAGAAGATCACTCTGCCAGATGACACCCATAAACAGGACAATCAAAACGCAGAAAACTCTGCGTCCAAATCTTCTTTTTTTCTTCATCTGTCACTCCCTTATCTTCTGTACAGTCTTATATTATCAGACTTCTGCCATCAATAAAAGAGCTTGCTGTAAAAAACCGAACGACTCTTTCGAATCGTCCGGCCTTGTTTATCATCAATCTTCAAAAGTAACCTGAATATCACTGTTATCCGGTTTTTGCGGAAGAATTTCCGCAGAACTTCCGGAAACCGAAACATTCTGATTCAGGATTTCATCCAGCGTATCTGTCACTTCCACACTACCCGTCGCATAATTGGAAGTCGTCTGATTTTCGGATTCATCACTCATATCCTCAAATGTTATCTCAACATCCTCAGCCGCATCAGCAGGTGCTGTAATTGTTTCCGCTGTATCATGTGTTGCTGTATCCTTCACATTCAATCCATCACTGAGAGAGTTTGTTGTTTCTGCCACAAGTGTTGCTGACGTTGTTATATTATCCGTTATCAGATCTGTTTCTGCATTGTCTGCACTTGCACCCTGGTTTTCCATCTCTGCAACTTCCGTCTGTGTAGGATAGAAGGAAGGCTGACGGATATAACGGAAACTTGCACCATAAGCTTCTCCAACTGTTACTCCATTCTTACTAGAAGAACAGTGTACTGCGATCCAGTCGCCTGCCTCTGTCTTGCCACAGATAATACCTACATGGTTATTACTGCCCGCTTCCGGTCCATTCTGGAATACAAGGTCACCCGGCTGCGCATCCTGTTCACTGACAACATTGGCATTCTCCCACTGTTCAGAAGTACCGTCTCCCACACTGCTCTGCATACCCTGATTCAGATATCCATTGATCACTGACCATGTAACAAATCCACTGCAGTCAAGACCATATGCACGGACAGTTCCACTGCTGGCGCTGCCTGCTGCAGATACTTTTGCGGCAGAACCCCAACTGGAGTCTTTACCGATCTGCGTTGATTTGCCGCCCCAGAAATATCCAACTTCACCTACCAGTGAATATGCTGCAGTAATGACATTTACACGTTCTTCAGAAACATCATCCCCGACACTCTGACGTACAAATCCTTTCGCATCTGTAACGATCGCACAGAGCAGCTTGCAATCTGTTTCTACATATTTCTTAAGTACTGTCCTGTTTTCCTGTGAAATATTATTCTGTTTAATATAATGGTTAATGTGATAGTTTCCATAAGAAACATGTGTAATGCTTTCTTTATCACGGACAACCGGATTCATCTCAGCAAAGATCTTTGCCAGTTCATCCTTCGCTGATGAATCAAGAGTGAACTCCGTGTTTCCTTCCTGGCCCTGCTCATAAACATAGATTGCCAGGATATCCTGCCAGTTACGCACGAGCAGAGAATCTGCTGAAGTCGTCAGGCCGTCAGCCCTGCTGTCGCTAACGTCTGTCAGTTTGTTTTTTTCTTTATATTCTTTTTCAATTTCATCCATCACAGAAGAAAAATCATCAGAAAAAGAAAGCTGATAATTATTTTTCAAACTGTCCAGATAAAATTCTTTGCCTGCATGAAGGTTCGACACATAATAAACCGGTGTTCCTGTCTTGCCTGTAACATTTCCACTTCCATCAGAAATATCTGTTGCATTCCCCGCATCCTTCTGATTCTTCTGCAATTCTGCAATCTTGCTTTCAAAACCAACAAGAAGATCGTAATTTGTAACAAACTTCTTCTGGTCTTCCGGCAGGCTGTCATATTCTGCTCTGAGTTCTTTTACCCTTGCCGCATGATTTACTGTAAGTGTCTCCTTCGCAAGTGCATTGATCTTTGCTACCAGATTCTTTGCAGCTTCAGATTCTGTTACATTTGTCGGTGCCGGACTCGGTGTTGCAGTTGGATCCGATGGTGTCACAGTCGGCTCCGGTGTTGCAGTTGGATTCGATGGCGTCACAGTCGGTTCCGGTGTTGCAGTTGGATCCGATGGCGTCACAGTCGGCTCCGGTGTCGGCGTATCTGGTTCCGGTGTTGGTGTATCTGGTTCTGGCGTCGGCGTATCTGGCTCCGGTGCCGGTGTGTCCGGTTCTGGTGCCGGTGTGTTCGGTTCCGGTGCCGGTGTGTCCGGTGTATCACTTCCATCAGAGATTACCTCACCACTTCCATCGCCCAAATCGCTTGCAGTTTCTATATGCTCATCCGCAGCCATGACTGACATCGGACTGGATAAAACCATTGCAGATAAAATTGTTACACATAAACTTCTGGTCAGATATTTGTTCTTCATTCTGGTAAAATTGCTCCCTTCTGTCAAGAACATATCTTTATTCCCCTTATAAAGGTATGTTTCTCACTGCTAACTCACTTACACAATAACTGTGGTTAGTTTAGCATAAACTTCCATAAAAATCAACCGCCGGGATAAATACCCCGACGGTTTCTGGATAAAATTCACATTCTTTTCATATTTACATAACTGCATAAGCATAATCTGCTATGCCATTCTTCCTGCATAACTGAAACAGTCCCTGAAATACCTGATAGCACACAGTGAGGATATAATGAATATCATCATCTATATTTCTCTTACAGTTCAGATATCTCC
>OHAF01003353.1_pt1 | contig 10507 bp, 9 predicted proteins | sample 1577041 | NCBI WGS metagenome assembly OHAF01 (sample SAMEA3541495, study PRJEB24748) | human gut metagenome | biome: human gut; feature: human-associated habitat; material: faeces | place: China | collected 2012
ACCCCGCCGGTCTTCACCGGCGGGGGGCCTGTGTTTTTTAAAGAGGAGGATGCGGCGGGCTTTGCGCACATCGCGGGCTTAGAACGTACGGCGGAGCATATGATAGAGTAGGGCGGGGCTCATATCATAAAACGGAGGCGGGAACATGCGCGCAAGCGAAGGGAAGATAGCAATTTATTCCCGAAAATCAAAATTCACGGGAAAGGGAGAAAGCATCGGTAACCAAATCGAGCTGTGCCGCGAATATATCCGGGCAAACCATGGACAGGCGGACGCAGACGCGGCGGCAGTTTACGAAGATGAGGGCTTTTCCGGCGGGAACCTGGAACGTCCCGCGTTCAAACGTATGCTCCGGGCCGCGCGGGAGCGGAAATTCAAGGCGGTCGTTGTGTACCGGTTGGACCGTATCAGCCGGAACATCAGCGATTTTTCGGGCTTGATCGAAGAACTGAGCAGACTGGATATCGCTTTTGTTTCAATCAAGGAGCAATTCGATACGGGCACGCCCATGGGGCGTGCGATGATGTACATTGCCTCGGTCTTTTCGCAGCTGGAAAGGGAGACGATCGCGGAGCGCATCCGGGATAACATGCATGAACTTGCAAAAACCGGGCGCTGGCTCGGCGGGACAACACCCACAGGATACTGTTCAAAGAGCGTGCGGACGGTGACGGTGGACGGAAAAGCAAAAAAAGCGTGTATGCTGGAGCTGATCCCGGAGGAGGGGGAAACCGTAAAGCTGGTTTACACGCTGTTTGCAGAAACGCACTCCCTTACCGCGACGGAGACGGAGCTGCTGCGCCTGGCCTATGCGCTCGAGCGCCGGAGCGAGCACCCGCTGGCCAAGGCGGTGCTGCGCCGCGCGGAGGCGGACGGGCTGACCGCCGCCGAGGTCGCGGACTTTCAGGCCCTGCCGGGCAACGGGCTCAGGGCCACGCTCGACGGGCAGCCGCTCTGCGGCGGCAACGCGGACTTCATCCGCACGGCGGCCGACATTCCCGCGCCCATGCAGGCGCAGGCGCAGGCGCTGGCCGAGGCCGGCAAGACGCCGCTGTTTTTCGCCCGCGGCGGGGAGCTCCTCGGCATCGTCGCCGTGGCGGACGTGCTCAAGCCCGACAGCCCGCAGGCCATCCGCGAGCTGCGCAACATGGGCATCCGCGTCGTCATGATCACGGGCGACAACGCGCGCACGGCCAGGGCCATCGGCGCGCAGGCCGGCGTGGACGAGGTGATCGCGGGCGTGCTGCCCGACGGCAAGGAGCGCGAGATCCGCCGCCTGAGCGCGCGCGGTAAGGTCGCCATGGTCGGCGACGGCATCAACGACGCGCCGGCGCTCACGCGCGCGGACATCGGCATCGCCATCGGCGCGGGCACGGACGTGGCCATCGACGCGGCCGACGTCGTGCTCGTCAACAGCCATCTGAGCGACGTGCCGGCGGCCATCCGGCTCAGCCGCGCGACGCTGCGCAACATCCACGAGAATCTGTTCTGGGCATTTTTCTACAACACCATCGGTATCCCCATCGCGGCGGGCGTGTTCGTCCCGCTCGGCCTGACGCTCAACCCCATGATCGGCGCGGCGGCCATGAGCCTGTCGAGCTTCTGCGTGGTCACGAACGCCCTGCGCCTGAATCTGTTCAAGCTGCGCGATACGCGCCACGATCATAAACGTGCAAACCATCTCAAAGAAGTACCCGAAATCAAGGAGGAAACTGCAATGAAAAAGACCATTCAAATCGAAGGCATGATGTGCGCTCACTGCGAGGCGACCGTGAAAAAGGCGCTCGAGGCGCTGCCGGAAGTCACCGAGGCGGCTGTCAGCCACACGGCGGGCACCGCCGTCGTGACGCTCAGCGCCCCGGTGGACGACGCCGTGCTCAAGAGCACGGTCGAGGCCAAGGACTATAAGGTCACCGGCATCGCGTGAGCACACAAAGCAGCAGCCGGGGCATCCCAGAAGGGACGCCCCGGCTGTTTTCTGCTCACTTTTTGTGCGCGTCGATCGGCTGCGCGAACAGCCCGTGCTGCGTGCAGTACCACAGCAGTGTGCCGTGCGCGAAGTACGGCAGGCGCGTCTGCGCGCCCCACTCGGGGTAGAGCCGCCGCAGCACGACCGTGTCCTCATTGACCAGCGCCGCGAACGACAGGTAGTGCTCCCGGCGCATGGGGTGGTCGGACGTGAGATACCACTCGCCGTCGCTCAGCTCCGCCGACAGGATCGCCCCCGCGCGCGGGCGCTGTCAAGCGGGCGGCGAAAAATCGCGCCGGGGCGGGAAAAAATTCTGAATTTTGCCTGAATTTTTGCTTCCGGTGTAGCTTTTGCGCGCGCGCGCCCTTATAATGTAAGCGCGGACGAAAAACCGTCACAACCATCCGCATCCGACGAAAAACCATCACCAAAAAGGAGTTTGTATATGGGACTGATCAAAGCTGCCGCGGGCGCTGCCGGCGGCGTTCTGGCCGACCAGTGGAAAGAATTCTTCACCTGTGAGGCCCTGCCGGCAAACGTGCTGGCCGTGAAAGGACAGAAAAAAACCACCCGCCGCTCGAGCAACACGCACGGCGACGAGAACATCATCACCACCGGCTCGCGCATCGCCGTCGCCGACGGGCAGTGCATGCTCATCGTCGAGCAGGGCAAGGTCGTGGAGGTCTGCGCCGAGCCGGGCGAGTACACGTATGACGCATCGACCGAGCCGTCGATCTTCGCCGGGAACCTCGGTGAGAGCATCGGTGAGGTGTTCCGCAACATCGGCAAGCGCTTCACCTTCGGCGGCGAGGCCCCGAAGGATCAGCGCATCTACTACTTCAACACCAAGGAGCTGACCGGCAACAAGTACGGCACGCCGAGCCCCGTGCCGTTTCGCGTGGTGGACCAGCGCGCCGGCATCGACATCGACATCGGCATCCGCTGCTTCGGCGAGTACAGCTACCACATCGCAAACCCGCTGCTGTTTTACACCAACGTCTGCGGCAACGTGACCGAGGACTACACGCGCGACACGCTCGACGGCCAGCTCAAGAGCGAGCTGCTCACGGCGCTGCAGCCGGCGTTCGCGCGCATCAGCGACATGGGCATCCGCTACTCGGCGCTGCCCGGCCACACGCGGGAGATCGCCGCGGCGCTCAACGAAGAGCTCTCGGCCCAGTGGCGCGACCGCCGGGGTCTGGAGATCGTGGCCTTCGGCGTCTCGTCCGTGAAGGCCGACGAGGCCGACGAGCAGATGATTAAGGACATGCAGCGCGACGCGGCCTACATGGACCCGACGCGCGCGGCGGCGATGCTCTCGCGCTCGCAGGGCGATGCGATGAAGGCGGCCGCGTCCAACACGGCCACCGGCCCGGCCATGGCGTTCATGGGCATGGGCATGGCCGGCCAGGTGGGCGGCGTCAACGCGCAGGACCTCTATGCCATGGGCCGGCAGCAGACGGCCCAGCAGCCCGCCGCCCCGGCGGCCGGGAGCTGGACGTGCGCCTGCGGCCAGACGGGCAACACCGGCAAGTTCTGCGGCAACTGCGGCCGGCCGCGCCCGGCCGCGCCGGAGGGCTGGACGTGCGTGTGCGGCGCGGTGAACAAGGGCAAGTTCTGCTCCGAGTGCGGCCGCCCGAAACCGGCCGGCACACCGAAATACAAGTGCGACAAATGCGGCTGGGAGCCGGACGACCCGACTCATCCGCCGAAATTCTGCCCCGAGTGCGGCGACCCGTTTGACGATGGGGACATCCAGTCCTAACCCCCGACCGGACGAAAGGAGGCATGCGCCATGCCGACCCAGGTAACGAACTATCAGTGCCCGGCCTGCACCGGCCCGCTGCACTATTCGGCCAAGAGCGGCAAGCTCGCGTGCGACTACTGCGGCTCGTCATTCGACGTGGCCGAGATCGAGGCGCTCTATGCCCGCAAGGAGGCCGAGGCCGCCGCAGCCAAGCAGGCGGCCGACGCGAAGGCCGAAGCAGCGCAGGCTGCCAAGGCCGAGGCTGCGGAAGCCGACGCGGCCTCCGGCGGCTGGGACACCTCCGACCTCAGCCGCGACTGGGGCGCGGAGGCGGACGGCCTGCGCGTCTACAGCTGCCCGTCGTGCGGCGCGGAGCTCATCTGCGACCAGAGCACCGCGGCCACGGCCTGCCCCTACTGCGGCAACCCGGCGATCGTGCCGGGGCAGTTTTCGGGCGCGCTGCGGCCGGACTATATCCTCCCGTTTCGCCTGAGCAAGGACGACGCCGTGCAGGCGCTGCGCGCGCACTACAAGGGCAAGCCCTTCCTGCCGCGCTCGTTCACGTCCGCCAACCACATCGAGCAGATCCAGGGCGTGTACGTCCCGTTCTGGCTGTTTGACGGCGGCGCGGAGGGCGCGGCCAGCTACCGCGCCAGCAACACGAATGTGTACGAGACCGGCGACTATGAGATCACCGAGACGCGGCACTACCACGTGGTGCGCGCCGGGTCGCTCGCGTTTGAGAAGATCCCGGTCGACGCATCCTCCAAGATGCCGGACGACCACATGGACTCCATCGAGCCGTTTGACTATGCCCAGCTGCGCCCGTTTTCCACGGCGTACCTGCCGGGCTATCTGGCGGATAAATACGACGTGACCATCGACGGCAGCCGCGACCGGGCGGACACGCGCTGCCGCGAGACGCTCGCGCAGGCCCTGCGCGACACCGTCATCGGCTACGGCGCGTGCGTGACCGAGCGCGAGGACATCGCGCTGCGGCGCGGCAAGGTGCACTACGCCCTGCTGCCGGTTTGGATGCTGAGCACGAAGTGGCACGGGCAGGACTTCCTCTTCGCCATGAACGGCCAGACCGGCAAGCTCGTCGGCGACCTGCCGACGGACCGCGGCCGCTTCTGGGGCATGTTCGCCGCCATCGCGGCCCCGCTCACGGTGGCGCTGACTGCAATTTTGCAGTTCCTGCTGTAAGGAGGCGACGGATATGAAACGCAAACTGACCGCCCTGCTGCTCGTGCTGCTGCTGGCCGTGACGCTCGCAGTACCGGCGCTGGCCGCCGGGGACTGGGTCACGGACGAGGCCGGCCTGCTCACCGACCAACAGATCAGCCAGCTCTCGCAGCGCGCCGCCGCCCTCGCGCGCAGCAGCGGCGTCGGCGTGTACATCCGCACCGTGGACGACTATGCCGACTGCGGCTTTACCGACGTGGAGACGGCGTCCTACACGCTCTACCACAACGACTCGCTCGGCGTCGGTGACGGGCGCGACGGTGTGCTCCTGCTGCTGAGCGTGTCGAACCGCAAGTACGCCGCCTTCGTCTACGGCGACAAGGCAGAGCTCCTCTTCCCGGACTCTGCCCTGCAGCAGCTCGAGGACGGCTTTCTCGACGACTTCCGCAACGACGACTGGTACGAGGGCTTTTGCGACTACATCGACGGCTGCGCCGACCTGCTCAGCGGCGAGTCCTATACCGGCAGCGACTCTGACTATGCCTACAGCCCCGGCCATGACGCCGACGTTGACCCCGGCTTCTCCGCGCCGTCGCTGCTGCGCAATTTGGGCATCGCGCTCGTGATCTCGTGCGTCATCGCGCTCATCACCTGCCTGATCCTCAAGGCGAAGATGCGCTCCGTGCGCCGCCAGACCGAGGCGCGCGCCTACGTCACGCCCGAGGGCCTGCACCTGACGCGGCGCGACGATGTCTACACCCACACGACCACGACGCGCCGCAAGATCGAGCGCGACAACGACCACCACTCCGGTGGCGGCGGGTCGAGCTTTTCCGGTGGCGGCGGCCACGGCCGCAGCGGCAGCTTCTGACGCACCAAAACCCAAAAACGCTGTCCCATTTTCGGGACAGCGTTTTTTCATGCCTCCGTGACGGGGATGCGGATCTCGGTCACGAATTTTTCCGGGTCGCTCGTCAGGCCGTAGTCGATCATCGTGATCTCGCGCGAGAAGTCTGCCGGGGCGAGCGCGTGCGCGCGCAGGTAGTCCATCAGGCGCGCATACTGCGCCGGGGCTTCGGGGTGGCTGCCGCGAAAGCACACGGCGGCGCACGTCGTCTCGGGCAGGGTGGTCACGTCGCCATCGAAGGCGTCCTCGTCGTCGAGCACGAGAAACGCGCGGTCATACGGCGCAAACGCCCCGGCCAGCAGCCGCTCGGCCGAGAGGCCCACACCCACCTTGCCGAGGAACACCACGGCCTCCGCCTGCGAGCGCTCGAGCATGCGGATGGACGGCTCCATGTCGAGAAAGCTGTGCAGCTCGAGCGCGCCGGACATCCACACGATGCGGCACGCGGGGCTGCGCACGAGGCGGATGGCGCCGAGCTCGGCCGTCTGCGCATTGTGCAGCTGGCGCAGGCGGTTGTCGATCTTGCGCTCGACGCGCTGCAGCTCCGCCTGCTTGCGCACGACGGCGGCCTTCTGCTCGCGCAGCAGCTGCTCGATGCACCCGACGTCGCGGTTGCGCAGAAAGGCGCGGATCTGCCCAAGCGGCATGTCCAGCGCGCGCAGATAGCGGATGGTATTGAGCACCTCAAACTGCCGCGGCCCGTAGTAGCGGTAACCGGTCGCGGGGTCGGTGTATTCCGGCGTAAGCAGGCCGATGGTCTCATAGTGACGCAGGCTGCTCACGCTCAGGTGAAATAGCTGCGCCACGTCGCCGATGGAAAACAGCTCCTGTGTCCGCGCCATGTCACGCCTCCTCCGGCACGAGCCGGCCGCGCCGGCGCAGCACGAGAAACGCGATCACGCAGATGATGACCGACAGCAGCGAGCCCGCCGCCGTGGCCAGACCCATGGGCAGCAGCGTCGTGGGAAACCACTTGCTCATCAGGTACGCGCCCGGCACGCGCACGAGCACCACGGCCGTGATGTTGTGCAGAAACGACAGCTCCGAGCGGCCGATAGCGCAGAAATACCCGCTGAAGCAAAAGTGCAGCCCGGCAAAGCAGCAGTCGAGAATGTACCCGCGCAGGTACTGCCCGCCCGCGGCGGCGACGGCCGCGCTGTCCGTGAACAGGCTCACGACGGGCTCTGCCACGAACTGGATGACGACCGAGATGAGCACGCCGAAGCCGAACGCGATAGCGATGGCGTACCACAGCGTCTGCAGCGCGCGGCGGGGCTTGCCCGCGCCGATGCATTGCGCGCCGAGGGCCGACACCGTCGAGAGCATGGACGACGGCACGAGGAACAGAAAGCTGATGATCTTCTCCACGATGCCGACGGCGGCGGCGTCCGTGAGGCCGCGGCGGTTGGCGATGACGGTGATGAACAAAAACGCGATCTGGATCAGCCCGTCCTGCAGTGCGACCGGCACACCGATGCGCAGGATGCGCCCCATGACCGCCCGCCGCGGGCGAAAATCACCCCGTGTGAGGGCGATGCCGTCGCGCTCGCGGCGGATAACGAGCAGCGACACAACAACGCTGACCGCCTGCGCGAGCGTGGTGCCAAGCGCGGCGCCCGCCGGGCCCATGTGCAGCGCGCCCATGAACAGATAGTCGAGCGCGATGTTCGCCGCGCACGCGATGGCGATGAAATACATCGGGCGCTTCGAGTCGCCCAGGCCGCGGAAGATGGACGCGATGATGTTGTACGCCGTAATCAGCGGCACGCCGAGAAAGCAGATGCGCAGATAGGCGACCGTTCCGGGCACGGCCTCGGCCGGCGTGGACATGACCGCCGCGATCGGCCGCGCGAGCGCGAGCAGCAGCCCCGTCAGCACGACGCTCAGCGCCAGAAACAGCGTCGTCGTGTTGCCGATGTAGCCCGCCGCGCCCCGGCGGTCGCGCGCGCCGACGGCCTGACCGATCGTGACCGTCGCGCCCATGGCGAGGCCCACGATCATGACCGTGAGCATGTGCATGACCTGACTGCCGATGGACACGGCCGTCGTGCTGGCCACGCCCTCGTACTGGCCGATGATGAACAGGTCGGCCATGCCGTAGAGCGTCTGCAGGAAGTACGAGAGCAGATACGGCAGCGAAAAGCGCACAATGTTGCCAAAGACGCTGCCGGTCGTGAGATTTTTCTCCATGGCGTTTGCCCCTTTGCGTGGAATACCGTCATTGTAAACTCTACAATGGCTGTAGAGTCAAGGTTTTGTTTTGCCCCGGCGCGGATTTTTTTCGCGCCGGGGCTGCATTTTTCAGAACGTCAGGCGCATCTGATACCAGACGACGCCGCCGTGGGTAGAGCTCGACACGCCCTCGCTCACGAAGCCGAACTTCGCGTAGTAGTGCACGAGCCGGTCCTTGCACGTGAGTACGAGGCCGCGGCGGCCCTGCGCGCGCGCGTCGGCGATGGCGCGCTCGATGAGCTGCCCCGCATAGCCGTGCCGGCGGTAGTCTGGCAGCGTGTTCACGCCGAAGATCATCTGCCACGCGCCGTGCGCGTCGTGCAGCGCGGCGTCCGCGTAGAGGTCGTCCGTGAGGTCGGTGCGGTCCGTGACCATGCCGTTCACGAACGCGATGAGCGTGCCGCCGTCAAACATCAGCCAGAAGTGGTCGCCATAGTGCGCCAGCCGGTCAGCGAGTTCTTCCCGTGTCGCGGCCTCCGCCGCCGGGAAGCACGCTGCCTCCACCGCCGCCACGGCGTCGAGATCGGCGGGCGTCGCCGTGCGAATCATCCTAGTATCCATCGTTATGCCTCCGTTTCGTCCAGCAGCAGCGCTTCGAGCTCCGCCACCGTGCGGCAGTAGTGCGGGCAGATGCGCTGCATCGTTTCGATGATGTGCGGCAGGGTGTGCGTCCACCCCGCCGCGATGAAGTCCACGCCCGCGCGGTCAGCCATGTCCTTGCCGGGCTTGAGATCGTCGATGACCACGAGCTGCTCCGGCCGCAGGCCGAGCTCCCGCTCGATCTGGTAGATGGGCCACGGCGCGGGCTTGCGCCGCTCGGGGTCTGAATCCCAGCCGTAGATGCGCTCCGGCGTGGGCAGGTCGTGCGCGCGGTAGTCGCGCAGGATGTTTTCCGGCACGGAGTGGCTCACGACGCAGATATGCCCGCCCGCGGCGTGAAACCGCTGCAGCAGGTCACGCATACCGGGGAACGTGTCGGGCACGTGCGTGCGCACATAGTCCAGCCACGTCTGGTACTGGATGTCCATCTCCGCATCGGAAAATCCCAGAATGTCGCTGCACAGCGCGCCGAAGCCCGGCTCGAACGAGTAGGCAAAAAAGTCGTCGAGCGTCATGTGTACGTCCGGCCGCAGCTTTTGCAGCGTCTGCACGAAGGCCGGGTAATTGATGGTCGCGGTGCTGTTGACGACGGTGTCGTCATGGTCGAGCACCAGGCACTGGTAGCGCACGCGCGCCGCCTCCTTTGTCTCACATTGCACAGCATTTTACCACGAACCCCTGCGAAATGCCACCACCGGGCGCAAAAACGCCCGGACGAAGTTTTCCCCCGTCCGGGCGGATGCCGTTGTGCACATTGCCGTCAGAAGCTGCCGGCGGCGGTGGACGCCCCCGCGCCCCAGAGCAGCACGCGCAGCACGCCGATGAGCGCGAGGTGCGCGGGATAATAGACGTAAAAGAGCCAGCCCATGCCGCGCCATTTGCCCCGCGTGCCGTCATAGCACCGCAGCAGCGGGATGGCGAGCGCCGTGCCGAGCTGCACGAGCGCATATACCTTATCTATAAAGAAGAAATACACGAGTGCGTACACGGCCGACCACACCATGAGCCAGCCCATCTGCTTTCGGAAGTCCCCGCGTGCCTGTCCCATGAACAGGATCGCCATCGCGGCCACGCAGCTCCAGTCCGACGGGAAGGTGATGGCGCAGATCACAAACGTCAGCGCGATCTTGACCCAGTCTTTCAGCCGCGCGTCGTCGTGGATGACGAGCAGCACCAGCCCCCACGCGAGCGACCACACGACGCCCGTCTGATTGAACGGCCCGGTGGACAGCGGCACAAACGGGATGCCAAAGCAGAAATCATACGCAAAGTGCGAGATGAGCGCGAGCGCGAACAGGCGCGCGGCGTACTTTTTCACATCGTGCGTGTAGTGGTAGCCCTCGACGATGAAAAACCACATGATCGGCGCCGTCACGCGGCCGAGCACATGGCACACGAGCACCCACCAGTCGGTGGCGTAGCCGGGCCAGAGCGTCCACGTGAGGTGGTCGAGCGTCATGGCGAGGATGGCGATGCCCTTGAGCGCGTTGCCGCTCAGGGCCGGTCTGCGGGTCTGGAGCATGGGGACACCTCCGGAAAACGAGTTTTCTCTTTTTTCAGCATAGCAAATCCGCGCCGCCGCGTCAATGCCCGCGGGCGGCCCAGCGTGTCAAAAAAGCCTCGCAGAGTTTGCCGCCCGCAGGCGGCAAAGCATTGCAATCATTTTCTCTCGCGACATGTGCGTGAGAGAAAATACTTCTCTGGCTGCAAGTGTGGACTTTGTGCGCCCCCGGCGTACAAAGTCTGCGCGCAGCAGCCTGCAGGCCTTTTGTCGGGAAAGCCCTCCGGGCTTTCCCGACAAGCAAAACCGCCCGCGGCAGCCAGAGCTGCCGCGGGCGGAACTGTCCGGAGGCGTGTTCAGTTCTCG